>Ga0116210_1000639_pt1 | contig 33087 bp, 28 predicted proteins | sample TshhotsprinmetaG_FD_94483 | JGI IMG/M metagenome (GOLD analysis project Ga0116210, IMG submission 94483) | Hot spring microbial communities from South Africa to study Microbial Dark Matter (Phase II) - Tshipise hot spring metaG | ecosystem: Environmental > Aquatic > Thermal springs > Hot... | reverse complement strand
GGACAACGTGACGTTGACGATAGAGCTGATATCGCCGATTGCGATGGAGAAGGAGCTGCGGTTCGCGATCCGGGAGGGCGGCAGGACGGTCGGCGCCGGCGTCGTCACCGAGATTATTCAATAAATAATAGATGGAGACGGTCGAGGTAAGAGTCCGCAATATGAGCGTCGCAAGGGACAACCTGCGCGCGAGGTAATGGAGCGATCTGACGATGAGGGATATCATACTGTTCCAGTGCACGGAGTGCAAAAACCGGAATTATTCGAGTATGAAAAACAAGAAGAACACGACGGACAAGTTGCAACTGAAAAAATACTGCAGATCCTGCAGACGCCATACCGTGCACAAGGAGACGAAGGCATAATCAGGCGAACATACCGATACATAAACGAAAGCCACAGGTCAAGTCGATGAAGTGGAAAGAGGGATAGGCCAGTAGCTCTAACGGCGAGAGCATCGGACTCCAAATCCGAGGGTTGGGGGTTCAAATCCCTCCTGGCCTGCCACCCAGCCTTTCGCGGGGTGGACGAGCGAAGCGGCGGATAGACAAATCGGGACGGCACAGCATGATCACGAAGGCAAAAGAATTCATCAGAGAGGTAAAAGTCGAGATAAAGAAGGTCGTCTTCCCGACGAGGGAAGAGCTCATCGGCTCGACATGGGTCGTCATCATTACCGTTATCATCATTTCGATTTTTCTCGGAATAGTTGACCTGGGTCTTTCGAAAGTAGTGGAATTCGCCCTGCGATAAAGAAAGATTATGGAAAAGAACTGGTACGTCGTTCACACATATTCGGGGTTTGAAGAGAAGGTCAAGATCTCCATCGAGGAGAAATTGGACAAGCAGAATCTCCGCGATAAAATCTCGCGCATTCTCATTCCCACGGAACGCGTCGTCGAATTGCGGGGAGGCAAGAAGAAGGAGAGCGATAAGAAATTCTATCCAGGGTACATCCTCGTGGAGATGGAATTGGATGACGAAACGTGGCATCTCATAAGGAGCACGCCGCGGGTCACCGGATTCGTCGGCGGGGCGAACCCGGTTGCGCTCTCGGAGGAAGAGGTCTCGATCATCGTGCAGCAGATCGAAAAGGGGCCGGTTCCACAGGTGAAAACCCAGTTTCAGAAGGGGGAGAGCGTCAGGATTATCGACGGTCCATTCACGAATTTCGTCGGAACGGTGGACGAGGTCGACTTTGACCATGGCAGGCTCTGCGTGATGGTCAGCATTTTTGGCAGGCAGACGCCGGTCGAACTGAACTTTTTCCAGGTCGAGAAGGCATAAAAATGCAACAAATCCTCATTTCCAAATCCGAAAATCGAAACATTGATTAGGATGCACTATGGTGCCCACGTTGTTTTTTATCCGTTCGATATGTTTAGGATTTCGATATGAGGATTTGGAATTCCCGAAATGAGGTGGCTACATGGCTAAGAAAAAAGAAGTTATCGCGCAGGTGAAGCTTCAGATACCCGCGGGGAAGGCCAATCCCGCGCCGCCCGTCGGTCCGGCTTTGGGCCCGCACGGCGTCAATATCATGGAGTTCTGTAAGGCATTCAATGCGCAGACCCAGGCGCTCGGAGACACGATCATCCCGGTCGTCCTCACAGTCTATGCGGACAGATCGTTTTCCTTCATTACGAAAACCCCCCCTGCCTCGGATTTGCTGAAAAAGGCAGCGGGTATCATCAAGGGTTCAGGGGTGCCGAACAAGGAGAAGGTCGGAAAAGTGACGGCGGCTCAGATACGGGAGATCGCACAGAAAAAACTCCAGGACCTCAATGCTTATTCCCTCGAGAGCGCAGAAAAGATTATCAGGGGGACCGCACGGAGCATGGGGTTGGAAATCGTAGAGTAGAGGGTGGACGGGTATGGGCAAAAAATATAGGGAATCACAGGCGAAGGTCGAGGCTGGCAAACAGTACACGCTCGAGGATGCGATTCGGTGCGCGAAAGAAGCCGCGTATGCGAAATTCGATGAGACGGTGGATTTAGCGGTCAACCTGGGCATCGATCCGAGGAAGTCGGAACAGATGGTGCGCGGTACGGTCGTCCTGCCGCACGGGATCGGCAAGAAGGTCCGCGTTCTCGTGTTCGCGAAGGGGGAAAAGGAAAAGGAAGCCCTCGAAGCGGGCGCTGACTACGTCGGCGCGGAAGATCTCGTCGATAAGATCAGCAAGGGATGGCTCGATTTCGACAAATCCGTGGCGACGCCGGATGTCATGGGTCTCGTCGGTAAGTTAGGGAAAATACTCGGTCCGCGCGGGCTGATGCCGAACCCGAAGCTGGGGACGGTCACATTCGATATCGCGAAGGCGGTCAGGGAAATCAAAGCGGGGAAAGTGGAGTACAAGGCCGAAAAGGCCGGCATCGTTCATGTCCCGATCGGCAAGGTCTCCTTCGACACGGAGAAGCTCATCGAAAACGCGAAGACGGTCATTCAGTCGATCATAAAGGCGAAGCCGGCGACGAGCAAAGGCAAGTACCTCAAAAAGATATCGATATCGTCGACCATGGGACCCGGCATCGCGGTTGACGTCGCATCGCTGGGAAAGGGGGTATAAACTGAACAGGACAGAAAAGACAGAGCTTATCCAGGAACTCAGAGAAGGATTCAGCAAGGCGAAAGCGATCGTCTTCACGGACTACCGTGGGATGACGGTCGCCGACCTCTCGGATCTTAGGCGTCTTCTCAGAGAGGGCAAATTCGAATACAGGGTCGTCAAGAATACGCTCGCGAAGATCGCCGCCGAGGGCACCGCGGTCGCAGCGGCGAAAGACGCATTCAGGGGGCCCGTCGGCATCGCTATCAGCTACGATGACCCCGTGCTCGCGGTGAAGAAAATTCTCGAATATTCGAAGAAGAACGACAAGCTGAAGGTCGGCATCGGCTTCATCGAGGGAACCGTCTGCGATCCTCAGGATCTGAGAGCGGTTGCCGATCTCCCGCCGAAGAACGTTCTGCTCGCGACGATCGCGGCGAGTTTCCAGTCGCCGCTCAGCCAGTTTGGGAGGCTCCTCACCGCGACGCTGAGCCGTTTTGCGTACGCACTCGACGCTCTGAAAAACAAGAAAGGTGGCCAGTAGGCGGTGAACGGCAGGGAAAAAAATGAAGTGCCGTTCTCCAAATGCTCGTCACTATCTATTCAAAAAGGAGGATTGTAACAATGGCGGTAACAAAGGAAGAGGTTTTCGAGTTCATTGACAACATGACGATTCTCGAGATGTCAAAGTTCATAAAAGAGTTCGAGGAGAGATACGGTGTTTCGGCGGCGGCACCCGTTGCCGTCGCTGCCGCACCGGGAGCGGCAGCGAGCGCTGCGGCGCCGGAGGCGGAGGAGAAGACGAGTTTCGACGTTATCCTCTCGGCCGCCGGAGAAAAGAAGATCCAGGTCATCAAAGTGGTGCGGGAGTTGACCTCGCTCGGACTGAAGGAGGCGAAAGACCTTGTCGACGGAGCTCCGAAGCCGGTCAAGACCGGTGTATCCAAGGAGGAGGCCGAATCCATTAAGGCAAAACTCGAAGAACAGGGTGCGACGGTAGAAATAAAGTAAAGCAAGGAGACGTATGACAAGGGTTCTCAGAAAAAGACTGAATTTCGGGAAAGTTCCCCCTATCCTCGATATCCCCAACCTGATAGAGATCCAGAAGAAGTCCTACGAGTCGTTCCTCCAGAAGGACGTCTTGATGGATAAGCGGGAAGAGAAGGGGTTACAGGCGGCTTTCCTGAGCGTGTTCCCCATCACGGATTACAACGAAACGGCATCGATCGAATTTCTCGGCTACGCGATCGGCGAGCCAAAGTTCACGATTCGCGATTGTCTCCAGAAGAGCATAACGTACGCGGCCCCTTTGAAGATCAAAGTGAGGCTCGATCTTTGGGAGACGGAACAGAAGGGTGTGAGGCGGCTGAAGGAATCGCGGGAAGAGGATGTGTATATCGGCGAGATGCCGCTCATGACCGACACCGGCACCTTCATCATCAACGGGACCGAGCGGGTCATCGTCAGTCAGTTGCATCGTTCGCCGGGGGTATTCTTCAGCCATGACAAAGGGAAGACCCACGTGAGCGGTCGTCTTCTGTACTCGGCGCGAGTGATTCCGTCGCGCGGGTCGTGGCTCGATTTCGAATTCGACACGAAAGACATTCTATTCGTGAGGATCGACCGGAGGAGAAAACTTCCCGCGACGATCGTCCTGAAAGCGCTCGGCTATTCCAATGAAGACCTCTTGAAAATCTTTTATCCCGTCGAAACGATCACGATCCGCGGCGACAAGTATTCGAGAAATGTCAGCGAAGTTCTCATCGGGCTCAAATCGCCCGTGACGATCGTGTTTCCCGAGAAAGAACCCATCGTCAAGGAAGGGAGCAAGATAACCCGCGGTGCCATTCGGAAAATGGAGGCATCCGGCATCAAGACGATCCCGATCTCGCGCGAGGAGATTGTCGGCCGCATCACACTGAAAGACATTATCGATCCGGCGACCGGCGAGGTTATCGTGGAGGGGAACGAGGGCATCACGGAGGAGGCGTTCGAACGGATCTGCGCGCTGAAAATCGATACCCTCTACCTGCTTTTCATCGATAACGTTCACTACCTGCCCTCTCTGAGAGATACGCTCCTTTCGGATAGAGTGAGCACGCAGGATGAAGCGCTCCTCGAGATTTACAAGAAGTTGAGGCCCGGCGAACCGCCGACGCTCGCGGCTGCGAAGGACCTCTTCAGCGGTCTCTTTTTCGACCCGAAGCGGTACGATCTGTCGTCGGTCGGTCGTCTCAAGTTGAACAAGCGGTTGGACATCGACGTGCCGCTCGAGACAAGGGTGCTCACCGACAAGGATATCGTCGAGATCGTGCGGTACCTGTTCAATTTGAGGACCGGCCGCGGCGAAGTCGATGATATCGATCACCTCGGCAACAGACGGGTGAGGAGAGTCGGCGAGCTTCTTGAGAACCAGTTCCGAATCGGGCTCGTCAGAATGGAGCGTACCATCAAGGAGAAGATGACCCTCACCGAACTCGAAACGGCGATGCCTCACGACCTTATCAACGCGAAGCCGGTCATGGCCGCCTTGAAAGAGTTTTTCGGCTCGAGCCAGCTCAGTCAGTTCATGGATCAAACGAATCCCCTGTCCGAGATCACCCATAAGCGGAGGCTGTCGGCCCTCGGCCCCGGCGGGTTGACGCGGGAGAGGGCCGGGTTCGAGGTGCGGGACGTCCATCCGACGCACTACGGCCGGATTTGTCCCATAGAGACGCCCGAGGGTCCGAATATCGGACTGATCACGTCCCTCGCCTCGTATGCGAGGGTGAACGATTACGGGTTCATCGAAGTTCCGTACAGGAAGGTTATCAACGGGAAAGTGACGAAGACGATCGAGTATCTTTCCGCGATCGACGGTGAAAAGTACATTATCGCGGAAGCGACGTCCCCCGTTGACGAGAAAGGGAACCTGATCGGCGACGCGGTTTCGGCGAGGGTTGGAGGAGATTTCAAGATGGTATCTCCTCAGGAGGTCCAGTACATGGATGTCTCCCCGAAACAGATCGTCGGGGTTTCCGCATCGCTCATCCCGTTTCTCGAAAATGACGACGCGAACCGCGCCCTCATGGGTTCGAACATGCAGAGGCAGGCGGTGCCGCTCCTGCAGCCGGAAGCTCCCATCGTGGGGACCGGGATGGAATTCGTCGCTGCGCGGGATTCCGGCGCGCTCGTCCTCGCGAAGCGTGGCGGGGTTGTGGAGAGCGTGGACGCCTCGCGCATCGTGGTGAGAACGTCCGAAAACCGGGGCGGTGTCGATATTTACAACCTCGTGAAGTTCCAGAGGTCGAATCAGGCCACCTGCGTCAATCAGAAGACGCTCGTCAACGTCGGCAACACGGTGATGGCGGGCGACGTCCTCGCCGACGGTACGTGCACCGATCAGGGCGAACTCGCGCTCGGCAAGAACGTGCTCGTGGCGTTCATGCCGTGGGGCGGCTATAACTTCGAGGATGCGATCCTGATCAGCGAACGACTCGTGAAGGAGGATGTCTATACATCCGTCCATATCGAGGAGTTCAGCGTCGAGGCTCGTGAAACGAAGCTCGGCCCCGAAGAGATCACGCGCGACATCCCGAACGTCGGTGAAGAAGCACTGAAAAACCTCGACGAAAGCGGCATTATCCGGATCGGTGCCGAGGTCAAGCCCGGGGATATCCTCGTCGGGAAGGTCACGCCGAAGGGGGAGACACAGCTCACCCCCGAGGAGAAGCTCCTCAGGGCGATATTCGGCGAAAAAGCGGAAGAGGTGAAAGAGAGCTGCCTCTACGTCCCGCCCGGGATAGAAGGGACCGTGGTCGATGTGAGGATTTTTTCCCGGAAAGGCACGGAGAAGGACGAGAGAGCGAAGAGCATAGAGGAAGAGGACATCCGGAAACTGCAGAGAGATCTCGAAGAGGAAGTGAGGATCGCGAAAGAGGAGAAGTTCAGACGGTTGAGAGACCTTCTCGTGGGACGGGTCGTTTCGGACGACGTGAAGGATGCGAAGACGAAAGAGGTCATCTGCGCGAAGGGGAAGAAGCTGACTGAAAAACAGCTCGAACGGGTGAAAGACGACCTTTTGATGCGCATAAAACTCGAGGACGGGAGCGCACGCGAGCAACTGGAGTCGGTGAACAACGAGTTCAATCACTACATCAGGTACCTGGAACTCCGCTACGACGAGATGGTCGATCGGCTGAAGCGGGGGGACGAACTCCCGCCGGGAGTGAACAAAGTCGTCAAGACGTACATCGCGATGAAGCGCAAGATCCAGATCGGAGACAAGATGGCGGGCAGGCACGGCAATAAGGGCGTCGTCGCCATGGTGCTGCCGGAGGAAGACATGCCGTACCTCCCGGACGGCACAGCGGTCGATATCGTCCTCAATCCCCTCGGGGTGCCATCGCGCATGAACGTGGGGCAGGTCCTCGAGACGCATCTCGGCTGGGCGGCAAGGGCACTCGGTCTGTACGTCGCGAGTCCTGTCTTCGAGGGAGCGAAAGAGGCCGAAATCAAGACCCTCCTGCAGAAGGCGAACCTGCCGACGACGGGGCAAATTATTCTTCATGACGGACGCACCGGTGAGCCGTTCGACAAACCGGTGACGGTGGGCTACATGTACATGATGAAACTCCATCACCTCGTCGATGACAAGATCCACGCCCGTTCGATCGGGCCTTATTCCCTCGTCACCCAGCAGCCCCTCGGCGGGAAAGCGCAGTTCGGCGGACAGAGGCTCGGCGAGATGGAAGTGTGGGCTCTCGAGGCGTACGGCGCTGCCTATACCCTCCAGGAGTTTCTCACGGTCAAAAGCGACGATGTGACAGGGAGAGCGAGGATGTACGAAGCGATCGTGAAAGGGGACGCCACGCTCGAACCGGGTGTGCCGGAATCATTTCACGTTCTGATAAAAGAACTTCAGAGTCTCGGACTGGACGTCGAACTTCTGGAGAAAAAGAGCAAGGGGGAGTAAGTTGACAGAAGATATTTCCGCGATTTTTCAGAGGCCGAAAGATCCGACGGATTTCGAGGCTGTGCGCATACGGCTCGCATCACCGGAGAAAATACGGGAGTGGTCGTACGGCGAGGTGAAGAAGCCGGAGACGATCAATTACCGCACGTTCAAGCCTGAGCGGGACGGCTTGTTCTGCGCGAAGATTTTCGGGCCGATCAAGGACTGGGAGTGCATCTGCGGCAAGTACAAACGCATGAAGCACAGGGGAGTCGTCTGCGACAAGTGCGGAGTCGAGGTCATCCAGTCGAAAGTGAGGAGGGAGCGCCTCGGACACATCGAGCTCGCGACGCCCGTGGCGCACATATGGTTCCTGAAGGGTCTCCCGAGCAGGATCGGTACGCTCCTCGACATGACGATGCGGCAGCTCGAAAAAGTCCTCTATTTCGAAAGTTACGTGATCATCGATCCGGGCGACACGCCGATGAAGGAGAAGGATCTTCTCTCCGAAGAAGAGTACAAGAAGAAGGCGCAGGAGTTCGGCACGCGGTTCAAGGCGGGCATGGGCGCAGAAGCGATACGAGAACTCTTGCGCAGGGTGGATCTCGAGGCACTCTCCGCTGAACTGAAGATGAAAATCCAGGAGGCGGCCTCGCTCGGCATTAAAAAGAAATTGACGAAACGGCTGAAAGTCGTCGATGCCTTCAGGAAATCGGGGAACAAGCCCGAGTGGATGATTATGGATTTGATCCCGGTGCTTCCTCCGGATCTGAGGCCGCTCGTTCCCCTCGAGGGCGGGCGGTTCGCCACGTCGGATCTGAACGATCTCTACAGACGGGTGATCAACCGGAACAACCGCCTCAAGCGGCTCATGGAGCTCAAAGCCCCGAGCGTCATCATAAAGAACGAGAAGAGGATGCTCCAAGAGGCGGTCGATGCGCTCTTCGACAACGGGAGGAGGAGCAGGGTACTCAAGACGACGACCAAACGGCCGCTCAAATCCCTGAGCGACATGATCAAAGGTAAACAGGGTCGGTTCAGGCAGAACCTCCTCGGCAAGCGCGTCGATTATTCGGGGAGATCGGTCATCGTGGTCGGTCCGGAGCTGAAACTCCACCAGTGCGGACTCCCCAAGAGAATGGCGCTCGAACTCTTCAAACCGTTCATCTTCAACAAACTCGAAGAGAAAGGGTATGCGACGACCATCAAGGCGGCGAAGAAACTCGTGGAGAAAGAGGGCCCCGAGGTGTGGGATTGCCTGGAAGAGGTGATCCGGGAACACCCGGTCCTCCTCAATCGTGCGCCGACCCTCCACCGGCTGGGCATACAGGCGTTCGATCCCATACTCGTCGAAGGGAAGGCGATCAAGCTCCATCCTCTCGTCTGCACGGCGTTCAACGCCGATTTCGACGGCGATCAGATGGCCGTCCACGTCCCTCTGTCGATAGAGGCGCAGGTCGAGGCACGGGTTCTCATGATGTCCGTCAATAACATTCTCTCTCCTGCCAACGGGAAGCCGATAGTGATCCCGACGCAGGATATGGTCCTCGGCATCTATTACCTCACGAAGGAGAAGAAGGGCGCGAAGGGAGAAGACAAGGAGTTCGCGGATCCGGAAGACGTCCGCATCGCATACGATGCGGGTATCCTGAGTGAGCACGCGCGCATCAAGGTTCGGATGAACGGCTCGCGGGTGATGACGACTGCGGGGAGGGTCATCCTCAGCGAGATTCTGCCCGCGGGGATTCCTTTCTCGATGATCAATAAGGAGATGACGAAGAAAGAGATCGGGAAGCTCATCGAGTACATCTACAAGAAATCCGGGAGGCGCGACACGGTCATTTTCCTCGACAATCTCGAGCGCATCGGTTTCCACTACGCGACGAAATCCGGGGTTTCGATATCCATGGTCGATATGCACATCCCGACGACGAAACAGGCATTGATCCGTACCGCGGATCAGGAAGTGAGCGAGGTGAGGAAACAGTACGAAGAGGGACTCATCACGCAAGGCGAACGGTACAACAAGATCATCGATATCTGGGCCAACGTGACGGAGAAGGTCGCGGATGAGATGATGAAGGAACTCGGCGCCGAGGACGGGAGAGTTCTCTCCGAGGACGAGCTGAAAGAGAGGAGATCCTTCAACAGTATCTTCATGATGGCGGACTCGGGTGCGCGGGGAAGCACGGCCCAGATTCGGCAGCTCGCGGGGATGAGGGGACTCATGGCGAAGCCGTCGGGTGAGATTATCGAAACGCCCATTAAGGCGAACTTCCGAGAGGGACTCACACCCCTCGAGTACTTTATTTCGACGCATGGGGCGAGGAAAGGACTCGCCGACACGGCATTGAAGACGGCAAACTCCGGCTATCTCACGCGCAGGCTCGTCGATGTCGCTCAGGACGTGATCATCTCGGAGCTCGACTGCGGAACGACCGACGGTATCGCGGTGACGTCCCTCGTCGAGGGCGGCGAAATTATCCAGCCCCTCGAGGAACGGCTCATCGGACGCATTGCGGTCGAGGATATCAAGGACCCGCTCACGAAAGAACTCATCGTGAAGAGGAATCAGGAGATCGACGAGGAGATCACGCAGAAGATAATCGATGCGGGTATCGATCGGGTGAAGATCCGTTCGGTCCTCACCTGCCAGTCCTGGTTCGGGGTCTGCTCCCTCTGTTACGGGAGGGATCTCGGCAGGGGAGAGATGGTCGAACGCGGGGAGGCGGTCGGCATCATCGCCGCGCAGTCGATCGGCGAACCGGGGACCCAGCTCACGATGAGGACGTTCCATATCGGAGGGGCCGCATCGAAGGTCGTCGAACAGACGATCCTCGAAGCCAAGAATTCCGGAACGATAAAGTTCATAAATATCAGCACGGTAAAAAACAGGGAAGGCCTGTTGGTCGTGATGAACCGCAACGGCAGCATCGCCGTGGTCGATGCGAAGGGAAGAGAGAAAGAGAAATACTCCGTCGTCTACGGGGCGAAGCTGCTCGTGAACAATGGCCAGAAGGTCGAGGTCGGCCAGAAGCTCGTTGAATGGGACCCCTACTCGACCCCGATCCTCACCGAGATCGGTGGAAGGATCGCACTCGGGGACATGGTCGAAGGGCAGACGATCAAAGAAGAAGTCGACGAAATTACCGGTCTTTCCCACAAGGTGATCATCGATTACCCCGCTCACATGAGGCCGAGAATATCGATCAAGGATGAGCAGGGACGAGTGACCCAGAAGATCCCGGGGACGAACACCCCTGCACGGTATCTCCTCCCCGCGGGCGCGCACATTCTCGTGGAAAAGAACGACATCGTGTACCCCGGGGACATTCTCGCGAAGATCCCGCGGGAGACGACGAAGACGAAGGATATCACGGGAGGTCTCCCGAGGGTCGCCGAGCTTTTCGAGGCCCGGCGCCCGAAAGAGCAGGCGATCGTGACTGAGATCGACGGCATGGTCGAGTTCAAGGGTGCGCACAAGGGGATGCGCGTCGTGGTCGTGAGGGGTGGCGAGGAGACGCGTGAATACCTCATCCCAAAGGGAAAACACGTCGGCGTTCACGAGGGAGACTGGGTGCGCGCGGGAGAGCCGCTTATGGACGGTGCCGTCAACCCCCACAATATTCTCGACATCCTCGGTCCCCAGGAGCTCCAGAGGTACCTCGTCGACGAAGTGCAGAAAGTGTACAGGCTTCAGGGCGTGACGATCAATGACAAACACATCGAGGTGATCGTCAGGCAGATGATGAAGAAGGTCAGAATCGAGGACCCGGGCGACACTGACTTCCTCATAAGCGAGCAGGTTGACAGGCGGCTATTCCAGGAGGAGAATGAGCGGGTAAAGGCGGAAGGTGGCAGGCCGGCCCAAGGGAAGCCTCTTCTCCTCGGTATCACGAAAGCGTCGTTGACGACGGACAGTTTCGTTTCCGCGGCATCGTTCCAGGAGACGACGCGGGTCCTGACGGAAGCCGCCATAAGCGGCGCGATCGACGAACTCCGGGGATTGAAGGAAAACGTCATTATGGGGAGAATCATCCCCGCCGGAACCGGAATGGCGAGGTATCGAAATACCTTCGTGAAACGCGAATTCCGGCCGCCGCTCCCGGAACCTGCGGTCGTGACCGACGAATAGAAGAGTACCGTGAGGTAAATCCGATGACCAGGCGTGAGGAACCATTGCTAGACCTCGCGCCTGATCTCGAGGGCCAGGAGATAAAATTCATCGCCGACGCCATGCTCGGCAGACTCGCCCGCTGGCTTCGTTTCCTCGGTTTCGACACCCTCTATTTCCCCGGTATTCATGACGCTCAGCTCGTAAGGATCGCGCGCGAGCAGAATCGTACCATCCTGACGCGCGACACCCGTCTCGTGAGAATGAGGGGGCTCACGGATTACCTCCTCGTCGAATCCGACCACCCCTATCAGCAGTTGCTCGAAACGGTGGGGACGTTCAAACCGCTGCGGTTCCGACCATGGAGCAGATGCGTTGCCTGTAACGGCGCGCTCGAAGAAGTGAGCGACAAAGCCGCCGTCAGGGAATCCGTGCCGGAATTCGTCTTTCTCCACACCGACCGTTTCCGGCGATGCACATCATGCGGGAGGGTCTACTGGCAAGGGACGCACACGAAGAAGTTCAGAAACGACATATGCAAAATCCTTGGGGTTGACGCCGCCGGGGGCGAGCGCATAAAATAATAAAGAAATAACTGTATATAAAGGAGATCGAGACAGTATGCCCATCTACGAATACGTCTGTCGAAACTGCGAGGAAACGTTTGCGCTCCTGCGCTGGAACAGGGGGGATGACGATGTGTCCTGCCCTCGGTGCGGGTCTCAGAATATCAAAAAGTTGGTTTCGCATTTTAGCTGCACCTTCCCTGCCGAATCCGGTACCCCCTCCGGTGACGCGGGCGGCTTTACCGGCGGCGGCTGACGCCCTTCGTTCTGCTAAACGGTTCGTTTGGCTGGAATGAATCTCTCGAAGGGAGTGGCGAGGCAGCGATTCTGTTCAGGTGCCTTTCGTCTCGTCGAGGCGGTCGATACAGGCGACGAGAATCGCTGTCATCTCTCCTGACAATTTTTGGATAGTCTCCATCCGCTTCAGTGCCTTCACGATGAGGTTGTGTAAGTCATCTTCCTCGACGGAGGCGTCGATAAGTTCGAGGGTGCCTTTGACGGCGGAGATATGCTCGCTCAGTTCGACTGACATCGCCTGAATTTTTCTATTTTTTTCGGACATATGAGCATCCCCTTTCCCGACCGGAACGCGTCATCGCGGATACGCGTAGGGTCTCTTTTCTCTTCCTCGGCCGGAGTCCGACCATCACACGATGCCCTGACGGAGGATGTCGTGGAGGTGAATGATGCCGAGGGGTCTCTGTTCGCCGTCGGGAACGATGAGCGCCGTGATCGAGAAATTCTCCATCACGGAGAGGGCTTTTGCCGCAAGTTCGTCGTGGGGGATCGTTTTCGGATTTTTCGTCATCACCTCACGGGCGGGGAGAGAGAAGAGCGTCCCCCCCCATTTCTCGAGACCCCGTCGCACATCGCCGTCCGTGAGAACACCGCAGATTTTGCCGTCGGCATCGGTGACGATTGCGTGGCCCAACCGTTTCGATGACATTTCGATGACCGCCTGAGACATCGGTGCATCGAGCGATATGAGCGGGAGCTTTTCGCCGGTATGCATAAGGTCCGAAACCTTCACGAAGAATTTCTTCCCGATGCTCCCCCACGGATGAAATTGGGCGAAATCCTTTTCGCCGAGCCCTCTTTTGACGAGAAGACAGACGGCGATCGCGTCTCCCATCGCCAGCGCGGCCGTCGTGGAAGCGGTGGGGACGATCCCCATCGGGCACGCTTCCTCTCGCACCGACACGTCGAGCGCGACATCGGAGACCTTCGCGAGCGTCGACTGCGTGTTGCCGGTCAGTGAGATCAGTTTCACGCGGAAGCGCTTCAAATAGGGTATGAGGTTGAGGATTTCTTCTGTCTCGCCGCTATTCGATATCGCGATGATCGTGTCCCGTTCCGTCACCATCCCGAGGTCGCCATGTCCTGCCTCAGCCGGGTGAAGGAAGAAAGCGGGGGTCCCCGTCGATGCGAGCGTCGCTGCGATTTTTTTTCCGACGAGACCGGATTTCCCCATGCCGGTAACGACGACCCTCCCTTTCGTATCGTGGATGACGTCGACCGCCTGCTGGAAAGTGCTGTCCAGCTTCTCCGCAAGGGCGCGGACGGCCTCGGCTTCCGTATGCAAAACTTTTTTCGCGACGTCGAGGATCGTCTCGCCCGAGTTACCGGGTCTACATTTCCCTGTGCCTGTCTCTCTCATTCCTCACCAATGCATGGATGTCCGCGCATATCTTCAGCAGAGTTTCGACGGTACCCAACGGCACCATGTTCGGACCGTCGCAGAGCGCCTTGTCGGGGTCCGGATGGACCTCGATGAAGAGGCCGTCCACGCCGACGGCGACCGCCGCGCGCGCGAGCGGCCCGGCGAATTGCCGCTCACCGCCCGAACGCTGACCCATCCCGCCTGGCAACTGAATGCTGTGCGTGACATCGAAGATCACGGGGTGACCGAACGACCGCATGATCGGCAACCCTCGAAAATCGACGACGAGATTATTGTACCCGAAAGATGTCCCTCTTTCGGTAATGAATATCTGTTCATTGCCCGTCGAGACGAATTTGCGAATGATGTGCTCGACGTCCCACGGCGCGAGGAACTGCCCTTTTTTGATGTTGACGGGTTTGCCGGTCCTCGAGGCGGCGATGACGAGGTCCGTCTGTCGGCAGAGGAAAGCCGGTATCTGGATCACGTCGAGGACATCCGATGCCGGCCCTATTTCTTCGACGGAATGGACATCGGAAAGAACCGGCACGCCGAGTGAGCTCCTGACGTCTGAGAGGATCCGAAGCCCCTTTTCCAGTCCGGGACCTCTGAACGACGAGAGTGAGGTGCGGTTCGCCTTATCGTAAGAACTCTTGAAGATGAACGTCAGGCCGAGGGCGCGGCAGATTTCCCGGAGTTTCTCGGCGGTGCCGAAGGCGAGTTCCGCGCTTTCCATGACGCACGGACCCGCGATGACGCAGAGCGGATTGTCGCCGCCGATGACGAAGCCTTCTCCCCGTATCGCGCGTTCCAATGCCTACACGCCTCTGCGTTTCCCCTCGTCTTCTATTTCGAGATACGGAAAGAGGGATCTCTTCTCTCTCAGGGCGGCCTCGATGAACGCCCTGAACAGAGGGTGCGCGTCCGTCGGCCGCGATTTGAATTCGGGGTGGAACTGGCACCCGACGAACCAAGGGTGGTCTTCGATCTCGACGATCTCGACCAGTTCCCCGTCGGGGCTGAGACCGCTGATCTTCAACCCGTGACGCGTGAGGACCCCGCGATACGCATTGTTGAACTCGTAGCGGTGACGATGCCGTTCCGAAATTTCCTTCTGCCCGTAGGCCTTCATCGCTTTCGTTCCCTCTTTGAGGACGCACGGATACGCGCCGAGCCTCATCGTCCCGCCCTTGTGCGTGCTCTCCGAGCGCACCTCGACGCGTTCCTTCTTGTAGTCGTACCAACGCTCCATGAGATAGATGACCGGGTCTTTGGTATGGAGATCGAACTCTGTACTGTTCGCTGCGAGGCCGCACACGTTCCGCGCGAACTCGATGACGGCGCACTGCATGCCCAGGCAGATGCCGAAGAACGGAATCTTTTTCTCGCGGGCGAAGCGGATCGCCTTCACCTTGCCTTCGATGCCCCTGTAGCCGAACCCGCCGGGCACGAGAATCCCGTCGACGTCCGTCAGGAATCTCTCCGGCCCGTGGACTTCGATATCTTCCGAATCGATCCACTGGAGCGTGACGCGCGCATCGTTCGCGATCCCGCCGTGGATGAGGGCTTCCGTGAGACTCTTGTAGGAGTCCTTGAGGCCGGTATATTTGCCGACGATCGCGATCGTCACTTCGTGCTTCGGCTCTTTGATCTTCCGCACGATGTCTTTCCAGAGCGAGAGGTCCGGTTCGTTCGGACTCAGGTTGAATTTCTTGCTGATGAGGTGATCGAGACCTTCGTAGTGGAGCATGAGCGGAACCTCGTAAATCGTTTCGACGTCACGAGCGGCGATGACCGCGTCGACATCGAGGTTGCAATGAATCGCGATTTTCTTCTTGACGTCGGGCGGGAGCGGCCGTTCAGTCCGGCACAGGATGATATCGGGCTGTATGCCGATCTCCCGAAATTCCTTCACGCTGTGTTGCGTCGGCTTCGTCTTGATCTCCCCCGCCGTTTTGATGTACGGGATCAGCGTGAGGTGGATGTAGAGGACGTTTTCCCTGCCGACGTCGTAACGGATCTGCCGAATCGCCTCGAGAAACGGGAGGCTCTCGATGTCGCCGATGGTGCCCCCTATCTCGACGATGACCACGTCGTAGTCGTCGCTCACGGACTTGATCGCCCGCTTGATTTCGTCGGTGATATGGGGAACGACCTGCACCGTTTCGCCGAGGTAATCGCCCCGCCGTTCCTTCGTGATGACGGTGTAGTAAATTTTTCCGGTCGTATAGTTGTTCGCCTGCGTCGTCCGTATCGACGTGAAACGTTCGTAATGGCCGAGGTCGAGATCGGTCTCGGCGCCGTCGTCCGTAACGTATACCTCTCCGTGTTGAAACGGGCTCAGCGTGCCGGGATCGACGTTGATGTACGGATCCAGCTTCTGGAGGGTGACCTTGAGCCCTTTCGCCTCGAGGAGCGCCCCGGTCGCAGCGGCGGCGATACCCTTCCCGAGGGCCGAAACGACGCCGCCGGTTACGAAGATGTACTTAGACACTGTTCCACCCTTTCGATGTCCTCCGGCGTGTCCACCCCGAAGGTTTCGAACGATGTCTCGCCGATTTTGATCCGCATGCCGTGCTGCAGCGCCCGCAGCTGCTCGAGTTTCTCGGTCATCTCGAGATCGGTCGGTTCCATGTGGGAGAGAGCGACGAGAGCCGGGAGCCGGTAACTATAAATGCCGATGTGCTTGTAGTACGGAGGGGAGAGGAATTGCGAATGAGGCGCATGAAACGGTATCCGAGCCCGTGAAAAGTAGAGCGCGAACCTCTCCACGTCGAAGACCACTTTGACGACGTTCGGATCGGCGAGTTCGTTCGGGTCGTCGATCCGCTTGGCGAGCGTCCCGATCGAGGCTCTCTCGTCTTCGAGGATGGAAATGACCGCATCGATCATCTCCGCCCGGACGAGCGGTTCGTCACCCTGGACGTTCACGACGACGTCACAGTCGAGGGCGCGGGCGACCTCCGCGACCCTGTCGGTTCCGGACTGGTGCGACCGTTCCGTCATCACGGCTTTCCCGCCGAAGGCGCACACGTGTTCGAAAATGGTTTCACTGTCCGTTGCCACTATCACGTCGGCGGGACGACGGGCGCGCCTCGCGTTTTCATAGACGTGACGGATCACCGGGATTCCTCTGAGGGGGTACAGGAGCTTACCCGGGAAACGGGTCGAATCGTATCGGGCGGGGATTATGACGACAGAAGTCATACCGTGCTGGTTCATTATATACACTTTCCCGCACCTTGACAATAGCTTTTCCGAAGGGATATAGTTTTTCAGTCTGTTTCGTTTCTCCGCTTTTTCCGTGCAGTCTGTGTGTTCCCTGAATTCTACTATCGAGAGAGGTGTCGGAATGGATTTTGCGCAGATCGCGCGTCAGATCATTATATCGGCAATGCCGGTGCTCATCGCGATCGTCCTCCATGAGGTATCGCACGGGTATGTCGCGCACGCGCTCGGGGATCCGACCGCGAAGATGATGGGCAGGCTGACGCTCAACCCACTCGCGCACGTGGACCCGTTCGGAACGGTCATCATGCCGCTCATGTTGCTCGTTTTTACGAACGGGCAGTTCGTCTTCGGATACGCGAAGCCGGTGCCGATCAATCCGGTCAATTTCAGGAATCCGAGGAGAGACATGGCTCTTTCTGCCGCCGCCGGTCCGGTGACCAATATCCTTCTCGCCGTCATCAGCCTCGTGACGCTCAAGTTTCTCCTCATGCCCGTGTCGGCGATGGTTCCCGAATCGATCGGTTCATCCGTCATGACGCCGCTCATGCTGATCCTTCAGGCGAGCGTCGTCGTCAACGTCGTCCTCGCCTCGTTCAATATGATCCCGATCCCCCCGCTCGACGGCGGGAGAGTGCTCATCGGATTGCTCCCTTACCGACAGGCCGTTTCGTACAGCAGGATCGAGCCGTTCGGATTTCTCATCGTCGTCTTTCTCATCGTGACGGGGATCGCGAACATTTTTGTGGTGCCGATGGTCAATCTTTTTCTGAGGATTCTCCAGGGTTTTTAGGGTGTCTTCGATGGTCCACACGGTCGAAAGACCCGAAAAACGCGGGGTGCGGAGTCTATGACAAAAGAACGGGTCTTGAGTGGCATGCAGTCGAGCGGGAAGTTGCACCTCGGCAACCTCGTCGGGGCGCTCAGCAATTGGGTCAGACTTCAGGAGACCTATGATTGCTACTACTTCATCGCGGATTGGCACTCGCTCACGACGGGGTACGCGCAACCGACCGAGATCAAGGGTTCGACGATGGATCTCCTGGTGAATTTTCTCGCCGCGGGTCTCGATCCGGAAAAATGCACGATCTTCATTCAGTCACGGGTCCTGCAGCACGCGGAGCTCCACCTGCTCCTCTCGATGATCACGCCGCTCGGCTGGCTCGAGAGGGTTCCCACGTACAAGGAGAAGCAGCAGGAGCTGAAAGACCGCGATCTCTCCACGTACGGGTTTCTCGGCTACCCGCTCCTCCAGACGGCTGACATCATCGTTTACCGCGCGAAGTATGTGCCCGTCGGGATCGACCAGGTGCCCCATCTCGAGATCAGCCGCGAGATCGCGAGGCGGTTCAATTTTCTCTACGGCGAGATTTTCCCGGAGCCCGAGGCACTCCTGACCGAGTTCCCGAAGGTGGTCGGCACCGACGGGCGCAAGATGTCGAAGAGCTACGATAATGCGATTTACCTCTCCGACGGTCCGGAAGAGGTCGAGCGGAAGATCAGAACGATGGTGACCGACCCGGCGCGCGTGAAAAAAACGGACGCGGGCAATCCGGATCTTTCCCCGGTCTTTCAGCTCCACAAGATCTTTTCCTCGAAGGAAGAAATGGAGCGTCTCGCCGTCGGGTGCCGGACGGCCGAGATCGGGTGCATCGAGTGCAAGAAGGTGCTCATCCGCAATGTCCTGCGCGTGATGGAGCCGATATGGGAGAAGCGAGAGTTCTATCTCAGGAACCCCGATATCGTGAGGGATATCGCGGCGAAGGGCACGGAAAAGGCACGCACGGCGGCGGAGGAGACGATGCAGCTCGTCCGCACGGCGATGGGCTTGGATTAGCCCCGGAAGCCCAGGCGATACGTTGGCCCGGGCTGATCAGACCGGGCCTGGCGCACTATCAATATCGCGGAATCGTCTCCTCCCACTCAGATCCCGAACCCCATTTTGAGGAGCAGCTTGCTCAACGAGCGGATCTGGTCGGTGATGAGCATGAGCCCGAAGACGACGAGCAGGATGCCGCTCCCCGCCATGATGACGCGCATGTGGCGCGCGATTTTCGGAGAATACGCGAGGAAGGCGTTGATGCCCAGAGCGGAGAGGACGAACGGGATGGCCATCCCGAGAGAGTACACGGAGAGCAGCTGAAATCCGTAGAGGGCGGATCCCTTCGATCCCGCGTAGACGAGAATGGCTCCGAGGATCGGTCCGATGCACGGTGTCCAGCCCGCGGCGAACGTCATCCCGACGAAAAAAGTCCCTACGTAGCCTGCCGGTTTCCCGCTCACGCGGAATTTTTTTTCCTTGAGGAGGAAATCGAGTTTCAGAACCCCCGCGATGAAGAGACCGAACACGATCACCAGGATCCCGCCGATGATCCTGATCGTGTCGACGTAGGCGAAGAAGAATCTCCCCACCGCCGAAGACGATACCCCGAGCGCGATGAAGACGGATGAAAAACCGGCAACGAACGCGAGGGAATGCGCCAATGTGACCCTCCGGATTTTTCGGCGATCCGTGCCAACCGTGAGGTCCCTGAACGAGATGCCGGTAATGAAAGATACATAGGAAGGAATGAGGGGCAGGACGCACGGGGAGAGGAATGACAAGATGCCGAAGAGAAACGCGATGGGAAAACTTATCTCCTGCATTCGTCGGGGGATCTCTTCAGTCTGGTTGCGCGGCGCATTCGGACGGATCGCCCTTTATTTTTTGGATCGCGTGGGGCAGGACGTCGAGTATCGCCGACAGTCCTTCCCGTACCGCTTTCGGGCTGCCCGGCAGGTTAATGATGAGACACCTTCCTCTCACCCCGGCGATAGCCCGGGAGAGCATCGCCCGACTGGTCTTCTTCAGCCCCTCGAGACGCATCGCCTCGGCAATCCCCGGAACCTCTCGCTCGATCACGTCTCGCGTCGCCTCGGGAGTCACGTCCCTCGGCGACAGGCCGGTACCACCGGTCGTCAGGACGAGGTCGACCCGTTCTGCGTGAGCGAGGAGCGCTTCTTTGATCTTTTCCTTTTCATCGGGGACGATCTCGTAGTATTGGACATCGGCCCCGATGCTTTTCAGCATGTCACGGATCAGGGGGCCGCTCGAATCTTCCCTTTCCCCGGCCGCGCCTCTATCGCTCGCCGTGATGACGGCAACGGTGATCACGGTTGTCTGCATGGTTTACCGACCCCGAGCGTCCCGACCTGCCCAGACGAAAGAGACGATGCGGCGCGAGACGGCGAGATGATGCATCGTAAAGGCAGGTGCATTCAGTTACGTCCCCATTTCCCAGCTTTCGAGGTACCGTTTTTGCTCCTTCGTCAGCGCGTCTATCGTGATGCCCATCGCCCTGAGTTTCAGGAGGGCGATGTTCCTGTCTATCGCATCCGGCACGGGGTACACCTTCTTCTCGAGCGTCGAGGAGTGTTTCACGATGTACTCCACGCAGAGCGCCTGGTTCGCGAAGCTCATGTCCATGACGGCGGATGGGTGCCCCTCCGCTGACGCGAGATTCACCAGTCTCCCTTCGGCCAGAAGGTAGAGTTTGCGTCCGTTTCTGAGCGTGAATTCCTCGACGTAGTCTCTCACGACGCGCCTGCTCTTCGCCATTTTCTTGAGCGCTTCGATGGAAATCTCGACATTGAAGTGGCCGGCATTGCAGAGGATGGCGCCGTCTTTCATGCTGGAAAAACAATCCTTCGAAATGACGTTCACGTCGCCGGTCGCCGTCACGAAGATGTCGCCGATTCTCGATGCGTCCCGGATCGGCATGACGTCGAAACCATCCATCGTCGCCTCCAGCGCCCTGAGAGGATTGCTCTCCGTGACGACCACTCTCGCTCCCATGCCTTTCGCCCGCATCGATATCCCCTTGCCGCACCACCCGTAACCGCAAACGACGAAGACGCATCCGGCCAGCAACCGGTTCGTCGCTCTCATGATCCCGTCGATCGTGCTCTGTCCTGTCCCGTACCGGTTATCGAAGAGATACTTCGTATAGGCGTCGTTCACCGCGATGATCGGGTATCCGAGCACGCCTTTCTCCGCCATCGCCCTCAGGCGGATGACCCCTGTCGTCGTCTCTTCCGTCCCGCCGAGAATATCGGCGAGGAGGTTTTTTCGCGTCGTATGGAGCGTCGATACCAAATCGGCGCCGTCGTCCATCGTGATATCAGGGGGTACCGAGAGAGCCTGCACGATGTGCCGGTAGTACGTTTTGTTGTCTTCCCCTTTAATCGCGAAGACGGGCACCTTCGAGAAGCGCACGAGCGAAGCGGCAACGTCGTCCTGCGTGCTGAGCGGATTCGATGCGCAGAGCGCGACGTCCGCGCCTCCCGCTTTCAGGGCTTCTATGAGATTCGCCGTCTCCGTCGTCACGTGCAGGCACGCGGCGATACGATACCCTTTGAGGGGTTTCTCTTTCTCGAACCGCTTCGCGATACTCCGGAGGACGGGCATCTCCCTCGCCGCCCATTCGATCCTGCGTTTCCCTCTCGTCGCCAACGAGATATCCTTAATGTCGCACGTTATCATTTATATTCCCTCGTTATGGATTTCATCTCTCATAGACCCGCTTCTCTTCTCAGCAGGTCGGCTTTATCCGTTTTTTCCCATGTGAAGTCGGGATCGTTTCTCCCGAAATGACCGTACGCCGCCGTTTTTTTATAGATGGGCCTCCTGAGCTGAAGCGTGTCGATCATACCGCGCGGGGTGAAGTCGAAGTGGTCACGGACGATCTTTTCGATCCGGTCCGACGGCAGTTTGCCGGTGCCGAACGTTTCGCAGAGGACGGAGATGGGTTCCGGCACGCCGATGGCGTAGGCGACCTGGAGCTGCACCCGATCGGCGATGCCCGCAGCGACGATGTTTTTCGCGACGTACCGCGCCATGTAGGAGCCGGATCGGTCGACCTTCGTCGGGTCTTTTCCGGAGAAGCAGCCTCCTCCGTGGCTTCCGACGCCGCCGTAACTGTCCACGATGATTTTTCTCCCCGTCACGCCCGTATCCCCCATGGGGCCCCCGACAACGAACCTGCCGGTCGGATTGACGTAATACGTGACGTGTTCCTCATCGATCAGTTCTGGGGGCATGACCGGTTTTATGATTTTTTCGATGATGTCTTCCCGTATTTCCTTCAGGGTCACTTCGGGGCTGTGCTGTGTCGAGACGACAACACTGGCCACCCTCACCGGTTTCCGGTCCCGATACTCGATCGTCACCTGCGTTTTGCCATCCGGCCGAAGGTAGCCGAGGATGTCCTTTTTCCTCGCCTCGGCCAATTTCATGGCGAGTTTATGGGCGAGCACGATCGGCAGGGGCATGAGTTCTTCCGTTTCATTGCAGGCGTAGCCGAACATGAGCCCTTGGTCGCCCGCACCGCCGATATCGACGCCGAGAGCGATGTCGGAAGACTGACCGTGAATCGAGGTGATGACCGCGCACGTCTCGTAGTCAAAACCGTATTTCGCCTTCGTGTAGCCGATCTCTCTGATCGTTTCCCTCACGACATCGGGGATCTCGATGTAGCAATTGGTCGTTATCTCTCCCGCGACGAACGCGAGGCCTGTCGTCACAAGGGTTTCGCACGCGACGCGGGCCATGGGATCTCTCTCGATGATCGAGTCGAGTATCGCGTCCGAGATCTGATCCGCGATTTTATCGGGATGTCCTTCCGTGACAGACTCCGACGTAAAGTAATAGTTGCTCGCGAGCATACGTGCCTCCGATGGATTTAGAGTGTCCGGCAAACGATACTACACATATTAGCATACTGCCGCCAAATAAAGATCTTCACCCACCCGGGACGAAAGGATCGCGCGAAACACGCGTGCGTCGTGTACGCAACGGCGGAGCAGGCGGCCCTGATACGCGGTATGCGCGCGTGAAAAGCGTTTCCCGGAGGTTACGAGGGATCGCCGTCTCTATGGTATTCCTGGATGGATTTGATATGGATCGCGCTCTTTTTGAATTTTTCGATGGCGTTCACGACGGCCCGCGCGCCGGAAATGGTCGTCGTAAAGGGGATCTTGTACTGGAGCGCACTGCGTCTGATCGAGAAGGAATCCCTCTGGGCGACCGTGCCGCTCACCGTATTGATGATGAAGTCGATGCCCCGGTTCTTGATGAGGTCGACGATGTGCGGCCTCCCTTCCGTGACCTTGTTGATGCTCTTTACGTCGAGCCCTCGGACTCTCAGATAATCGGCGGTCCCCCGTGTCGCGACGATCGAGAACCCGAGCGCGAGGAGCTTCCGGGCGATCGGCAGAGATGCCGGTTTGTCTTTGTCTTTGAGACTGATGAAGATCGTCCCCGAAAGCGGGATACGGTTGCCGCAGGCGATCTGCGACTTGCCGTAGGCGAGACCGAAGTCCTCGTCGATTCCCATGACCTCGCCCGTCGATTTCATCTCTGGTCCGAGAATCGTGTCGACTCCCTCGAGCCTGTCGAACGGAAAGACGGCCTCTTTCACGGCGACGTGACGGATGTCCCGCTCGTCAGCGAGGCCGAGCGTCTCGAGGGTCTCCCCCGCCATCACTTTTGCAGCGCACTTCGCGAGCGGAATCCCCGTCGCTTTGCCCACGAAGGGGACGGTCCTCGATGCGCGTGGGTTGACCTCCAGCACGTAAATATCGTCTCCCTTCACGGCGAACTGCACATTCATGAGCCCGATCACGTTGAGCTCGCGCGCGAGCGCCTTCGTCTGGGATTTGATTTCGTGGACGATGCGGGGCGGGAGCGAGTGCGGCGGCAGGGAACATGCCGAATCGCCTGAGTGAATGCCCGCCTCCTCGATGTGCTCCATCACGCCGGCGACGATGACGCGCGAGCCGTCCGAAATCGCATCGACGTCCACTTCTATCGCATCTTCGAGGTACTTATCGATGAGCACGGGGTGCTCCGGCGATGCTTTGACGGCCCGCGTCATGTAGGAGACGAGAGACTGGTCGTTGTAGACGATTTCCATCGCCCGTCCACCCAATACGTAGGAAGGACGGACCATCACCGGATAGCCGATCGCGCGGGCAGCGGCGAGCGCTTCGTCGACCGACATCGCCGTGTCGCTCGCCGCCTGTTTGAGGTTGAGTTTGTCGAGAAGCTCGCTGAACCGTTTCCGGTCTTCCGCCCTGTCGATGGAATCGGGCGATGTGCCGAGAATCTTCACCCCCTCCTTCGCTAAAGGTACGGCGAGTTTGAGGGGGGTCTGCCCCCCGAACTGAACGATCACGCCCTCCGGTTTTTCGACATCGACGATGTGGAGGACGTCTTCGAGGGTGAGCGGCTCGAAATAGAGCCGGTCGGCGGTATCGTAATCGGTGCTGACGGTTTCCGGATTGCAGTTGACCATGATCGTCTCGTAGCCGAGCTCTTTGAGAGCGAAGACCGCCTGAACGCAGCAATAGTCGAATTCGATGCCTTGCCCGATCCGGTTCGGACCGGAGCCGAGGATGACGATCTTTTTCCCCCGGCTCGGGTTGGCCTCGTTGTCCACGACGGTCGCGCGATCTATCGTCGACGAGCCGGCATCTTCCGCGGCCTGCGCCCCGCCTCCGGCATCCTGTATCCTCCAGAAAGGCGCTTCATAGGTCGAGTACAGGTACGGCGTGTGCGCAGCGAATTCCGCGGCGCAGGTATCGACGATCTTGTAGACGGGCGAGATGCGATATTCTGCGCGCAGGCGGCGGATATCGGCCTCCGTGGTCCCGAGCAATCGGGCGATCCTCCGGTCGGAAAATCCGTATCGCTTCGCCTTTGTGACGAGAGGGTGGAGGGTTGCGGACGCGGCGGCTTCGCGCGATGCGGGTGCGTTGTCACCCGAGCCTTCGACCCCGCGAATGCCCGAATCCTCTATTTCTCTTTCCATGTCGACAATCTGTTTAATCTGGTGGAGAAACCACGGGTCGATGGAGGTGAGTCCATGGACCTCGGGGACGTCCATCCCCTCGCGGAATGCCTGGGCGACGAACCAGATCCTCTCCGCGTTCGGCGTCGTGAGGCGTGAGATGAGAACGCTCCGGTCGACCGCCAGACACTCGAGTCCGTCACTGCCGATTTCGAGGCTCCGCAGTGCTTTCTGAAACGATTCTTTGAAGGTCCTCCCGATCGACATGACTTCCCCGACGGATTTCATCTGCGTCGTCAGAGTTGAATCCGCCTCGGGGAACTTCTCGAACGCAAATCGCGGAAACTTTGTGACGACATAGTCGATCGTCGGTTCGAAGGAGGCGGGGGTCTCCCTCGTGATGTCGTTCGGTATTTCGTCGAGGGTGAGCCCGACCGCCAGTTTCGCAGCGATCTTTGCGATGGGGAACCCGGTTGCTTTCGATGCGAGGGCCGAGCTCCTCGACACCCGCGGGTTCATTTCGATGACCACCATCCGTCCGGTGCGCGGATCGACTGCGAACTGGATGTTCGAACCTCCGGTATCGACGCCGATTTCCCGCATGATCGCGATGGATGCGTCCCGCATCCGCTGATATTCCTTGTCGCTCAGGGTTTGAGCCGGGGCGACCGTTATCGAGTCGCCGGTGTGGATACCCATGGGATCGAGATTCTCTATCGAGCAGACGATAACGACGTTATCTTTTCCGTCGCGCATGACCTCGAGCTCGTACTCTTTCCAGCCGAGGACGGACTCCTCGATGAGCACCCGCCGGACGGGGCTCAACCCGAGCCCTCTTTCGAGAAGCTTTTGGTATTCTTCGATGTTGTAGGCGATCCCTCCGCCGGTTCCGCCGAGAGTGAAGGAAGGCCTCAGGATGGCGGGAAAGCCGATTCTCTCGATCGCCTCGAGTCCTTCCTTCAGCGATCCGACATAGGCGGAATCGGGGACGTCGAGCCCGATTTTTTTCATTGCCTCTCTGAAATGTTCACGGTCTTCCGCCTTTTTGATTGCATCCAGTTTTGCGCCGATGAGCTCCACATCGTATTTCCTCAGGACGCCCGCCTCCGCGAGCTCGACCGCAAGGTTCAGGGCGGTCTGTCCGCCCATGGTGGGCAGGAGGGCGTCGGGCCGTTCCTTTTCGATGACGAGTTCGAGGATATCCGCCGTCAAGGGCTCGATGTACGTCGCATCTGCCGTCTCTGGGTCAGTCATGATCGTGGCGGGATTCGAGTTGACGAGGACGACGCGATACCCTACTTCTCTCAAAGCTTTGCACGCCTGCGTGCCCGAGTAGTCGAACTCGCAGGCCTGACCGATGACGATCGGCCCTGATCCGATAAGGAGGATCTTTTCGATATCCGTTCTTTTTGGCATCGCTATTCTCTATGCGAGCATCTCATCTCGCGGTATCGTTCTTCACCGGGCGCGTCGGACGCCATCCCGTGGCGTATGCTTCGGAGGGGCGAACGATTATCGGAAGTACACGATCTTCGACCCTCCAAGGTGGAGGGGTATGGCTGCGTTCGCGGTCCACGCATCGTTCTTGAAAAATCGGTCGTCGGCGTACGCCGAGCGGACGCGTCCGAAAAAGACGTAGCATTCTCCGGCGTGGACGCTCTTCCAGAGCGAGCATTCGATGTAGCCGATACAATCGCCGACGACGGGCACGCTCACATTTCTGCCGGGCGACGTTTTCAGTCGTGCCTTCGTGAATTTGTCCACCTCCCTGCCGGAATGCCGACCGCAGATCCACAGAGCGGGCAGGAGCTTCTTCGAAGGGATGTTCACGACGAATTCCTTCGTCTGCCTGATGAGCGCCGCCGTGTGACTCTCCTTCGAGACGCAGACGAGGATCATGGGCGGTTCATCGCTCACCGGCGTTGCCCAGGCGCAGGTCATGACGTTCGGGGTGCCTTTCCGGTCGACGCTCGTCAGAAAGAACGTCATCTTCGGGTGGAGCAGGTGGTAAATGCCCGATGAAACGTCTCGTATCATATTCTCTCCTTTCCTCGATTGTCAGGATTTCTCCAGGAGTTCCCTGAAACGGGAGAAGAGGTGCGCGGAGTCATTCGGCCCCGGACCGGCCTCCGGGTGGTGCTGGACGGAAAACATGGGGAACTCGACATGGCGCATGCCTTCTTCGGTCCCGTCGTAGAGGTTTTTATGGGTCAATCTCGCCTGACCTTTCAGGCTCTCGATATCGACGCAGTAGTTATGGTTTTGGGACGTGATTTCCACTCTCCCGGTGTGCAAATCTTTCACGGGGTGGTTCCCGCCGTGATGGCCGAATTTGAGCTTGTACGTCCTGCCGCCCATCGCGAGGCCGAGGATCTGGTGGCCGAGGCAGATTCCGAAGAGAGGTTTTCTGCCGAGAAGTTTCTTCGCATTTTCGATCGCGTAGGTCACGGTCTCGGGATCGCCCGGTCCGTTGCTCAGAACGATGCCGTCCGGATTCAGGTCGAGAACGGCTTCCGCGGGTGTCTGCGCGGGGACGACCGTCACGGCGAAGCCAGCTCCGACGAGGTTCCTCAAGATGTTGAACTTTACGCCGAAATCGTACACGACGACCGAGAGCGGGGGACGAGTCGGGGATGGGCTTCCCTCGTGTATCGACGGTGCTTCTCCCTTCCGCTCCGTGCCGTTTTCCGTCCGTTTCCCGCCGTCGGGGGGCTGCCATGTCCACACCGTGTCGTTCCACGCATACGGCGCGGGCGCGGTTACTTCCTTCACCAAGTCGAAGGCGGAGATCCCCGGATGCGCCCTCACTTTTCGCAGAAGGCTCTTCGGATCCAGATCCACGGCCGATATGATGCCCATCTGGGCGCCGTAATCCCTGAGGTGCCTCGTGAGCGCTCGCGTGTCGATTCCCTCGATGCCGACGATACGATGCTCGCGCAAATAGTCTCCTAACGACGCGAGGCCCCGGATCTCGGGGATGTGTTCCCTGTCTCTCTCGAATCGCCAGTTGCTCGGAAAATCGATATACTCTTTCACGACGAACCCTTCGACTTTCGGACCACGGTCGGATTCCCTATCGTCGTACGCGACCCCATAGTTGCCGATCTGAGGGTACGTCATGACGACGATCTGACCTTTGTACGATGGGTCGGTGAGAATCTCCTGGTAGCCCGTCATGGCCGTGTTGAACACGACCTCGCCGATCGCCTCTCCTCGATGACCGAAGAGATTTCCCGGGAATACCGTTCCATCCGACAAGACGAGAAGAGCGTTACCACTCATAGACGACCCCGCCGACGATCGTGAAAACCGGCGCGCCTTTGAGAGTCCATCCCCGGAAGGGGGTGTTCTTTCCCTTCGAGATGAAGGAATCGGGATCGACGAGGAACTCTCTGGCGGTGTCGACGACGACGACATCCGCATCGGCACCGACTCTCAGCGTTCCCTTTTCCGTTCCGAGAATCCTGGCCGGATTCTGTGCCATCTTTTCGACGAGTTGACCGAGCGTCAGGTCGCCTTTTTCGACGAGTTTCAGGCTGAGCGCGAGGGCGGTTTCGAGACCTGATATGCCCGATGGTGCTTCGTCGAACTCCCTCATCTTCTCGTCTTTATGATGAGGCGCGTGATCCGTCGTGATGACATCGATCGTTCCGTCGCGGAGCCCCCGGATGATCGCTTCGACATCGCGAGCGGTCCTCAGGGGAGGGTTCACCTTTGCGTTGGTGTCGTACCCCCGCACGGCTTCTTCCGTCAGCGTGAAGTAGTGCGGACACGTCTCCGCGGTGATCCGCACCCCTCTCTCTTTCGCATGTCTGACGATCTCGACCGATCGTTCCGTCGAGACGTGGGCGATGTGCAAGACCCCGCCGGTCAATTCGGCGAGCACGATGTCGCGGAATATCATGATCTGCTCGGCCTCTGCCGGACTGCCCGTCAATCCGAGAGTAAGGGAGAGGAGCCCTTCGTTCATCACGCCGCCCCTCGAGAGCGACAGATCTTCGGAGTGCGAGAGGATCGGTACGTTGAACGCTTGCGAGTATTCGAGCGCTCTCCTCATGATGAGCGAGTTCATGACCGGATTCCCGTCGTCCGAGAACGCGATACAGCCTTCCTTCGTCATGGTGCCGATCTCGGCGAGTTCTTCCCCTTTCTGCCCTTTGGTGATCGCTCCGATGGGGAGGACGGTGCAGAAGCCTTCCTCGGCAGCCTTTCTCTTGATGAACTCGGTCACGCTCGCGTTATCGTTCACCGGGAAGGTATTCGGCATGCAGCAGACCGTCGTGACCCCCCCTCTGATCGCGGCCATAGTGCCGGTGCGTATCGTTTCTTTATGTTCATAACCGGGTTCTCTCAGGTGGACGTGCATGTCGATGAGGCCGGGCATAACGACCATTCCACGGGCGTCGATGATGCGGAGGTCATCCGGAGAGGACACTTCGCGGCGCGCGTCGGACGGGCTGTTTTTCGCTCTGCCTCCTCTCTGCGGCGCCGCATGGAGGGCGATGCCCGCGATTTTCCCGTCTTCTATCGTGAGATCACCGACTCCGTCCAGGCCCTGCGACGGGTCGATGAGTCGCCCATTCTTGATGAGGAGTTTCATCTTTTCACTCCCGAGAGAAGGTACATGACCGACATGCGCACGGCGATCCCATTCGTGACTTGTTCCAGAATGACCGATTTCGGTCCATCCGCTATTTCGGAGACGATCTCGATCCCCCGGTTCATGGGGCCCGGATGCATGACGATGACGTCTTCCTTCGCGCGCGAGAGGCGTTCCGGCGTGAGTCCCCAGTTCTTCGCGTATTCCTCGGTGGACGGGAAAAACCCTTTCCCTTGCCGCTCCATTTGTATCCGCAGCATGATGAGGACATCCGCTCCTTTCAATCCATCTTCCATATTGTGAAAAATGGCCACTCCCGTCTCCCTCAAGTTCCGCGGTATGAGAGTCGGAGGGCCGATCAACCGGACATCCGCGCCGAGCGTTTTCAAACAGTAGATGTTGGACTTCGCCACCCGGCTGTGCATGATGTCCCCGACGATCGCGACCGTCAGACCGGCTATCCTCCCCTTCTTCTCCCTTATGGTGAACGCGTCGAGGAGCGCCTGCGTCGGATGTTCGTTCGTCCCGTCTCCCGCGTTGATGACGGACGCGTGGAGGTGGCGTGCGAGCAGGTGAGGGACGCCGGAAGAGGCATGTCGTATGACGATGAAATCCGCGCCGAGCGCCTGAACGGTGAGAGCCGTATCGACGAGGCTTTCGCCTTTGACGACGCTGCTCGTCGGCACGGAGAAGTTGATGACGTCGGTGCTGAGCCTTTTTGCGGCGAGTTCGAAGGATGTCCTCGTGCGGGTCGACGGTTCGAAGAACAGATTGACCGTCGTCTTCCCCCGCAGCGTCGGCACTTTCTTGATGTCGCGCCCGAGGATGTCTTTGAACCCCGCGGCGGTATCGAGCACGAGGGTGATTTCCTCGCGGGAGAGTTCCTTGATTCCCAGGAGGTCCTTGCTACTGAGCACCTTTCTCTCCCCCCGCATCCATTTTTTTCAAAATAACCCTGTCGTCGAGGCCCTCCTCCTCCATCTGCACCTCGACCGTCTCGCTCAACGACGTCGGGATATTCTTCCCGACGTAGTCGGCTTTGATCGGGAGTTCGCGGTGGCCTCGGTCGATGAGCACGGCGAGCTGGATCGCAGCCGGCCTCCCAATGTCCATGAGCGCGTCCATGGCGGAGCGTATCGACCTGCCGGTGAAGAGGACGTCATCCACGAGAACGATCTTGAGATCGTTCACTTCGAACGGGATATCCGTCTTTCGTACGATCGGCTGCTGCTTCCGTATGTTGAGGTCGTCCCTGTAGAAAGCGATGTCGAGGGAGCCGACCGGAATGTCTTTCTGCTCGATGGATCCTATTTTCGCGGCGAGCCGCCGGGCGAGGTGGACGCCGCCGCGCTGTATGCCGATGAGGCAGAGATTCGATATCCCCTTGTTCTTTTCGATGATCTCGTGTGCCATGCGGGTCAGCGCCCTCTCGAGATCTTTCTTGTTCATGAGTTCCTTGGACATGGTTCACTCCTTCGCGGGCTTGGGCGCGCGCGCGGATGAGAAGGGGAATAAAAAAACCTTCCCCGACGGCTGGAAGGTTGACACTGACCTGTGATGTGCAGCACGCGCTGCCTCCTTCCCTTCTTAGCCTCTCAGGGCCAATTCTTAAAGGTGAGTATAGTTAACCACAGGCGGAAGATATTGTCAACGACCGGAAACGCGTCGTGGTCGCATGAACGCGCCGCGATCGGGTTTTGTGGAGGTAGCGGCGGGGAGGGACGGCGTCCTCGCGGTCCGATGATTCGGTCACGGAGGACCGTGACTCTCCCGAAGATGATTCGGTCACGGAGGACCGTGACCCTCCCGAAGCTCCAGATACCATAGATGGCAAGTAAATGGAACAGAAAAGGCCGCACTGGCGTTGCGGATGGCGTCCTTGTCGATAGAATTCTGCTTTCCCTCGGCGGCGAAGGTTTTTGAAATACGCGGGTCCTAAGTGGTCATAACAATCGGCATTCTGGTGCAGGCGATGAATGAGGCGTTGGGCAGGGTAACGCCAGTATATAATGAGGCGCTGGTCGCTAATTAGGTGCCAGAGGGGTTGGTTACCTGTTCAGAATATCCCGGATTTCGCCAGGGGCCCTGGCTACCGCCCACCGCCATTGTCCGAATGCTCCGCACGCGTTCACGGCCTGAGTCCACTCATCCAGATAGCGGCGCTTGACTTCGTCCTGTTCCGTATCCTGGCCTTTTGTTTCCAGGATGAGCATGTCACCGCTGGTCAGCCGTACCAGAAAATCAGGCCGATACTTGCGCACGATGCCTCGATAGACATAGAGAATCTCAAAGCCCAAGTGATCGTTTTTTGCCCACGCCGCTACCGCATCGGATTCATCAAGAATGAACGCATCCGAGGCCTCCCAGGTGCTGTCGTACACACACACGTTGATGTGAGACTTTTTCGTGCGTTCGCAGGGCTTGCCGGTGTACCAGGTGCGCATGTCGGCTGTTGAGCGGATCGAGCGGTCGCGGTCGAACACGGGCGTCAGATGCTCGGTGTTCTCCTGCCGCACAGCCTCCCAAATGTGCTGAACGACCCGCGACATGTTGAGGGTGATGATGAGCCGGCGACGCAGTTCGTCCTGGTAGAACAAGGGGGGTGTGATACGGATGCGATCAGAGGCAATAAATTGTTCCACGATTTTCACCAATTGCGCCAGCAGCACTTCACGGCTGCCCCGCCAGGCATGTTTCATCTGATCGAACACATCCCGCGCCGTCTCGAAAATTATCCGCTGCATGCGAAACTCGCGCGCCAGCCGCTCTAGTTCAATCCGCGCAATATTGGTTACATCGGGCTTACCTTCCAGGATCGGCGCCAATTCGGCTACCTGGGCCGTTTGGGCCGCATTCAGCTCCAACGCACCCGCCTTGGACCAGTCGAGCGTCAGCCTCGGCTGGAATATCCGCTCAATCCGCACCACGTTCGGCCAACGGATCTCATACTGTGCTTTAGCCAGATCGGGTGCCACCATGGTCTTGGGAGTTGGAGGAGGCGGTGGGCCATCGTGCCCGGCCTCGTGGGGCAGGAAGGTGAAGGGCACGCCGAAGATGTTGACATACTCCGGCTCGAACAAACCGGTTTCTGGGTTTACTTCATAAGACGTGCGACGTAGGCCTCGTCCGACTACCTGTTCGCAGAGCAGTTGGCTGGTGAAGGCCCGCAGTCCCATGATATGCGTGACCGTCTTGGCGTCCCAGCCCTCGGAGAGCATGCCGACGGAAATGACCTTTTGGACCTGCGCTCCCGGCTGACCGACCTTCCCTACCGTGTCCACCGTCTGCCTGAGCCGCTCGGCCTGCTCCGCTTTGGTGAGTTTGCGTTCCACTGGAGCAGCATCTTCTCCCACTTCGTCCTCTTGCTCTGAAACGACTACAGGTGCGACCGACTCCTCCACAGCCTCGGCCTCCTTGAGCACTTTCGAATCAATGTGCAGGATCCGCTCTGTATCGCAAAGTTCGTCAATGCGAATGCGCTTGGTATCAAATGCATGCTTTACGCGCGCGGCGGTCTCGGTGCGGTTGCAAACCGTAATCATGACCGGCGGGACGGGCTGCCCCGCTTTCTTCCACGCCTTCCACGCCTCGCGCCAGTCGTAGCCCAGCAG
>Ga0116210_1000634_pt1 | contig 33200 bp, 21 predicted proteins | sample TshhotsprinmetaG_FD_94483 | JGI IMG/M metagenome (GOLD analysis project Ga0116210, IMG submission 94483) | Hot spring microbial communities from South Africa to study Microbial Dark Matter (Phase II) - Tshipise hot spring metaG | ecosystem: Environmental > Aquatic > Thermal springs > Hot... | reverse complement strand
AGATGTTTGGGGAAAATGGGTGAAAACAGGCAAACCGCCCGGGGCGGCGATTGAAAATAGGTAAACCCCCGCCCGGGGCCGCCCTTATAAGCAATTTCCCACCTACAATCAAGACGCACACACAACGCCGGTAAAAGGCATAGCCAGATGTACAATCAAATCTACAAAAATGGTAGACTTAAACTTTTTTGTCTATTTAGACGCTTTTTTGATGGGTTCCCGGGCTAGGGTACGAAGGACCCGTAGGTTGCTTGGACGAGATCCACTTCGGCCGTTCTGTCGGGTCGGCTTTGCCGCAGCGAATTGCGTTTAATGCATCGGGTGGATTGAGTTTCGCATGATAAGGGGTGTATGGACGAGGGAGATAGGGCATAAATTATGCGGAAATAATCCTCCGCACTTAAACCGGAGGGGGCGCCGGTACCGCTTTGACCATTTGCTCCTTTTCGCCGCGCAATTGGAGCTTTACCTTTGGACGCCACGCTTGCTTACAAACCCAATCTGTCCGAGGTGATTGAACGGTTAAGGGCTCTTTTTTCAGGCCAAGCCCCGGACCAAGTGTTTGCCGTTTTCAACGTTCCCACGCGAGCTCTTGAGGAGTTTGGTCGCAGGTATCCGGAAGGGTATTGTGCTGCGCCGCAATTGGTCGATCGCCTTGCATTTTGGGATCAACATCTGGCCGAAAGACGGGGGCTGGAAGACGACTCCGTTCCCGCAGCTTACCTCAGTGAATTCGATCAGGGGCTGTACGGGGCCTTGATCGGGGGCCAGGTCCAATATATGGCTCATCCCGACAACGGATGGATCTCCTCGATGGTATCCCCGGTCCTGAAAAGCTGGGACGACCTGCCGCAGCTTGCTTTCCATCCGGATCATCCGGCGTTTCAGAATTATTTGAAGTGGCTCGATGCGTTCGCGGAAGCGGCCCGGGGAAAATTTGCGATCAGCCACTTTATCCTCATCAACGGACTGAATTTCGTGTTCGAACTTGTCGGGGCAAGCAATACGTATTTGGCCCTCTATGAGCATTCCGAGGAGGTTCGCCAAGCAATCGAACTGGCGTTTGTTGTCAACCGAGCTATTCACCGATCGTTTTTCGAACGCACTGAGCTCATTGCCGGTGGCACGGCAAGCAACATGGTTCAATGGATGCCCGGCCGGATTATTTCGGAGAGTGTCGATCCGTTCCACATGACCAGCGTGGATTGTTTCGAAAAATGGGGCCGGGAACCTGTGGAAAGAATCTTCTCTGAATTCGACGGCGGCGTGCTTCATCTGCATGCCAATGGCCGCCACCTGTTAGCCGCGATTGCTACCATTAACGGCCTACGAGCGATTTATCTCGGTGATGACCGGGGATATCCTCCCGCGGTCGACGTCCTAGAAACGCTCCGCCCCCAGGCTGCAGGGCTGCCGCTCGTTGTTCACGTACCGTGGGCAAGATTTGTGGAAAAGCTGAGGGCGCATGAGCTTCCTGGAGGGGTACTGTATCACGTCAGCGGCGCCCCAGATGTGGATGAAGCGAACCGATTGATGGAGCAGGTACGAGCCTATCGGGCGTAAGCCCCGCGAGTCTCGACTAGGCTATCAGTCGAACCTGCCAACTTCGTCTAGACTAAAAGTCGAAACGGAGCAAAAATCGCTTGAATCATACGCTGAGCTCTTTCCGCACCGGTCATTCGGTCCGCATTACACTTGCTCGGTCACCACATACGGCTCGCGATAATCTCGTGTTAAGAGCTTATCAGCTTCCGGATTGCCAATGAATTTCTCCGCGGCAGGGTCGTACCGAAGGTCAGCGCCGAGCTGATATGAAATTTTCTCAAGGTTTACTCCGAGGGTCCCTTGCAACGTGGTGGTTATCGTATCCCAGGACTTCGCAATCTCTGGATGCCATTCGAGAACTTCCGGACGCGTCGTCCCCCCTACTTGTTGGCCTAACCGCCACGAAATGTTACCCAAATGGCAAAGTGCACTAGACAAGTGCGCCTCAAGAATATCCGCATAGAGTCCGGCGGGATTCTGCTTCTGGATGCACTCGATCAAGTTGGCAAATGGGTCGCCGGAACGTTTTTCGAAATCCACATCTAACTCCACCGGCTCATTCTTGCCTTTGGGATAGAACTTTCCGTCGCGGATGACGCCTTCGTCGGTTAAAAACTCGTTATCCACTTTCTGGGGGTAAACTTTTCCATCGACACCTTTGCGGCCGACCAGCCCGACGATCTCGAAAACAAGCAGCACACCATCAAAATCGAACACCGTCAGATGCATATTTGGCGTCTGGCCCTGGTCTTTAAAATTGTGCTCTGGCTCATCGACCCAGCGGTCCCCCAGGCTGATTACCCGATTCGGTCCCGTTTTTCCAGTGGCCGCCATAATTGCCCACCGGGCCAAATCCATCTGATGAACCCCCTGATTGCCGATTTCCCCGTTGCCCGCATCCCAGAACCAATGCCAGTTGTAGTGGACCAAGTTTTCGTGATACGGTTGCTTCGGGGCCGGTCCCAGCCAAAGATCGAAATTCAGCTCCGGCGGAGGCTCTTTGACCGGTTTATAGCCAATCGTCCAGCGTGGTTTCGAGGCGTACGCTTTTGCCATCACAAGCTTGCCGTATTTGCCGCTGGCTACAGCCGCGATCTGCCTGACCCAAGAGCTCGAGGCTCGACTTTGAGTGCCGTGCTGAACAAGTGTCGCATATTTCTGAGCCGCCCTCACGCATTGTCTTCCTTCGAAGACGTTGTGACTGCACGGCTTCTCCACATAGACGTGTTTGCCTTTTTGGCAAGCCCAAAAGGTCATCAAGGCATGCCAATGGTTGCAAGTGGCGATCGAGATGACATCGAGATCGCCGTCGGCCAGTGCCTCGCGGATATCTTGCACACATTTCGGGGAGGCGCCCCGACGTTTGGCAACTCGCTCCACATTCGGCGCGAATAATCGAGAATCCGGGTCGACTAAATAGGTTACGTCCGCATTCTCCATTTTCAGGAAGGCATCGATGTGGGCTTGGCCGCGTCCGCGGATCCCGGCAACAGCGACTTTGATCCGCTCATTCGCGCCCAAGATTCGAGCGTAGGACTTCGCGGTTCCCAGGAATAGGCCCGAGCCAATACCGGCAGAGAGCGTCCCGAGAAAATTTCGGCGAGTTCGACCACCCATGGGTAATCTCCTTGGGAAAAGTTAAAGACCCTAATCTCGACAACGAAGAATTCGTATCAACCTCGTACCGCGCAATTTCGTCGCTCTATCGACCTGATCCAGAGTTTTGTGTTTTTACACTGAAAGCGATGTGGCAAGACGCAGCGCAGGCTTGCCTGCTTGCCCGAAACTATTGCCCATTACCGGCAAAACCGGTCTCAAAAGGGTTACTCTTACGAAAGAGTATCGGTAGCGCATGGTCGCGATGAATGGCGGCTATGGCGGTCGCTAAGCGGGGTCAAAGACCGCCGATACACAAAGAGAGCTCCGGTACACAAATCGCTCAGTCAAACTTCTGCATTTATTTGGCACACTACGAAACCCAACGACACACTGACCCCATCGCCCCAACACTAACGGTTGGGCCTAGTTCTACGGTGCCAGAGCTTTATGGTGTTGGTCAGGCACGCGCGGTTATGGGAGCGTTCTATTCGCCGATAATCTTAATCAGCACGCGCTTAGGACGGCGGCCATCAAATTCGCCATAAAAGATTTGTTCCCAGGGTCCAAAATCAAGCTTGCTGTTCGTGATAGCAACGACGACCTCGCGCCCCATAATCTGACGTTTGTGGTGGGCATCCGCGTTGTCTTCGCCGGTGCGATTGTGCGCGTAACGCTCCGGGGAAGGGTCAAAAGGGGCAAGGTGCTCTAACCAAATTTTGTAGTCGCTGTGCAGGCCCGGCTCATCGTCATTGATGAAGACCGACGCCGTGATGTGCATCGCATTAACCAGGCACAACCCTTCCTTAACCCCGCTTTTTCGCACAGCGGCCTCGACCTGGCGGGTAATATTCACGAAATCCATCCGCTTGGGAACATTCATCGTCAAATATTCAGTGTACGACTTCATGTCCACAATCTCAAGAACTTTCTGGGAACGGATACTGTTTTACGCCTCTTCTGCGTGCTCTGCTTCAAGCTCCCCTATTGGGGAAGAATTCCTGCGGTAAACATTCTTCTTGTGCGGTTGATATTCCCCTTCCCACCCTTAAGCTGAGCAAAATTATCTTTCGAAAATATGTACTTATAAATCCTGTTCACCGCGGGTACTCACCTTGGAAATCTTGCCCGTCGTCAAGCTTGCTTGTTGCGGCTTGTTAATTGTGTCATGTTGATCAACAGACGGACTATCCGCGATTGCATCAGAGGCTCGTGGGTATCTTTGCTCAAAAAAGCGGCGCGAAAGCTTGTATGCTTTGCGGGCAAAGTGTCTATGCTTTACGGGCAAAGCCTGGGTGATCACTGTCCAATCTTTCGAGCGTGTCTTCTATTGCTTCCACTGCGAATTTTGATGCAAATTTGACAGCCAAGCGATTGACTCCGGCAAAGCTCACGCCGTTCGCATCCTCCACCCTCTCGCGTTTGCACTCCTAATGTGTAAATGTGTAGCCGCAAGCCGGACTCAACGCAAGCAGGCACCAGCCCAGTTATGCATGGCTGAAACCTTACTCTGTACGGCGGAAAACTTGGGTAAGAGGCAGGAGTTCAAAAAAAACGTTAGGAAGATTGAGAATCACACGTGCTCCGCTTAAGATAAGAAAGGCTGCCGACTTTCTCGCTCGCCGGGGACTTGCGTAGAGCCAGTGAAATGAACTCACTCGCCGCGGTAACACGCTCTAGAGCGTCAAATAAGAATCTGCTTGCGTTTTGGAATCTGCTTGCCTTGATACGACACATTCGCAGCCGGGAGAAACGAATGAAAACGTGGTCAAGGCTGTTGCGCGGCATAATGCTACTTTTGCTGCGCGGGCTTCATCATGCGTGGTTTTCCCTCCGAACGGGACCGAACCATCGAGTGTCACTTCGCAATCATTGCGGGGGCGAAAGAATGCGCATTTGTATGGGACTAGGGGTTTTGCTCTGGCTGGGTTGGTCGCTAACAAGCACGGGGGTTGCCGGAGGTGGTGTCCCGGAAAGCATTGCTCGACTACAGACTGAGTTTTCGCAGATTGACCCTCAAGCGGATGCGGAAATGCGTTCCAAATTGACGGCGCCACTCCTTTTCGTCAAGAAGCATTCGTACACCGGCATTCACATCTACGACACTTACTACAAATGGCCGCCGGGTGGGGGTGGGATTTACATCCTTGAAAACCCTTCTGCCCCACGAAGCCAGTGGCGAATTCGTCCGGTCATTGATCCGACCACCCCCGAAACGCTCGGCGAAGGGGTTTACAATCATCCGGAACTTTCTTACGACGCCACGCGGCTACTTTTCTGTTTCAAGGGGCAACCCGATGGGAGTACCAGCATTTATGAGATTGGCATCGACGGCCGGGGTCTGCGACGTTTGACCAATCCGGAGCCTTACTGCGGCTGCTACCAAGGGAGTTTCGCAGGACAACACGATATTGCCCCCACCTATTTGCCGGATGGTCGAATTGCTTTTCTCTCCACGCGGCCGAGCGGACTGGTTCCCTGCTTCAACTCCGGAGTAGCTATTCTCCATGTGATGAATGCCGACGGTTCGGATATTCGGCCCATTTCCGTGAACAATGTGAACGAGTTCGACCCGAGTGTACTTCCGGATGGTCGTATTCTGCTGGGACGGTGGGAGTATATCGACAAAAACGCACTGACCGTCCAATCCTTGTGGACCGTGCGCCCTGATGGGACCGACGAAACGGCCCTTTTCGCGAACAATATGGTACTTCCGGAAGCGGTACTTGATGCCAGACCGATGCCCTCCGGGCGGGAGATCGTGGGCACTTTCGCCAAGCATAATGCCCCGCCGCGGGGATCAATCGCCCTGATCGATCCGCGGCGCGGGAAAAATGCTATGGAGGCGATTTTCAACTTGGAACATCCTGAGGATCCGACTTTCGATCGCGGAGAGTCTTGCGAACCTTGGCCCGTGGATGACGATTTGATCCTTTTCAGCGGGCGACCTGCGGGGTTCCAACGGAATATATTGGAAATGATCGATCGCCGGGGGAGAAGAGTGGTGCTTCTGGCCGATCCGGAGATCTGCCTTCACTCTCCCATGCTTGTGCGACCGCGACCGATCCCGGCATTTATTCCGGAAATGGTGGATCGGAAAGCCCGAACCGGCTATTTCTTCGTCCAGGATATATACCAAGGCTTGACCGGCGTGCGCCGGGGCGAAGTGAAGTACCTTCGGGTGATCGAGGAAACGTCGCGCACCAGTCCGCGGCCGGCGGATCCCAATCCCTTTAACCAGACTTATTTAATCAGTGCGGTGCTCGGCTGGAGCGCGAAGAATTTTCTCGGGATTGTTCCCGTCGAGGAAGACGGGTCGGCCTATTTCGAGGTGCCTTCGGGCCGAGCGGTGTACTTGCAGGCCCTAGACGGTGAAGGACGTCTCATTCAAAGTATGCGCACCTTCGTTCAGGCCGCTCCAGGGGTTACCCGATCTTGTATTGGTTGTCACGAACCCAAGGCGATTGCTCCTTCCGCGCAGTTTCGGTTTGCCAAGGCGATCGGTCAGCCGCCGCGTCGCTTGAAGCCGGAAAGCTGGGGCTCCGGACCAATCGATTACCCCACGATGATCCAGCCGATCTTCGATCGGCACTGTGTTCGCTGCCATGGGGGAGCGGAGGGTGTCGCGGCAGGGCTGGATCTGACCGGCGGATGGACGGAGTACTTCAGTATCAGCTACGAGAATCTCACGGGACGGCGCCGCACTCAATTGGTGGCGGATCTGGTGGCGGGAATTGACTGCATGAACGGTACAGCTTTTTACTCGGTGCAGATTTTCCTTCCGCGCAGCCACGGGTCGGCCATCGCTCCTTTGGCAGAGGCAATCACGACTGGTTGCGGAGCCAAGAATACTTCCCTTTCCCGGGCGGAGCGGGATCTGATTATGGCGTGGATCGATACTAACGCCATCTATCACGGGTTATGGGATTTTGCGGAAGCCCACACCACGCGGGGTTGGGCCGAAGCCCGCGATGCCCTCATCGCGGAGATGCATCAAGCCGGCTGCATGGGCTGCCACGGCACGGCGGATGGCAAGCCCCTGTATTTTGAAAGCGATTGGTTCAACTTGAAGCACCCGGAATGGAGCCGAATCCTCCGCGCTCCGTTGCCGCCGGGCGCCGAGGGCTACGGACTTGGGCTGTGTCGCAATCGCCCGGCCGATCCGCGTCGACAGCGGACGCGGATTGTCCGCGACGTTTACCATCATGCGATTTTGCCGCTGGAAGCCTTTGCACCGCAGGAATTTTTGCCGCCGGATTTAAGCGGGGAACCGGTCATCAGCTTTACGTCCACCGCCGACCCCCATTATCAGGCGATGTTGGCCATCATCCGACGGGCTCAAGCCACCGCTTTGAGCCTCCCCCGGGTGGATATGCCGGGAGCTAAGGTCACGCCGGGGACCTTCCGGCAATTCGTCCCGCCGGTGGTTCCCGAGGTGGCACCCCCGCTTCAAGCGGAGGTCGATCCCTTTGGTCGGGTAAGGCTAACTTGGCCGCGCTGCACCCAAACGTGGGGCCTAACCTGCGAGGTCCACCGCTCGCAATCGGCCGGCTTTACCCCCAGCAGTGAGACGCTGCTGGCGAGCACTCCACGGTTCGAGTTTTGGGATGAAAGCCCGCCTCTGGGGCTAGTGCATTACGCGTTAGTGATGACGAGCCCCGAGGGTCGCGGCCGACCATCCTACATCTCGCTAGCAGTACCGGAGGTGCCACCTCCCGCACCGCCGAATGTCCGAGCCACGGGTGCTCCGTACGCGGTTCGCCTGGAGTGGGAGTGGCTGCCTGGCACACCGCTCAAGTTTCAGATCACCCGAGCGGAGTCGGCCGATGGGCCCTTTGTGGCGGTGGGACCGGCGGAAATCCGCGGCAATTCCTACATCGATTTTCCGCTGGAACCGGGCCGGCGTTACTGGTATCAGCTTCGCAGTGTCAATGTGCGTGGGCAAGTGGGGCCACCATCGGAGGTCGTTTGGGCCGAATCGGAGCGGATCGACGAACCGATCTTCTCCGTTGAGTTTGCTGGCTCCCCGCTAGGAAGCCTCGCCGGTGGAAGGTCGCTTTCGGGGGTGCTCCACGGGCAGGCCGCATGCGAGGATGGGGCACTGCGTCTTACCAGCACTGGACATGCGAGCTTCCCGAATCAAGATTTGTGGCAAATAGCTCAGCCAATTAGTGTCGAATGTTGGGTTTATTTCGACCGGATGTCGCAAATGCCGGTGGTCATCAGTTTCGGCCATTGGCGGCAAGCAGGGTGGTTTCTCCAGGCAATCGGCGGACGCTGGCGTTGGCATGTCGGCGGGATTGACTGCGACGGCGGTCAAGTGCCCATGGGCCGATGGGTTCATTTGATCGGCTCGTTCGACGGCCAGGTGGCCCGGGTCTTTCAAGACGGGCGGCAAGTGGCTCAGCAAATGGGCCAGGCTAGCTCAGCGCTTTGGCAAGGGCCGTTGGTGATCGGTCAATACAGCGGTGGGCCGGCTCCACCTTACCAGGTGCTGGGACGTATCGCTGGTGTGCGGATCTATCATCGACCCATCACAGAGCCGGAAGCAGCGATTTTGGCTCAAACTCCTCCCCCCGTTATAACTCACCGATAAGCTTTTGTGTAGAACAATCATCAAAATCAACTTAGTGATAATCACCCCGGGGCTTGGACCCAGTAATAAAGCAAATTTGCTCACCTTTTCTAAGTTCATTAACCCGCCTACATTCACCAGTTTATTGAAGCTAGCTGCCCGTACCACATCTCCGCACGGTTTGAAGGAAGGATGCTCGGATCAAACACGCTGTGTGAGAGTTGACCGCACCTCAGCACGGGACGAAGGCGGAGTTTACCCACCACTACGGGACACCAATTCTGTACACCAATTCTGTTCCGTTTCGGTCGCGGAGCCATCTTCCGCGAACTATTGCGGCAATCCTCGGAATCGAAAAGTCGGCTCGTCGGAATCGCAAAGAGAGATCCTGCGAATCGCAAGAGTCAGATCACAGGGAGCGAAACTCCCTATCCGCCCCGAAGCGATCAAATCAGATTCTTACGGAAGTGAAAGAATTGCCAAAGGAAAAGAATTGCTATCGCTTTGCACCTAAGACACCCGTAATCAGCGGAAAAGCTAACTTTTTGCCAGCAGAATTGGTGTTGTTTGATCGACGGCAAGCGCTTTACGATTCGGGGAAGAAAGCAAAGTCTCGTTAGGCCGCGAGCGATTTGAAGCGATTCAAAAGAATTTAGGGTTCGGTAGCGGGGGTTTGCGGCGGGACTGGCACCGGCTTGGCCGAACGGAACTTGACCCGGGCATTGTGCCTTCGCCGCGTTGGCAGGCTTTGTCCCGGACACGTAGTTCGCCGCTCCTTGCTCTAAGGAATAAGTTGTTTACGCACGAAAATTGTTTCCGCGCGAAAAGCACGGCAAGCGAAATCATGTGACGACAGTACTCGCCTCCATCCTTCGGGGGTGAGGTGAAGGCAAGCACAACCGGACCGCACGAGTTCTGAAAAAAGGAAAGAACCCGCGATGGAGTCGCTGTTTTTTGTGTCCAAAAATCTTTCGGTGGCAGATCGGGTCGCCAGCATCACCGAATTGCACCGCACCTGTGTGAGCCTGTGGCATCAACACCCGGTGGAAAACCGCTACGAGGGCTTTCTCCATCTGGTGTGCGAGCAACATTTGCAGAATTACCTCTTGTGGCATGAGGAGGATAAAGCCCGGGATTCCCTGGCCAGCGACGCCGAAATTGCGGCCGTCAAGCGGCGGATCGATCAGCTCAATCAACGCCGGAATGATTTGATCGAGCAGTTGGACCTATGGATCCTCCACGAGTTGGAGGAAGCCGCCATCACCTGGCAGACGCATGTCCCGCTCAACACGGAAACGCCCGGGAGTGCCATTGACCGGCTTTCCATTCTTTCGTTGCGGATCTATCACATGGCGGAGCAAGCCGAGCGTACGGATGCGGATCCGCACCATCGAGCCCGCGCAAAAAGCCGGTTATGCGTACTCAATCAGCAGCAGACCGACTTGCAGGGCGCATTAACCACATTCCTCCAAGAGCTCTTCTCCGGCCGAAGACGCTTCAAGCTTTACCGGCAAATGAAGATGTATAACGATCCCACCTTAAACCCCTACCTTTACGGAGCGCAAAAGCGGCTCGCCGGGTAATCTGCTGCTTCTTGCAGTTGAGGTTTTTGACATTACGCACAAGGTGTCCGTGTCGGCGGCGATCGTGAGCGTTCACGGGGGTACGTGACGCTCAAGGTCCGATGAGGCGGAAAAATACAAGCGGATTATCCCAATTGAAAAGCACTCCGTATTCGCCGGAGGTGATCTTCTGATAATGAGTCGGTCGAAGGGAGCCGAGAGTGACATTCCCTTTATCGTCGATTGAGCCAGGAAGCTCGCCCCGACGAACCAACTCGGCAAATTTTTCGGTGTTCGGCGCCCAGGCCAAAATCATTTTATCCTGTTTTTTCAAGCGGAAGAAAATAAACTTGGTGTCTGTACTATTCGGGGGCTGCAAGCTGGCGAAGATCCACTCCCCCGAATTCCGGAGATAGACTTTTTGGGTTGCCAACTTTAGCAGCGGTGCAGGCGCGCCAGGCGTTTCGTTATTACGGTGATGTCTTTCGATGCCTGCCACCAGAAGAACTCCCCGTGCAGGATCCTCCACCTGGAAGAAAACGGGCCCATCGGGCAGGAACCAATATCCGTCCCATTCCTCAGGCACAATCGGGAGCGGACTCTCACCGAGGGGACTCGTGCAATAAGTGGCGGCACACCCAGCCAAACTGACCAGGCTTATCGCCCCCAATACGGCTGCGAATTGACGCACCATTGGCTTTCCTCCGGCAACAAGCTCGATGGATCGGCTTCGGGGTAATTGCCCGGGGCGCATGGCACCGAGGCACCGCTAAAACCCGGGAATAGTTTTCCGAGGGGCCATCCCTCTATAGCCAGTTTACCCCGCAATTTGCTGCCGGAAAATACTTAGCCTAAGTTTTCAGCCTATCGCCAAATAGGGGGTTTCGCGGGATGATCCGCTTCCAGAACCTGGCTCCCCTCGCAAAAGGCCCGCTTCCGAAAATAAGGTATGCGGCAAAAAAGGGGAATCCTTTCAAGTTGTTCGAGCGGCCAAACTCATCACAGGCAGCGGAGGAACGCCACGAGATCCTGCTTTTCCTGCTCCGAGAGTTTAGTGCCCAGCACCAGATTGTGGAATTCCACGGTATCTTCCAACGTCAGCAGACGGCCGTCATGCATGTAGGGGGGCGAATCCTTGATTCCCCGCAAAGGAAACGTTTTGATGGGACCATCCCCCGTCATCATGTGTCCTAGGACCATGTGCGGTTCGAAGAAGCGCTCCGTGCGGAAATTATGCATGAGGTTATCCGTGTAATACGGCGGATGGTGGCACTCCGCACAACGGCCCTTTTCGAAAAACACTTTCTGACCGCGCAATTCTTGAGGCGTAGCTTTGGCAGGATCAAGCCGCCCCAGCACATCCAGCTTCGGTGCCGGGGGGAAGTCCAAAAGGGCCATGAATTCAGCCATGAAGTGAACTTGGCTTGCGCGTTCGAGGATATTCACCCCTTTTTTCGTGGCCATCACCGGGTCGCCGTCGAAATAGGCTGCCCGCTGTTCGAATTCGGTGAAATCCTCGACACTTTTCAATGCCCGCTGCGAGCCGAAAAGTCGCTGAATATTCACGCCGCGAAGTGACGGAGTATCCAAGCGGTGACGGAATTCTTGAGGCCGGATGTCGCCTACCAAATGGGTCGCCCCATTCGTATGTCCATTGACGTGGCAATCAAAACATGTCACTCCTAAGTGAGGCTTTAAGCTGCGACGGTCGTCCGTGGCATTGAATTGCTGCTGTGGAAACGGGGTAACCAACAGTCGAAGCCCCTCCAACTGTTTCGGGTTCAAAATCCCGTTAAACAACTCGAAATAGTTTTGAATCGTAACCAGTTGACCCTGCGATACATCGCCCAAATCCGAACGGGTGGTCAAATAGATTGGTGGGGGAAACTCCGGCAACAAATGGTCGGGCAAATCGAAATCCAAGTCGAATCGCGTCAAATCGCGCCCTTCTTGCCGCTTGATCTCGTCAATGTGCGATTGCGGGAAGACCATGCCCCCTTCTGGATGATTCGGGTGCGGAAGCGGCAAGAAACCCTTAGGCCAAAGCCCCTGTTTACGGATTTCCTCCGGGGACATTTCCGCCAATTGCTGCCAGGTGACTCCCGGCGGAAGCTTCACCCGAACACCCCCTTGAATCGGTTTGCCCCGCGACATGGTGACGCCAGGGACCGGCCGATTGCTCAAATCGTATCGCTCCTCCAGCAACCGCATGTGCTGCTCGCGGATCTTGGGCTTTTCGGCCTGCATCCGCTTGACAATCGTTTCAAAATCGTCCGCGGGAACCACTGAACTGTAACTCGATGGACGTTTCGCCTCGGTGGCCTCGGTGACCCAATAGGCACCGAGGACGCCAAAAGCCACCCCGGCTGCAACGAACCATCCCAACAGTAAACGAAGACGCTTGCCCGGTGACATGGTAAAACCCTCCTTCCATCCAAGAGCCAACCCCGAACTGACTAACACCAATCGAAACACCATGAGTCTGTTCCACCGCGCGTCTGCCTAGCGTGTAAAAAGCTGACCTTAAGCCTGCGGCTTTCGCTGCTTTAGTGGCCACAAGACGCGGTATCGCCCCACGCGCTGTATCCTCCTGCACGGAGAAATCCCCAAAGCCTCATCCGCTTTGGTTCCAAGTTGCTCCAAGAGGTTTCCGATAGCGCAAGGATCTCCCGCAAGGCAAATCCGCGATCGCCCCGCCCTTGGCATCAAAATGCGGCGGGAGCAATTGCCGGGTTAGATGTAGAAACTACACCTTCACTCGGCGGAAGACTTGTACCCCGGTAGCTTGCCGAGGCGTTACGGAGCCTTTTCACCCAAAACGATTCCGTTGCGCGCAGTATTTCCCCGGCCCTTAAAGCACTTTGAAACTCGGCGCATATTTCCAAAGAGGAAAAGCGCCCCCGTGGCGCAGGAGCCTTAGGAGCCCTAACGTCGAAGATGGCCGCAGCAAAAGCAGCGGACTCCTAAGCTCTCAATCAAATCGACCTTCACACCGGCTGCGATTGGCAGTCCCTTTACACCTGGGTTAACCCAAGCTTAAGGTGCGCTACTGCTGAGTCTTACTGGCCAATTGTCGCGAGATCTTTTGAACGATGCCAAGTTTTTCGCTATTAGAGTGGATACCAACCTGGAGGTATTCTTTCCGAATAGATCGTTGTGTCCCTCGTAATCCGCCATCTTTGAGCTTTCGGCGAGAACAACCCGGCCTAAAACTGGGGTACATTCCAGGCGGAGGATTGGTCGGGTGAACTCGACGACTTTTGGACGCTCTCCTCCGCTTTGGGTGGCGCTTGCGAACGGCACCGCTTGCAGAGACCCACGAACTGAACCGAGTGATCCAAGACCTCAAATTCCGAGCTAAGCCATGCCGGCGCTTCAACTTGATCAAGGTGTGGATCCAAAATGTCTACGACCGACCCACACCGAAAGCACGTGGCATGGTGATGCCGGCTCACCCGAGCGTCGAACCTCACCGGCATACCCGTATGGTGGAGCTTTCGCACGACGCCCATCGCTGCCAACGTTTCCAGAACGCGATAAACGGTGGTCAGCGACAGTTCGGGCATTTTGGAGCGAAGATCTTCATAAAGCTGATCTGCCGTCGGGTGATCTTCGCGCCCCAAAAGGGCCTCCAGAACTAGCCGCCGCTGAGATGTAAATCGCACCCCTTGCTGGCGACAAAGTTGTTCAAACTGAGCCAGTCGTTCTACGATCTCGTTTGGATCCATCGTATTGTCTCTTAGGAGTCTAGCAGAAATGCAAAGTATTGTCAAGTGGTTTTTTTGTGCTGATGACAATTCATTCAACTTGTTAAAAATCACAAAAAACTGGAAAGAAGGCTCTACTGCAACAATAGTAAATTGCCGAATTTTACAACATTTTTCGTTGAATTCATTAAATTCACTCGGCCTTAATCACTTAGATTCATCGGACCTTATTCACAGGGACATATTCGCGAGGATTTGCAATCGCATTGGGGGCCCCGGTGTGAGATGCCGAAAGCCACGTTAACTCGGGCGTCTAAGATCACCGCTTTGTGGACTATGACAGGATCAGAACTGCTCTCCCCGAACGGCATCCTTTGGGGCGCGATTGTAAATCTTCTAATCAACTTTGAGCCTTCGTGAGGCGAATTCCCGATTGCGGTGAAATTCGCAGTACACTCGGCCATAAGGAGTGCATCTGCCAATTCGTGCTCGCGCGAGAATACGCGAGAATACCCGACTGGGCTGAAATTTGCAGCAGATTGCGCCGGCTGAGGCCGTTTGTTTCCTGGGAACCGCGTGATTAGACTATCTGCGCGCTAAGGTTGTGCCTAGGTGACTACCAAGGCAACGTAGGAATTTAGGCAGCTCACGCACTCAAGGGAGGTTTCTTCATGTGCCCTGGGATTGAGTGTTTCGCAAATTCAGAAATTCAACACACTAACACGAGAAACCTTGGATGCCATTCAGGTTGCTCCTTTACCGCCTTCGGGGATCTTCTCCGGTGGATTGTCCCCCGGCTTCTTTGCGGGCCCGACTTCCCTCACGGCATAGTCCTGATCCTGGGGTTTTGGCTGCCAATTATCGTTTTCTTCGGGAGTGTGGGACAGGGGATGTCGGGCCGAGTCCTCGCTGAGGAAATCCCGCCGCCGGCCGCGGAAAGTTTAGCGCGTTGGCAGGCGATGAGGTTCGGCCTTTTCATCCATTGGGGACCGGTGAGCTTGAAAGGGACGGAAATCGGCTGGTCGAGGGGGGCTCAAGTCCCCATTGAAGAGTACGACAAGTTATACCTTCAGTTCAATCCGACATTGTTTAACGCCGATGAGTGGGTCGCCCTAGCGAAAGCCGCAGGGATGAAATACCTCGTGATTACCTCGAAGCACCATGACGGCTTTTGCATCTGGGATTCGGCCTACACCGATTACGACATTATGAGTACGCCCTTTAAACGAGACATCTTGCGCGAGCTTTCGGATGCCTGTCGCCGCCAGGGGATTGTTTTTTGCACCTACCATTCGATTTGTGATTGGTACCATCCGGATTATCCTCTCGGTTCGCCGGGAGGGCGCAAGCCAAAACCGAATCCCAATATGGAGCGGTATGTGGAATACTTGCACAACCAAACTCGGGAAATCATCCAAAAATATGGTCCCTTAGGCGTGATGTGGTTCGACGGCGAGTGGGAGAAACCTTGGACGCACGAGCTCGGCCTCGCCATGTACCGGCACATTCGAAGTTGCCAGCCGGATATATTGGTGAACAATCGGGTCGATAAGGGGCGTCGAGGAATGGAGGGGGTTACCGCCGGTCGAGAGTATGCGGGCGATTTCGACACACCGGAGCAGAGGGTGGGGGCCTTCAATCGCGAGCGTCCTTGGGAGACGTGTATGACGCTGGGGCGGCAATGGGCTTGGCGGCCGAATGACGATATCAAGTCGCTGGGTGAGTGCTTGCGGATTCTTCTGCAAACCGTGGGTGGGGATGGCAACTTGTTGCTCAATGTGGGGCCAATGCCGGATGGTCGCATTGAGCCGCGGCAGGCCGACCGCCTTCGGGAAATTGGGGCTTGGTTAGAAAAGTACGCTGAAGGCGTCTACGCGACGCGGGGCGGTCCGTTTAAACCGGGCGATTGGGGCGCGTCCACATGCAAGGATAGCCGGATTTGGTTATACGTCCTGAAATGGCCTGCAGAGGGAGCACTCATTTTACCAGCGATTGAAGGGAAGATTCTTTCGGCCACTCTCCGGTCACCAGCACCGACCGGTACCGAGGTAGAACTTAAGCAAACAAACCAGGGTATAGAGATCCGGCTTCCCGCGGAGGCCCGGGATCCATTGGTGAGCGTTATCGAGCTGACTGTGGCAGGTAGCGCCATCGAAATTCCGCCAGTAGGAACTTGAGCCGGCAGAAATCCGCTTCGGGGGAAATTGATCTCCTGTCGGATGATCTCCTGTCGGAAAATCGGCGACCGCTGCGCACTGATTGCGCCAGGGTGGTTGGAGCCGATTACGCCGATGCGATCCCGCGTGTGCGGGACACCATGGCACCCCGAGAGTAGACACTCCCTGCATCGAGGATCAGCCCTCAGACGAAAGGCTGCGTCATATTCCATTGCGGCACCTCAGGTGTCTCAACGATCATTCCATTGCGGCACCTCCGGTGCGTCAAAGATCACCTTTCTTAATACCCTCTAAAGGTCTTAAACTTTCGACGCTTGCGACGCTTGCCCGGGGGCTGTCGTGAAGGGCTCGGGTGCAATGGCGGATGGCGTTATTCTTCTCTCGATTTACCGATTGTTTTCCCCCGGTGATTGATGGGGTGGGTGCCGGTAATGTCCCGGCCTCAATTTAGCCGTTTACTCCGGGGGTGGGGGTAATGAGAAGTAGGGGCCTCAGAAAGTACTCCGAAGCACTTTGATCGAGTTTCCCGCGACACCGTTGCGTTAACAGGGATTGAGCCGAGGATTAACAGGGATTAAGCCAATCATTGCCCAATCCCAGGAATATGCACCTTTGGCGGTTGGTCCCGGGTGATGACTACGCCAATCGCAATGTCCTTCATACCCCCCCACGCGGGAAACATTCCGGGCCGCTTTTACGGAGTTGTACCCTCCGAAAAAAGTAGCACAGTCCGGAGAGTCAACTTGTTCGTCAAAGCCGAACCAAAACCCCGTGGATAGCCCGATAGTGGCTGGCCAAGGAGATACAAGGAGATAAGCGGAACGGGTTCAATAACGAAAATGGGTCGTGATGCGTGAATCGAAAACGTAGCCCCCAGAACGATCCGGTTTAAAAGCGCATCAGATTAAGGGGCGAACGATCCAGCCTTCTTAAAGGGCTTCTCCTGAGGTGATAAGGGACTCTTTTCGGCTTTTTGCTTTTGTCGCCTTGCCTTCCAGTAAACCGCGGCAATAATTCATGGTTTTCTTCTGGCGGCCAGGCAAGCCTCAAAAAGTGGAAGCTTAGGGGCGAGCTCAAACCGGCCGCGTGTTTAAGGACGATCGATTTTAGGCGTAAGAGTACCCATCAATTCAAGGAGATTGACCGCGATGTTAAGTCAGAAGTTGCTCGATGCGCTGAATGACCAGCTCAATGCCGAGTATTATTCCTCGTACCTTTACTTGGCGATGTCGGCTCATTGCGAGGCAGAAAGCTTTCGAGGGATGGCCCATTGGCTCCGCGAGCAAAGCAAGGAGGAGATGGAACATGCGATGAAGTTTTACGATTTCATCCTTTCTCGGGGAGCCAGGGTGCAATTGAAGGAGTTGCCCACACCTCCGAATCATTGGGCTTCGCCGCTTGCCGTTTTCGAGGCGACCTTGGCTCACGAACGACATATCACGGAGCGGATCCATAAGTTGCTGGACCTGGCAGTTGCCGAACATGACCATCCCGGCCAGGTGTTCCTGCACTGGTTCGTAAACGAGCAAGTGGAGGAAGAGGCCGCGGCGCAGCTCATCGTCGATCGGATGAAAATGGTGGGAGATTCGCCTGGTGGACTCCTGATTTTGGATCGGGAGCTCGGTGCACGGTAATTTCCCGCGAGTTTCTCGCACTGGTTTTAACTATACGAGAAGGGGATTTTTCCCCAATACTACGCGTAGAGCATTGTGAAGCGAACGGGGTGAATTGCGGCGGCAAATCCCCCGGAAATAGTGGTTTTGTGGGGTCGATTGATCCCGTGTCGATTCCTGTTCTCCCGACTCTACTGTTACCCTGCGTTGCTTACCGCTGCTGTATGCGACGAGCGACGCTATTGAGCCTTGTTTTTTGGTTTGGTTTGATCGGCTCCAATTCACCTAAACTCAAGGGGTCCCTACCGGCAAGTCTGTGACACTCGCATATTTTCGGAGTAGCCCGGAACCACATGATTGCGGTTGCGGCAATCCGCCGGTAGGTTCTGCCGCAGAGTCGTTGTAGCCGAGACGGCACGAAAGTATTGACGATGGATGCAGTTTTTTGGCACCATTAGACTGAAGAAAATTTCGGAAAAGCGGGGTGTAACCCGGGGTGATGCCGCGGTTAGCAACGGTTAATACGTGATCGGCCAGGCTTAGTCACTGTCAGCCAAATTTGTGGCCGTGAAAAGCCTTCTCTTTTTTGGCGTAATCCGAGGTCCGGTGGGAGCCATATTGAGCCCTTGCCTTCTAATTGGATGAAGATCGCGGGTGGAGGGAATGTGACACCGAGGAATGGGCCCAAACTGGGTAGATCCCGCAACTTTTGATCACGGCGCGCGACTTCCCGAGGGCCTGCCGAAAATGTAGAAGTACTTGTTGAGCCGCTTTTTTCGAAAAGATAAAAAGATTAATCTGAGTGTGTTATCAATTTCCCGGGGGGTTTAGCCTCGTAGCGCGGGGTGATTGGCCGCATTGGCTCGCCGTTTCCGCCTTCTACGCGCGTTCTCAGGGAGACAGAGTTTGCGGCATTAATCGGGCGGCCAAAAGTCTCAATTCTCGAATTGGTCATTCAAGTCTTCCGATATGTTGCCGGGAGTGATTCAGCTTAAGATGCGCCGTGCCTCATTTAATAACTTCTTAATATGGACCGCACCTAATCTGGCCGGTAAAGATGAGCAAGAAAGATCGCTCGGGAAAAAAAGGAGCGGGAGCCTCCGAAAAGGCCTCGGTTAGCTCGAGGGAGGGGGCGATTAAGCCGGTCGCGGAGAACCGGAAGGCCCGGCATAAGTTTCAGGTTATCGATAGCTTAGAGTGCGGGATGGTGTTGTTGGGTAGTGAGGTGAAAAGTTTGCGGGCCGGAAATGTCTCGCTAGATGAAGCGTACGCAAAGCTTCGGAATGGCGAGCTGTGGCTTTTGGGTTGTCACATTGCAGAATATCCCGAGGCAGGACCCTTTAACCATGTGCCAACACGCCCCCGAAAGCTCCTCTTGCATCGCCGCGAGCTTCAACGTTTTGCGACTCGGGCCGAAGAAAAAGGCTTCACTCTCGTGCCTTTGAAGATCTATTTCCGGCGGGGATTCGCCAAGGTGTTGCTCGGGTTATGTCGTGGGTTGAAAACACACGATAAAAGAGAGGCGATGAAGCGCCGGGAAACAGAAAAGCAGATCCGCTCGGCCATGTATCGGCGTTAGTTCCGTGCGGAAGGAGAATAAATTCTCGTTACTCCTTCTTTCAGTCGATTGATCTTTCGCGGGGAAGTGTCGCGATTGTCTGTGTTTGCGACATAATTCAACTTCCTTTTCGTTAGCTGGCATTAATCACCTGCCGCGACGCGGTGGTTTGGTGTTTTCAGTTAGCGGTGATTTTGCAGCGAACCCTACCCCCCTTCTTCCCAAATTTTTCTTGTGGTGCCCGGGATGAGTGCACCTTTTTCCCAGTTTTACCCGTGGAGCGCTGGGACATCACACTTTTCTGGCCGTTCGGGAGAGTTTGCGCTCGATGGTTGGACTCGAACGGCGGTCTGATAACTGCGCGAATGTAGCTTCCAACCGAGTAAAGAAATTTCCAAGTGTCGGTTCAATTGTCCCACGGATGCCGCTTTTAACACATCTCAACGTGTTGAGGCCGCATCATGATTTTGGATTGCCGAATGTCTTCGAAGGTCCTCATAAATGTATCCTTCGACTAAATTTGTGTCGTTCGAGTCTGAACCGTTACCCTTAATTGATGCTCGACCTCAAACACAATCTTGATTATCGGACATGAGATGTATTGTGCTTGGCTTACCAATCTTTCGGCATCAAGGAGAAACTAAGTTTCTAAAGAATTTGATCAAACGAGATTTCTAAAAAATCTGGTCAAACGAGATTTCACTAAGTTTGTAAAACGAAGTTTCCAAAGGATTTGATCAAACGAAGTTTTGAGAGAATTAGATGTAACGAAATCTCGCACCTTAGAGAGAAAGTATGTGCAACGATCAGGACATCCGGAGGGAGCCGTGGGATGGAATGATGTCAAAACGATACCTAATTGCGGCCTGAAATCAAAACGGCGCAAATAGATGACTAACTTAGCGAATATAGTGACATTAAGAGTTCTGCGCGCTACCCCGTTCTTTTCTACCCCAGGACTCAAACCGTGATTCGTCAGACCTTCTGCCGCCCATTGCTGCATTTTTTGCCAAATCCTTCTCGCATGGACCTTACCCGCTGCGGCTCGTTGTGGGGAGGTCACGTCAACGAGATCTCTTGGTCCCGTGCGTCCTCAACCCATGTTTAGGGACGGAAGCGACGGGCTAATTTTTGGAGAGCGATTTTTACGGCCAAAACTCAGATATGTACCTCAGTTTTCGCGTGGTTTTCCGTCATTTTATTGAGCGCGGCCCCCCGCCTTTTTTGGAAGGAATTTGTTGCTATTTAGTTATCCTAACAAGATTCGTGGGTGATCGATACTTATGGGGTGTTTTTCGTCTCGAGTTCGCAAAACTTTTTGCACTCTTTCGACGTAAGTATTGATAACCTGACTAGGCAATTTTCTTTGCGGCGGGAAGCAGTTGGTCCCGACAGGAGCAGTTCAAATTGAACGTCCTGAACGCCGATAGCGCCGCGTGAGGCCGCGGTTTTGCAGTCTCGATCGGTGCGCTTCGGGAAATAGTGAAAGCGACCGCGGTGAGGGGAGCGGGCCTTAGGGGGAGGAGGCCGTCTTGAGGGGCGCGAAGCCATCAAGTTGGCTGTGATCGTTATAACTGCTACTCAGCCAACAGGTTGCTTCTTTGCAAATTGGATTTCAATTTTCTATTCTGAAAGTTTGAAGTCGGAACTAATTATCCAGGAGACCATTATAAGAATCTGTTGGCCAAGAATCTGTTGGTTACTTTTGAGGTAAGGTTTGAATCATAGTAGCATTTGCGACGCGGGAGTCATATTTCGCTTTCTCGGAGTTTTTCGGGGTTTTGTGTCCCTCTTACTTAGTTTCTGGGTGATCCTAATCCGATGCTCGAACTGCAAGAAGTCAAGAAATCGTTTCCTCAGTGGGATGGTACGCGGCTAGAGATCCTGGATATCCCCTACTTTAGCATGGAGGCTGGCGAGCAGGTTGTCTTGGTCGGTAAGAGCGGTAGTGGAAAGACGACTTTGCTGCACATCATTGCTGGTATCAGCAGACCGGACAGCGGTTACGTCCGGTTTGATGGTTGGGATATTACGCTTCTGAGCGAGGCAGAATGTGACCGTTTCCGGGCCAAGAGGATCGGTTACGTCTTCCAAACCTTCAATCTTCTCCCGGGCTTCACTGCTCTTGAAAACGTCTTGTTAAGCATGACGTTTGCCGACGGTTGGCCGGACAAAGCCCGGGCCAAATACCTGCTGGAGCGTGTCGGGCTCGGTCACCGTCTAACCCACAAGCCGCCAATGCTCTCCGTCGGTGAACAGCAGCGGGTGGCTGTGGCGCGGGCGTTGGCCAATAATCCGCGACTCATTCTGGCCGATGAGCCCACGGCAAACGTGGACACCGGCCATCAGCAGCAGATTATCGATCTGCTTCGGGAGACTTGCGAAGAAGAAAAGGTCGCGCTCCTTCTTGTAACCCATAGTCCGGAGGTGGCGCGACAGTTCCCAAAAATAGTGCGCTTGGAAGAGATCAACCAGGTGGGAAAGCGACCGATCATGGAACCGGTTGATCATCAGGTCGGTAGTTGAGAGCACGTGAGTAGCTGACGATGAGTCTTTGGAAGATTGCTTGGCGGAGCATGGAACAGCGGGCCTTAGCCTCGTGGCTGACGGCGATTTCCGTGGCTTTCGGGGTGGCCTTGGTCGTGGCCGTTTTGGTGATCCATAGCGTGGTGGATCGCTCCTTTCGCCGTGGGGCTCAGGGGTATGACCTGATTGTCGGCGCCAAGGGCAGCTCGCTCCAATTGGTGTTGGATACGGTTTTTTACCTCGGGCAACCGGTGGATACGATTCCTTATAGCTACTATCGCGAGTTCACCGAAGGGCGTTTCGTGCCAGCAGTCCGGGTAGCCATTCCGATCTGCACGGGTCACGACTATCAGGGATTTCGCGCGGTGGCCACCACGCCTGAAATGTTCGACCGACTAACTTATCTGGACAACCGGCCTTACGAGTTTATCGAAGGGCGAAATTTCTATACCGAAAACCCGTTCGAGTGTGTAGTCGGTTATACGGTGGCCCGAAAGTTAGGCATTAAGATTGGGCAAGAGATTCGGCCCACCGGTCAGGGGCAAGTGGGGGGAGCAGTCCATGAAGATGAGCCCTTCACTGTGGTGGGGATATTGGCCCCGACGGGAACCCCGAATGACCGGGCCATTTTTCTAAACTTGGAGGGTTTCTTTCAGTGTGAAAGCCATGTCGCGGGACCCAGTTTTGAAGAGCAGGTTTTGAAAGATACGACCTTTTCAGCTAGCGGCTCGACTGTTTCCGGAAGTACACCGAGTTTTCCGGCCGATAGTGATCGGCCCACTGAACCAGCAGAAATCAGGTCCGTGGAGGAATCTAGTTCGGCGAAGTTGAACGCGGGGAATGAAGCGGATTCCGCCGCGAAAATAAACTCAGCTCGTGATCCGGCTTCGGCAGGGGAGGGAGCCGCCGGCCACACTGATGGCCATTCCCCGGAGTGGGGCGAGGCTTGTACCCATCATGATCATGGGCATCATGATCATGGGCATCATGATCATGCTGATTCGGATGAACACAGGCGGCTGAGTGCCATCCTGGTGGTTACGGATATCGACAATAATGCGCAGCTTGCCATGAGTTTGCCCCGGGTAATCAACGAAGAGCCGTTTGCCCAAGCCGTGCATCCGGCACGGGTCATCGCGGAGCTTTTCGACGGTATTGTCGGCAACGTGCAGCTCCTGCTGCTAATTTTGGCTATTTTGGTCGTGATTGTGGCCGGTATCGGCATTATGGTGAGTATCTACAATTCCATGAGTGAACGCCGGCACGAGATCGCGATCATGCGGGCTTTGGGGGCCAGCCGTAGCACTGTGATGGCCATCATCCTCACCGAGTCGATTCTCCTATCGCTGGGAGGCGGTTTGCTGGGGACATTCATGGGGCACACTTTGGTCGGGTTTTTGAGCCCGGTGATCGCCGAGCAAACCGGGGTGATCGTCCGGGCCTTTGACTTTCAGCTTGTGGAACTGGTGTTGATTCCGGGACTCATAGTTTTGGCGACCATTGTCGGCTACTTACCGGCAGTGGCAGCTTATCGGACGGACGTGGCCAAAGCGTTGATCGCTGCCCCGTGAGGGTGAGAGCAACCGAATCGCGCGCGATCACTTGCCGACTTGGTCGGTGGGGTGATCCTTGTAACCGGAGGATGATTTGCAGGACATTTTTGCGGTGGAATCATCGCCCTTAAAGGCGGAGTTACCGCAAGCTTGTGCGGACGATTTTGGCAATTAATCTCGGCGGGGGTTTGCCGCGTTAGGGAACTGGAAATAATGGCTGCGATGAATCCCTGGAACGGAGAGTGACGATGTCGCAGGATGTCATGACCGGGACCTTCCGACCGTTGGTAGCGGACCGGTCCCTTCGAAGGCAGTTCGAACGAGCGGGTATATCTCGTTACCGCAGCGTAAGTTTGGCTGCGGTGCTCAGCGTGGTGTTGGGCAGTTTATCCATCCTTAGCGTATTCAGTTGGTTATTCCATTTCATACCTCTGACGGCGCTGGGAATGTCGCTTTGGGCGCGCTACCGCATTAGTCGGCGGCCGGAAATCCTCACCGGAAGTGGCATAGCGACTGCCGGCATTATTATCACCTTGGTGACCTGGAGTGTGGGAACCGTCGGCCTGCTCTATTTGTTATCGAAGGAAGTGCCCCACGGATATACCCGGCTGACCTTTGAAATGCTTCTTCCAGGGGACTTGAAATCCGGAAAGTTTGTGCCCCCGGATATCGAAAAGCTCGAGGGGGAGAAAGTGTTTTTGAAGGGGTACATTTACCCGGGCCGGCAGACGATCAACTTGAAGAATTTCTTGCTGGTTCCTACGATCGGTCACTGTAAATTTTGTACATCTCAGATTGCGCCACACGAAATTGTGCAGGTTGAATTGGTGGGGGATCTGAAGACCGAATACACGAGCTATCCTACCCGGGTAGGGGGAAGGCTCCGAATCGACAAGGATGTGGCCGAAGGGAAAGCCCACGGACTCCCCTATAGAATCGAGGCCGACTACATCCGTTGATGTTGTCCGCGACATTTGAGTCGGCCGAACGGGTGAGGAGTTGGATCCGTCTTCTAGTGAAGCGAGTCTCTGTAGACGTCGAACCTTCTTTCCTTCAGCGACTTTTCCGCCGAAAGCAGGTTATTTTGAGCGGATGGGTGCCATTGCTTAACTTTGCGGGTGTGTCTCTGATCAACCGTTCGGAGCAAAACTTTTAGGAAGCTCAAGCTCAGACGGTGGTTATGAAACGCGCCCCTTTCATGGGTGGAAAATCGGCGGACGACCTTTACTGAAGCTTTTGCCTGACCGCTTGTGCCGGTCGGTCCTCGGCAATTGGGAAAGTGACCGGTGCTTCTTCGCGCACGGGAACAGTAAAGTAGAAGCGGCTTCCGCGGCCGGGTTGCGATTCCACCCAAATCTGCCCCCCGTGGCCTTCGATAATTCGCTTACAGATGGCTAGGCCGATTCCGAGGCCGGCACGATCGCGCGCCTGTCCACCCCGCTGGAACATTTGAAAGATCCGCGGTTGCGACTTCGGATCGATGCCGATTCCATTATCCTCGACACAGAATTTCCAAGCCTCCGGAAGTCGTTGGATCCCGACGTGGAGGCGTGGCGGCTGATCCCCGCGAAACTTGATGGAATTGGCTAGCAGATTCTGGAACACTTGCACTAATTGAGGGTGGATTCCCTGCACAGTAGGTAGGGGTTCGTCATAGGTAATTACGGCACCGCTTTGCTCAATCGAGGCACGCAAGTTTTCCTGGGCTTCGTGGAGTACCTGGTTAATGTCCACAGGTTGCAAGGGTTCACCGCGCCGCCCCACCTTACAAAAGGCCAGTAAGCCCATAATCAACTGGTGCATTCGTTGAACTCCCTGGCGGATGAACTGCAAGTATTCTGCGGCACGGGAGTCCAGCTTTTCGCCGTAGTGGTGAGCCAAAAGATCGGCAAACCCACCGATTACCCGTAGGGGTTCTTGCAAATCGTGACTTGCGGCATAAGCGAACTGCTCCAGATCGGCGTTGGATCGCTTGAGCTCCTCTACCGCCTCAGCCAGCCCTCGCTCGACCTCCTTACGGACGGCTATCTCCTGACGTAATTGTTCGACGGCACGGCTAAGGGCGTCGGTTCGCTGGCGGACCCGCTCGTCGAGTTCATCTCGGGCTTGCCGCAGCAGGTCGACGGCCCGTTGCTCCGCCGTGATGTCCCGGATTACCCACAGCATATGCGGCTCTTGAGCGAAGATGAACGGCCGGGCACAGTAATCGATCGCTAGCCGGGCCGCATCCGGTCGTCGAACCCAGGAGACCCCGTGAACCACTTCGCCTTTTTCCAAAAGGGCAAGCGATTGCTTAAATTCCTTGCGAAAATCGGGATCGATCCACTCCTCCAAGAATTTGCCCTTTAATTCCGTGGCATGGACCCCAAAAAGGCTGCATGCTGTGGGGTTTACCTCCTCGATGCGGCCGGAAGGGTCCGAGAGAATTAACGACTCCGTGACTGCATGAAAAATTATGCGATATCGCTCCTGCCAGAGCCGCTGGGCAAGTTCAGCCCGCTTTCGCTCCAGAGCTTCCGCGAAGGCAACCGCTAAGTCTTCCAGGTCGGCAAGCTGTTTGGCAGTGTATCCACCCGCCCGATTGGCCACGGCTATCTGCCCGAAGGTTTGATCGCTGTGCTTCAAGGGAACGGCGAGAAAACAATGGATCTGAGGATGACCGGTCGGAACGCCTACAGAATCCGGGTCTTTACTTAGGTCATTGACGTAAAAAGATTTTCCGGTCAGTAGAGCCCGGCCGAGCACGCCGCGGATTTCCATATCTCGCAGGGCTCGAACTGCCAACCCTCGCTCGATTTGACAGGCCTCCCAACCGGGATCGCTCAGAGCGATCGTGTCGAACTTTCCGCGGCGATTGATTTCGCCGATCAGCCCGAAAGGACTTCCGGTGATCTGTTCGGCAACGCGGAGGCAAACCCGGGCAACTTCGCTGTCGCTATCGCACCGTAAGGCTTCCTGAAGAACCTGATTCACCCCCTGCAAAACGGTCATCGTCGGGGGAGGAGCCGCCGTTGGTTCGCTCTGAGGCCTGCTGGGGTTGGATGCCGACATACTATCATTCCGATCCGGTCTGCAAAGACGACGTCTCGGGGCTAATCAAGACTTGATTCGAACTGCCCGAGACCTGCTCCCTTGTCCGGCACCAGCAGCGGCGTTACCGCTGACCACACTTGAAACAATGGCTGGTGCCTTGCGTCGCTTCGCGAATCGCGTTTCTGGCGAGCGCGAGGTGAAAAGTTTCTTCAAATACACGAAACACCCGATACCTACCACTACCTCTATTCTACTCGCTTTCGGTCAGGTCCGTCACCTCCAAAAGTGAATGAGAAATCACAAGGCCGGGCTGGCCGGAGTTCTCGGAGGTATATCGTTTGAGGCAGCCGAAGGTTTTCAGAACCTGCACGGCGAAGTTTTCGAAATCTTTCGAGGCGGACTCTTGTTCCGATGGTTCACTGGCCAGAGGTGGTCTTTGGACGAGCGCCCGGACGCTAAACAGAACCCAGGGCTCTAACACCTGCGAAATGCCGTGGAGATCCGCGGTGGTGGCCCCCAAACGGGGGGTCTCAGGATCCGCAATTACTCCGGCAGGCTGTAGCGGGGTACTTTCCAAGAGTCTCTTCGCATGATCTACCGTCAAACAGAGTACGGCAACGTCGGAACCAATAGCGAAAGTGACCCCCACGCGCGGGTCGAGCTTAAATTCCTCACTGATCTCCGCCGGCAAATTCCAGTACAGAATGGTACCGAAGGCACTCTCTTCGCAGGATGTCGGCCGAAGATTCAGGTCTTCAAACGGAAATATGTCGTCGTCAAAGCCTTCGCGAATCACTTCCTTCAGTTGGTCCCAAAGCTTTTGGTATTGAGCAATCGCCTCCCGGAATTTACCCGCATCGCTTAAGCCAATCACCAAAGCTACTTCCGGATGCGGCAGTCCGTCTGGGCATTCCTCCGCGGAAAGAAAGCTCGGCACGGTTCGCATTCGGGCATCGACCACCAGCCCCCACTGGCCCATTTCCAGGGCCGGCAGGAGCAACCGCCGGTTGACGCGGTCTAAATCTGCAAGAATAGACCGACAACGTTTCTTGAAGCGCCGGTACTGTTGTAGGCGACTGGGCTCGCCGGGATCTCGCAAATCCTCCGCATCCTTAAGGGATCTTTCGACGACGTGATCTATCACACCGGCTACATAGTCTGCAAGGGCGAGGAGTAGATCATACTCCGTAGAAGTAATAGGGATGTACCCAGCAGAGCCCAGAAGCGGCTTTCCACCGAAATGGTCGAGTAACCGCAAGGTACGATTCTCTGGCACCGGCGTTTCGTGCCAATCGAACTGCCACTCTTCCACTCCTCTTGGGGTCAGATAGTTGCAGCTTACGCTCGGTCCTACCACCGGGAGCGCTGGTCGCATCTTTTCTACCAAAGGGATAAAGCCAGTTCTCAAATAATCTATAAGTTCCTGATATTCCTCCATGCCTTCCGGAAGCTTCCCGAACGACTCGTTGACTTCAACGACTGCTAAGTCGAAAACCCTCGGGGAGTAATACGAAAGCTCTAGGAGCTCGCGGCTAATGTACCGTGTGGAGATCCATATTTGATCCGCGAACTCGGCCAACCGTGCCATCGCAGGCTGATCGGCCAAAAGCGGACCCTGTCCGAGCCGTGCCAAAAAAGAGGTGTCCGGCCCGAGCGATAGCATCACATAGTCATCCCGCATGCCGAAGGCAATCACCAATTTCAACTGCTCCAGATGCTCGATGATCTGGTCGAGCAACACGGCATCCTCGCCAAGGGCCGCTTTTAGATCCTGGATCTGCCATTCCAAGTCATCCCAAGGCAACATCCGCCCATCGAGAGTGATTGTTTGATACCTGGCTCCAGCGATGGTCTCCTGATTCAAACGACCGGCAAGCTCCGGTATCGAAAGGCTGGCAAAAGTCAAAAAACCCTGGAGGGCCATGAGATATCGGCTCGCACGCTGTGTATCCTTGACCTTCCAGCCAACAAGAATCCGCGGTATGCGGATTTTCTCTCGATGCCTAGCAAAAAACCGAATTGTGAAGATTTGCTCGAGTCTGTCGGCGCCCGGTTCTTCATAGTCCCACAGACCCGATAGCGCGTTCGATAGCGCGTTGAGTTCCGCCAACGGAATCAATTCACGATCCCCCGCCACGAAAACCTCTTGCGCATGCATATCGGTTAAAAGTTCCAGTACGGCCTGAACCTGGGGATTGGCCAAATAACTCTTCACTTGCTCTAGCTGAGAGTACAACTCGGGCTCCAATACCTCAGGTAATCGATTCCAAAACGGGTGGTGGATGAGGCGGTCGTAAGCTCGGCTTGAGCGAACCCGTTCCGCCAACTCTCCGAGGTTGAAGACCGCTCCATAGAAGCTAACGTCGGCGGGGATAAATTCGAGCGAAGTCCCCGGCTTGACCAACCGTTCGGCACTAGCGGACGGCGTGGCCAGACACATCGCCGTCAAAGCTGCGACTACAAGGGCTAGTAACCACCTTTGCGCTCGCGAAGGGGCCTGAAATCGCATCGAATTGCTCCTCCAGTGATTGGACCGGAAATACCGAACCTTCAAAATCTCCATTTAACACACCGCGGCTTGAAAGGGGCGATACTCCCTTGCATCGCGGAGGGCTTTCGCTTCTTATGCAATAATAGCTGCAATAAAAGCGCGGGGCGGGCGGCCATAAATTATCGAAGCCAAATCTACTTTCCTAGCCTACCAAATGCCGGCTTTTTGTCGAAAAGGCCCTAAGCCCCCGATTTCCAGCGGACATGAACTTCCGAGCCGCCGCGCGGATGCCGGACCTCTTGATCGCCCCATGCGCTCCGCTTTCCGAGCATAACTCGAGGGCCGGGGTCTATTACCCGCTGAGAACCTGCCGGTTGATTTTATAACCTCGGCTTTTCTCCACGGCAAGCCACAAGCAGAAAGAGTTGAGCGAATACCGCTGGATTACCAGAAAAATAAAAAGCGGTTTTTCGCCCGAGTGCATGAGTTGCTCACATCTGTGATAGCGACGGTGAATCTATCGGCAGCTTCTCGCCGCCTCGCGCGGGAGGTAGCCTCGAAACTAGATCTCGTTTCAGGAAGGGGAGAGCGTACGGTGTCATGCACGAATTCACACCCGGCGAGGGTCAACCAGCGTGACCTCTGAATTCAAAACCTTGTCTTTTATGCCGGGGTAATACGTCCTGAATGCTCGAGAACCGACAGGAGAGTTTTCATCCTTTCCGCGGGCAGCCTGCCGCGATAAACCATCACTCCACTCATAAATGAGGAAAGACTCAACGATCTGTTTGTCTTTCGCCGCCGGTAAACTTGGGCCTGCGACCACCGGAAGCGAATTTTTTTAGCCATTCCCATATGTCGGTCCAGACTGCTGCCGCAAGAAAGCAAACATTTTGTGCATATCGGAGGCCCAATCGACGCGGCTCTTGCAGAAGTCGGTGGAGCCATTCGGCTCCAAGAAGTTGCATCCAACGCGGGGCGCGAGAAATTCGCCCCGCGTAGAACTCGAAGGATGCCCCCAATTGAACGGCAACCGGTACCCCCAATTGCTCGATAAATTGGGCTAGCCAACGTTCACCTTTCGGTTGTCCGAACGCCACCAAAAGCAGATCGGGACGGGCTTGTCGGATACGCTCAAGGAGCGCGTCGTGCTCCTCCCGGGTAAGAGCCTCCAGATCCGGCCACTCAACACCAACGATTTTAAGCGATGGATGAAGCTCCCGCGCTTGCCGAGCTACTTGCGCGGCAACCCCTGGGGGCCCGCCAAGCAAACACACTCGATATCCGCGGGCCGCCGCCCGGTCGAAAAGAAGCCCCAACAGGTCAGCACCCGTCACCCGCTCGGGTAGGGGTCGCTTGCCGAGCCTCGAGTACCAAACCAGGGGCATTCCGTCAGCCACCAGGAACGCCGCCTTGGCGTTAACCGCTTGAAGCGACGGATCTCGCGCACAAAGCATCGCATAATTTAAATTCGCCGTGATAAAAAAGCTCGGTTCGCCGCGGACAATGAGATCTTCGATTCTCTCTAGCGTTTCGCTGACCGTCAAACGAGCAAGCGGCAGGCCGAAGATCGTCACGGTTTCCGGCATCTCCCCAACAGACCCCGAACTGCTCGGCGGTTCGCCGGTATAAGGGGTAGCGTTACCGTTGGGAAGGACGATGGGCAACTCCTTCTGCCCGGTTACCTCCTCGCAAGGTGTTGAAAGACGGGGGAACATCGCGGGGCTCCCTTTCCGAGGTTAGATCGGCCAGTTCGTACTCATGGAACTGAGAATTAGCTTTGAATCGTTGGGTGACTTTTCGGAACAACTTGCCAAGTAGGTTTGGCTGGTCTTTCGGCAGACGGCCTCCCGCAGGAACAGATTCGTTCGCTCGGCAATCAGTGACCAGCGTCCATTGCAGTTTAGCTTGTAGAAAAGGGGCTTTCCCCATACACGCGGGGAATAAGGGAGTTTGATAGCGCGTGGTCAGTGGCAGATCAGGCTTTCCCCATACACGCGGGGAATAAAGTACTGACTTCTCGAGGCAAACGGTACGGAGCGGTCTTACCCACGCTCGCAACAGATCATTCACTCGAGCCGATCACCGCAATCCCGTTTTGCTTCTCGAGGAATTAAGTCTAAAACCTTCATACGCTGCCAAATGGGATGGATCGCCGCAACCGTAACCCTCATACCTCGCGTGCAGTTTTCATGGATTCTGCCGACTTTAACGGTAGTACGTGTTCGAGGGGCAACTTCCGTATAAAGGCTCGGAACAAACCGCCGAATCAGATTACCGGGTGGGCTCCGGCGGTTCGCTCGACCCTTATTTCACTGAGGCAAAAGTCGAGCCGAAACATGGGAGACTACGGGAACTATTCCGGATGGAAACTGGTTAGGATTCACGGGTGATGCTCAGCCGTGATCTGCCCGTAGTTATTGGAGCAGAGCGGTAGGATCCCGGGTAGAGAATCCCACTAAGGCCGCCGCCAACAGTGCCGCAAACGCAAGGAACGTCATCAAAAGAAAATTCCCGTGGCCGAAACTCGCTTGCAAAGCCGAATTGCGGCCCCCGACGAGAAAGCGTTTCTCTAGCGAAAAAGACTACCCCAAACCCGTGCGAAACGGCAGCCAACCCATGCAACAAGCAAATAAATCCGCTTAGGCAACCGAAAAGTGACCCCGGAGAATGATCTTCAAGGACTGTCGGGCAAAGGAACGGGGGCGGGAGTTGCCTCCCCTCTGGTGGCCCGGCTCCGAAGCACACCATCGGCATCAAACCACATGGGATCGATACAGATGAAGCGGCCCCAACCGATCCGCTCGAATTGTTTCTGATGATACACATGCCACAGGTTGCCTGCGCCGTCGCGAATTACGCACCCATGACCCGGTCCAAAAACCCCAGCTCCTCGGCGCACAATCGGGTTACCTGAGAATTTGGTGAACGGTCCCAAGGGGTTCGTACCAGTCGCAAAGCCGACGGCATAATCCGGCCCATCCGCGCCACTACCGGAGTACAGGAGATAGTAACGACCTTGGTACTTGAGCATCCACGGCCCCTCGGTCACCTGCCCATGAGCCTTTTCCCAAGTTTCTGTGGGTTCCAGGATTTTCACCGGCTCACCTGCCGGCCGTAATGGGTCGGCCATCTTCTGCACATGAATCCGAAATCCCGGTAGCTTCACATAATAGAGGTAAAGTTGGGCATCGTCATCGCGAAATAAATGGGCGTCGATGGCCTCGGAGACTAAGATGCCTCGATCCTCGAATTTCCCGCGAGGGCTGTCCGCCACGGCCACCCCCACCTTTAGGCTCGCCGTGTAGTACAAGTAGAAACGGCGATCCTCCGCATGAGAATAAACGTCGGGGGCCCAAGCCCGCGGCAAAGGCGAATCAAACACCCGTGGACCTTTCTCCCAGCGGACCAAATCGCGGGATAGCCACACATCGAACCCACGACTATCGCCCGTGGCATATAAGTGATAGACCCCGCCGTGCAGGAGTACCATCGGGTCGGCCAAATCCACGTTAGGGATCACCGGGTTGACGTACGTCGGCTCCGCTGAACAAGATTGGGCCAACCCTACTGCTACCCCGAGGACGGCACCCAACGTGATAAAGGCGGCAATTGACCCCTGCTTAAAGTCCTGGCGAAAACTCGAGGCTAGCATGGCTAACACCTTACAGCTACGACGGAAGCTGGCACCAGTTTGAGTCTAAGCCTACAACCGCCAATCCTCGTTTGACGGACAATCAGAAAGTCCCTCCCCTGGCAAAACCTGCGGCAAAGGCACTCGGCAAACCCGATTTCTAATCGCCGAATAAATCTCTTAAAAGCCAATGGGAGCACAATAAAAAATTAAGTTGGCCTTTTCGCTTCGAAAGCGGAAGCCAACCTGTTTATCTCCGCGGTTCTTTTCCTGAGGCAGGAACATCATTCGGAAGGAAGTCGTTCCGAAATGACGCGATTCTCCGAAGACAGGCTCCAGGATTAAACTTTCACACCGTCCGGACCGGATGCGGCATTACGGATGCGATTTAGGGTTCATCCCTCGGAAGGCCAAGACGACGATCTCCGTATCCCTCCCCGTCCGTATCCCTCCCTGACGGCCTCCTGCTTACTTACGAAGCCGACGTTCAACGTCCGGTTTAAGCTTCCGCGATGAACTACGGGGTGGCAATTTGCCAATCGAGGGGACCGGCCCTGACAACCTGTCAGCGATTTGGTTTCGCCGGACATGTAGCCGGCTACTCCCGATTCCGGGCCAAAAGAACGTAGT
>Ga0116210_1000633_pt1 | contig 33246 bp, 29 predicted proteins | sample TshhotsprinmetaG_FD_94483 | JGI IMG/M metagenome (GOLD analysis project Ga0116210, IMG submission 94483) | Hot spring microbial communities from South Africa to study Microbial Dark Matter (Phase II) - Tshipise hot spring metaG | ecosystem: Environmental > Aquatic > Thermal springs > Hot... | reverse complement strand
TAGCGATAATCCTTGCATAGCGGTTTGTTTCTAGGGCAAACAGGATATAAACCGATGCTCCTGAGAAAAGAGCGTGGCTGGAAGGAAAGGAGAAGGTCGAAGATCGTATTGTCTGAACCGTGATTTCCGCCATCTCCATGAAGGGTCGTGGTCTTTGAAATATGTTTTTCAGAATACCTTCAGAAATGAGGGTCGCGCACACGAACGTTACAACCCAGAAACGCCAAACAGAGGTATTCTTCTTCTTGATCGAATATAGGAGAAAAAAAACAATCCATCCAGAGGCGAAATATCCGAAATAGGTGAAAAAGTTCCAGAACCCTAGGGCAAAACCCCCTGTCACAGATCTTTCTATCCAGAGTATGACCGATTGATCCGTTTGCTTAAGTATCACCAATAATTTTCCCATTTATTCGTTCCGGTAAAACTGGTGTTCGAAAAACCCTCTCTCATGAGGCATTCAGTATATATAATTCAAAGCCAGATAAAATTATAGAAAAATTAGCCCTCCCATGGGAAGAACACGCTACAGGGGACTCCTAAAGCATCGAACTGTTGCTTGATCTTCCGAGCGGCTTCTCGGAAGTAAGATTCCGTCCTGTAAGCTTCGAGCCGGTGTTTCCGGTATATAGCATCAGCGTACCCATAGTTCATCCGATCCACGTACGCGTAGTCCACGATTCCTTGGAGCAGGACGGGAAGGGTTTCCGCTCCGGGTAGGAGGGGGGCTATCATCACGTATGTTTGAACTCCCGCTTCATGGAGCTGGCGCAGGGCGGCTACGCGGTGCAGAATGGGGGGCGCCTTGGGCTCGAAGAGTTGTCGCTTGTCCTCATCCGCGGTACCGATAGAGAACCCCACGTGGCAGTCGTAGGGGGAGCGGCCATCGCGCGCCGCGCCCTCCCGAGGACCTTCATGGTCCAGAAACTCCGACTCCCCCTGGCCTTTTAGACCCATTCCTACCCTACGGCCCCGCCCCTTCTCCCCAGTCAGGATGTCTAGATCCCGCAGAACGAGGGGCGACTTAGTCTGGATCCGAACGGGCCAGCCGTGTTGGAGTAGGATTCGCAGGCACTCCCGGGTAAGCCGGTACTTTTCCTCCAGGGGCTGGTAAGGATCGCAGACCCCGCTTACCCAGACTTCCGCTGGTTTCTTCTTCCGGATTTCCTTTCCCAGGAGCTCTACTGCGTTCACCTTCACGTCCACGAAGGACCCCCAGGGCTCTGTGTGGCCAGTGAACTTCTTCATGAACCGGGCGTAGCAGTAGGAGCAGCCGTAATCGCATCCCACATACGGGTTCAGCACGTAGGGGTATACCTTGGATGCGGAAAGGATCGTTTTGGCGAAGACCTCGCGGAACACGGGAAAAGTGTACGCGCCAGGGCTTCGGAACGCAATGGGGACGCGGAAGGATTAGAACCTCCAGTTTTAAGCTTTGGGATTCGCCCAATCGAGTTGACGAAAGGGCTATATAGTTCCATGGACAGGCAGAGCTGAAGATTCGTATCTTGTTCCACACAGGACGGAGGAATATGGCGAAAATCGCGGGTGTGGATGGGTGCAGGGGCGGCTGGGTGGTTGCTATCGCAGATGGATGGCCGCCGGTTTCCCAGATAAAGGTGCAAGTGCGTGGAACCTTTCGGGAAGTGCTGGAGGTCACGAAGGAGTGCGAGGCCATTGCCATCGATATTCCCATCGGATTACCGGGAAGGCGAATCATACCCCAATGGCCGGGCTCCTTTTATCGATGGCCTCGGCTTTGTGATTTAATGGCTCGTGACCTGCTAGGACCTAAGGGAAAAAGCCGAGTGTTCCTTGCCCCTCCCCGGCAAACCCTTAACGCAACTGATCCGCGGAGTTTCCAACAGTTACACTTAGAGACGACGGGAATGAAAGCATCTCTCCCCGTGTGGGGAATCCTCTCAAAGATACGCGAAGTTGATTCCTACATGTCGCCGGGACTCCAAGATAGGGTGTTCGAGTTTTATCCCGAACTGGTGTGGATGGATCTATTACAGCCTATCACTCATACACGAATAGATACGTGTGCCCCTTCACATAGAAAGACCCTAGTCTCCAAGCATACTAGAGAAGGGATAGAGGTTCGTCTCGGTCTACTGAAGAATACCGGTTTGTCGATAGAATTTCAGTGGTTAACCATCTGGAAAAAATGGTTAACAAAAAGTAGTCCTTTCCGGCTTATCTCTGTGGAATTGGATGATCTATTAGACGCCCTTGCAGGACTCAAAGCAGCGAACGATTTTCTGGAGTATCAGATGAGCCGCATGAAAGGGAAACGCTTAAATAACTCTGAACAGGAGGCTGCGGATGCCCCTAACGAGCACATAGGGAGTGGTGATATAGAAAGAGACGATGGCCTTTACTTTGAAGGTTTCCGCTCTATCCCCCGGATTCCCCATGCAGATCCACCCAAAGATCCAAAGGGTCTTAGGATGGAGATCTGGTATTGATACAAAGGCTCCGTGTTATCGAAACTGGGAACAGAGGATATTCCCGACCAATACTCTCGCAGGAGAACGGATACGTCACTTTTTTAGATCTGGCTCTTGCAACGCTTCTTAGAAATAGGATACTCTACTTTCTCAATCTCCGGCTTAAGAAAAATTCAGGGAAACTGTTAAATATTCTTTTCCCTTACGGACAGACTAAGGAAGACTCATGCATAGGAAAATCAACGACCGCATCCGCAATATTGCCATCATCGCCCACGTCGATCATGGGAAGACTACCCTGGTGGATTCGCTGTTCAGGCGCAGTGGAGTGTTCCGGAGCAATCAGGAAGTGAACGAGCGGGTGATGGACCGGCTCGATCTGGAGCGGGAGCGGGGGATCACTATAGCGGCAAAAAATTGCGCTATCGAGTGGAAGGGAGTAAAGATCAACATTATCGATACCCCAGGACATGCGGATTTCGGTGGGGAAGTGGAACGGGCTATCTCGATGGCAGATGGAGCCGTGTTACTGGTGGATGCGGCAGAAGGTCCTTTACCTCAGACCCGGTTTGTACTGTCCAAGGCATTGGCTTCTGGCCTTGCCTTTATCGTTGTGATAAACAAGATCGACCGTCAGGACGCACGACCCAAAGAAGTGCTGAATGAGATCTACGATCTTCTGATAGAGCTTGGGGCGAACGAGAACCAACTTGATTTTCCACTCTTGTATGCAGTTGGTCGGGAGGGGATTGCCTCAAGATCACTAGAGGAACCGGGAAAAGATCTGGATGTACTGCTGGACGCAATGATCGAAGAAATCCCCGGCCCTCGAGTGGATTCGGAAGGTCCGTTTCAGATGCTCGTTTCGGATCTGAGTTATTCCGATTATCTGGGAAGGCTTGCCGTGGGGAAGATCTATGGAGGCTCTGTCCGGGCGAACGACGATCTTGTTTGCATAGGGGAAAGTGGCGTTCCTTCCACCCTTCGGGTAACGAGAATTCAAACCTACCGAGGTCCCTATATCAGCGAGACCCAATCCGCAGAAGCAGGTGACATCCTGATTCTCGCAGGCATCGATAACGTGCATATCGGCGACACGATCGGTTCCAAGGAGAACCCCAAGGCTCTAAAGCGTATCACAGTGGATGAGCCCACGGTATCCATCCGGTTCACGAAGAATACTTCGCCATTTTCGGGGAAAGAAGGAACAATCGTGCAAGCATCCAAGATCTTCAAGCGATTGGAAAAAGAAGCCCTGCAGAATGTCTCCATCCGGGTTATGGAGGCGGAAGACAGGGACGGATATATCGTCCAGGGCAGGGGAGAGTTCCAGATGGTTATCCTCATCGAGACAATGAGGAGGGAAGGGTACGAGTTCTGCGTGGGACGTCCCTCGGTCATTTTCAAGTATGAGAACGGAAAGAAACTCGAACCAGTGGAACATCTCTACGTGGATTGCATGAGTGATTACATGGGGATCGTAACCGAGAAGCTTTCGAGGAGAAAGGGGAGGATGGTCGGGATGTCCAGTCACCAGTCGAACCGCGTCCGCCTCGAGTTCAGCGTTCCGTCTCGGGCTCTGATTGGGTATCGGGACGAGTTCCTGACGGACACGAAAGGCACCGGGATCATGAACTCGTTTCTTGAAGGATACGAGGAATACCGGGGAGATTTCCCGGAACGGTTCACCGGATCCCTAGTTTCCGATCGGGAGGGGAACGCGGTCGCTTATGCGATTTTCTATCTGGAACCGCGGGGAAAAATCTTTGTCCAGCCTGGAGATCCGGTGTACGAAGGAATGATCGTCGGTGAGCACAACCGGGAAAACGATCTCAACGTGAACATCACAAAGACCAAGAAACTCAGCAACATGCGGGCCGCGGGCAAGGATGAGAATATCATCCTCACTCCAGTCCTTCCCATGACATTGGAACGAGCCATCCAGTTCATCCGAGAGGATGAATTGGTGGAAGTTACTCCCCGCTCTGTACGCCTCCGGAAAAAGGATCTTTCGGTTTCGCGCCGCAGGTTTTAATAGGTCATCTTCTGGGAAGGGGCGGGGATTCGTGTGTTTCGGGGAGGATCTTGCGGTGAATATCCTGCTCTGGCAGTTGCCAGGGCAGGATAAACATACTCTAAAGCAATCAGCTGGAAACCTTCTGTGGACTTTTCGGTTTTTTCGTACTTGCTTTCTTCGATGACGAAGAAACGACCGCCGTGATCGCCGCTTCGATGGCGGTAACCATTGTTTTAAGTCCCATCGACGGCATATTCGTTTTGCCAATCGCCTGTTCAATAAGAAGGGGAATATGGATGAAGCCTGCTTTAACTTGTGGAGCGTTCTTAGCCAGGTAGTGTAGTACGCCGTAGAGGAGGTGGTTGCAAACAAAGGTGCCTGCCGTGTTGGAAACGCTTGCCGGCACGCCAGATTTCCGGATAGCCTGTACCATAGCCTTCACCGGCACCGTAGCGAAATACGCTGCCGGTCCTTCGGGATCGATCGGTTTATCGATCGGCTGGTTATTCTTATTGTCAGGGATCCGGGCATCGTCGATGTTAATCCCAATGCGCTCCACGGTTACCTCATACCTTCCACCGGCCTGTCCGATCATGAGTACCACATCTGGTTTTTGTTTTTCGATGGCGGATATAACTTTCGCGACCGACTCACCGAACACCGTGGGAACTTCGAGCAGGGATATTTTCGCTCCCGCGATATTTCTTTTCAGCTTCTTCAGTACTTCGAAGGCAGGGTTCACCTTTTCGCCTCCGAAGGGATCGAAGCCTGTTACGAGTATTTTCATGATTCGTTCTCCTAAAAAGCCCAGAGATACATGAGAACCATGTGAAGAGCCAGCATCACGAGAGCTACCGGCACCTGGTTTTTGATCACTCCCCAGCGTTTGTCTTCGATCTCTAGAATCGCTGTTGGTACGATATTGAAGTTGGCTGCCATGGGTGTCATGAGGGTGCCGCAGTAGCCTGCGGTGAGGCCGAGTGCGGAAACTATGACAGGGTTTCCGCCCTGCGCGATGACGAATGGCACACCGATCCCAGCCGTGATCACTGCGAAGGCTGCAAAGGCGTTACCCATGATCATGGTAAAGAGGGCCATGCCCGCGCAGTAGACAACGACACCGGCCAGGATGTTGCCCTGGGGGATCACGTGAGACATACCGCTAGCGATCAACTTGCCCACTCCCGCGGCGGCAAAGACCGAGCCTAGGGCGGCCAGTACCTGGGGAAGAATCGACACAGGCCCGATCATCTCGAGGAGGCGGCTACCATCTTCCACCATATCGCTCACTTTGCCGCGGGTGAATGCTAGCGCAAGGATAGCTGCCACCAAAGCGGCGGCTCCTAGGGCAATCAAGGTGCCTAGCTGTTTTGCCCAGACCTGAGCCACGATGAACGCAACGATACCGAGCGAAAGGGCGGGGATGAAAATCTTGTTTCCAATTTTCATCGCAGATTCTTTCTTGAACTCGAGGGTTGATTCGGAGAACTTGCCGATCTTTACCAGCTTGAGGGCCGAAAGAACCGCCAGGACGATCACCAGGTAGCCGACCACTGTGTCACTGATTTTGACCTTGGCGTCTCCCCAGATCATACCTACGCGGCTAAACGTGAATACGATGAAAAGGATGAACCAGAACAGAGCGCTAGGCCATTTGGAGGGATGATCCTTGGAACGGACGATTTTCACTGTCGAATAGAGGCACACAAGTCCCACTAGCACATAGAGGATTTCGGTAAGTGTATTTTTCAGCATGGTTTTACCCTCATTCCTTGTTTGTGTTCGGTTTGATCTGGTATTTCTTCGCCAGACGGCGATCGTTCAGCAGGAACTGCGCGGTCCCTACTATTAGGATGATTCCAGCCATCGGTAACGAGGCAGTGGCAATATCAATTGCCTCTACGGGGATCTTGAGCTCTTTCAGCACTCCCACGATGAGAAGTACCCCGCCCGCAGCCACGAATCCGTTCTGCCCAAAGAAATTCGCATAATTGTCGACCGCCGCATTCAAGCCTTTTATTTTTTCCTCATCCTTTGGTTCCAGCTTGCCGTACCGGTTCTCGGCAGCTCCCATGGACATGGGAAGTATCAACGGCCGGATGAACTGCACGTGACCACCCAGGCGCACGCTGAAAACGGCAGAGACCGTCCGGATAACGAGATACAAGGATGTGATGCGTCCTGCTGTGGCGGATCGGATTCGACTGATTAGGTAAGAAGCCCGTTCCCGGAGGCCGTATCTTTCCAATAGACCTATTGCTGGTAGAGAAATGATGAAGATGGTCATGTAACGGTTTTCCACGAAGGCCTTTCCTAGAATCGTTACGATATCATTCCAGGACATTCCGGACACGAGGCCGGTAATCAGCCCAGCTCCAACGACGACTGCAATCGTGTCTAGCTTCAAAACAAAGCCAACCACGATAATGAGAATACCGATGAGTTTAATCATTCGATCCTCCTGAGAAGTAGTATGATGTCATGCAGACGGGACATTATAGAGGGTATTAAGTGAATTGTAAACGTTTTAGCTTTGGTTGCTCTATTGAACGGGTGCATGAAAAATGGGATAATTTAAAAAGAAAATTGAATGAATGTCGTAGAGAAGCCTAGTCATTCATTCAATCAGTCTTTCCACCCTTCTTTCCCCATTCATTCATAAAAGGCAGATTCGTTCTCGAGGAGGTTCGTATGCGTGGAAAATTCAAATGGGGAATCATTGTAGCTCTTCTATTCAGCGTCCTAGTGTTGGATGGATGCAAAGCCGCATTCAAGACTGAAGGTTCCGGTGACGAAGCGATAGACATCGCCGCAATTCCAGGAGTGACCCCACCTTGCTGCGGGCAGGCGCCGGTGGCGTCGATTGCGGAGACCGCGGAGTATACGGGAACCATAACATGGTCTCCAGCAGACACTCCCTTTTCGGGTTCCACTGTTTACACGGCCACGATTACCCTTGTGGCCAAGTCTGGCTACACCCTGAACGGCGTTCCCAAAAACTTCTTCACCGTAGTGGGAGCGTCTTCCGTAACCAATTCGGCCAATTCCGGGGTGGTGACGGCGGTGTTCCCTGCCACAAGAGGAGCGGGGGAGAATGGGCTTAGTGGAGCGTTGATCGTAGGGGCACAGGGAACTGTTACTGCGGGTACAAAGACGGTGAAGATGATCTACGCCAATGATCAGGCGAGTATTACTTTTCCCTTCACGCCCACCTCGTGGACCATAACCGACAGCGAAAAAGCCACCCTAACGCGAAAATTTTTCCTCAGCGAGACAGAGGTAACCACCGCTTTGTACGCGGCGGTCCTGCAATGGGCTAAGGACAATGGAAAGTTCGTGGAAACCGCCGGAGCTCACAACGAACTGAACGCATCGGAGGCGAAGTATGGTTCGCGGGTACTCATAAACCTCGCAGCGCACTGGATCAACTACGACCCCGTAACGCGCGCGTTTTCGGTGACTACGGGGCTGGAAGGCTTCCCGGTACAGCGGGTGAGCTGGTATGGGGCCGTAATGTTCTGTAACTGGCTCACAGAGATGCGGGATGGGAACGCGGATTCCGTGGTGTACTCGGGAATTGATGAAACCTGGGACCATATGGAAACCATGGAGAATGCGGACAGGACAGGATACCGCCTTCCCTCGAGTGAGGAGTGGGAGTACGCGGCCCGGTACATCGGAAAGATCCCGCCCGCGGCTAGTAACCTGTCTTCCGAATATATCGCCCAGAATCTGCGGACCGGGCACGCGGCCCTAACGGCCGGTTACTTTTGGACACCCGCTTCCTACGCCAGTGGGGCCATGAAAGACTATACGAACGAGGCGGAAACTAGGGTCGTTGCCTGCTATTCGGGGGATCCCCTCATGGGCGGTAGCGACTGCTTGATGCCGGTGGGACAGAAGAGCGCGAACCAGCTTGGCCTCCGGGACATGAGTGGAAACGCCTGGGAGTGGGTTTCCACCCCGAGCGTGTATACAAGCGTGACGAACCGGGTGTTCCGGGGAGGTAGCTGGTTTTACAATTCCGCTTACCAGCGGATCGGAGTGTGGGGAAATGAACAAGATCCCTCCAGCATATCCAGCGATCTAGGCTTCCGCTTCGCGAGAACGCGGTAACTACTCTAAGTAGTCTCATGCACAGATCCTCATTATCCAGAAAATCCAAAAAGCCTGATCATGGCGATGAGCTCTCGATCCGGTTTGGAATGAAAATCAGGATTAATAATCATTATTTTTATATAAATTTATGGAGTTATTCACCATAAATTTGACACAGAAGGGTACGACCTTATTGCAATCGACGAAGCGCAGAATATCTCCAATGTCGGAATGGGACTAAAGATCCTGGTCGATCAAATGCCTGGCATACGAGTCATAGCCACAGGCTCATCCTCTTTTGAACTTTCCGGTCAAGTAGGGGAACCCCTTACGGGTAGGAAAAAAACTATCATCTTATTTCCCCTGGCACAGATGGAGCTTCTTCAGACTTTGAATCGGTTTGAACTACGGGAACAACTTCCTCAATTTCTTTTATATGGAAGCTATCCTGAGGTTTTAACGGCAACAACCCATCAGGCTCGCATCGAGATACTAACCGAGATTGCCCATTCCTATCTGCTCAAGGACATCCTTGCGTTGGATCGGATCCGAAGTTCCCATACTCTGCTTGATCTGTTAAAGCTGCTTGCCTTCCAGATCGGGAGCGAGGTTTCCATAAATGAATTGGCCAACGCATTGGGAGTCGATGCCAAGACCGTAAAGCGCTACCTGGACCTGCTTGAAAAGGCCTTTGTCCTTGTGCGGCTTGACGGATTTAGCCGGAACTTGCGACAGGAAATTACAAGCAAGGCAAAATACTATTTTCTCGACAATGGTATACGAAACGCGATCATCTCCAATTTTAATAGGATGGACCAACGCAACGATCTAGGGCAGCTGTAGGAAAACTTTATTCTAATAGAGCGTCTCAAGTTCCGGACCTACCGCTCTATACCCGCAAGCATGTATTTCTGGCGCACCTATCAGCAGCAGGAAATTGATCTCATTGAAGAACGGGATGGACGGCTTTACGCCTATGAATGTAAATGGTCGGAAAAGAAAAAGTCCCGGCCACCCGCGACATGGGCCGAAGCTTACCCCGACGCGACCTTTCAGGTGATTACACCAGAAAATTACCAGGACTTCATTCTTCCATGATTTTTCTCAAGGGTCTCGAAGTTTATTCACTTTTCAACCAGAGCTTGATGGGTGAATGAAGTGCCCATGGCTAAAGATGATAATGTGTTGGAAAATTGGGAAAGAAAAGAAACTTGAGAGTGGCTTTATATCAAAGTTTGTTATTTCTTTTTTGTATTATAGAAGCTACTGTGTCTTGCCCCTCTACAGATAGAGCCTGTTCCAATCCTTCCTTCGGGTTGACTACTTCTTCAGATGAGTTAGAATCCCCTCTCGTATCACCTCCACCAACTCTTTGTTGCGGGTTGACTACTTCTTCAGATGAGTTAGAATTTGAGATTGGTCATCGAATCGTTGAACGCCGTTGCGGGTTGACTACTTCTTCAGATGAGTTAGAATATGCAATCCTGGGAGTCTATTGTACAAGAGGTTGCGGGTTGACTACTTCTTCAGATGAGTTAGAATTATTACATATGTAACGTGTTTTTCTGTTGAGTTGCGGGTTGACTACTTCTTCAGATGAGTTAGAATCTACTATTCCAACAGCCTGCGGTTCCGATAGTTGCGGGTTGACTACTTCTTCAGATGAGTTAGAATTTCCCCGGGGAGGGGAGCCTTTCTCGGTACGTTGCGGGTTGACTACTTCTTCAGATGAGTTAGAATCTGCCTCGAGAACAGGTGCCCACACGTAAGGTTGCGGGTTGACTACTTCTTCAGATGAGTTAGAATGCAGATCAGGAGGTCCCCCCTGTGCGTGAAGTTGCGGGTTGACTACTTCTTCAGATGAGTTAGAATTGTTCGGACAGGTGCACGCAGGGGAGATGAGTTGCGGGTTGACTACTTCTTCAGATGAGTTAGAATACTTCTCCAGGGCGGGGGATCCTGCTACATGTTGCGGGTTGACTACTTCTTCAGATGAGTTAGAATAAAAAGCAGAAAGAAACAATTCCCTTGGAGGTTGCGGGTTGACTACTTCTTCAGATGAGTTAGAATATCATATCGTAAGAGGGGGTGAGAGTATGGGTTGCGGGTTGACTACTTCTTCAGATGAGTTAGAATCCCGGCTTGTTGTACCCTCCACTCAATCGAGTTGCGGGTTGACTACTTCTTCAGATGAGTTAGAATGCCTCGTGTGTAGCGCCTTTCTCAATAAAGAGATAGGCGCTTTTTATTTCAAGAAAAAAGTTGTTTTCAGAATAGACTAAGCTGGTCAGGGTTCTTTTTTTGAGGAAGTTTTTTGGTTCCCGTAAAGGAAATAATATCTTCATACTGTTTGTCTGTGATCTGGATGATATCGACTTTTCCTTTCTTTGGCAATTCTTTCTGTAATCTGCGGATAATCGCTTCTCCCGCTTCTTTTCCGGAGAGAAGTCTATAATACACGGAGTATTGTGTCATCACGAAGCCTTCGTCCAGAAGTAGTTTTCGAAATTTAGTTGCATTATGGCGGTCTTGTCGGGTCATTACTGGTAAATCGAAGAAAACAAACATCCACATAAGTTTATATTTGCTCAGGTACATAGATACTTTGATTTTGGTATGAGTAGAAAACGTCGGGGTAAAATAATGCGATTCTTTTAGATGAGAAAGATTCTACCAAGGACAAGGCGGTATCTTGAATCGCATTGATTAATGAAGTTATTCCTTTTTTCCCTTTGACGTCGAGCCAGATTAGGCTACTGATTTCACGCTTCAGTTCTGGAGTAAGCGCAAGGCTTTTCTTATAAGTTTTCACTATTTCTTTTATCCGAATATCCACTATAGGCCGATACGGTTCCATGATATCATCCGCCAAAGCGAAGTAATCTCGCTGGTTCTGATGCATTAGACTGAACATGGGGAGTAGGCCGCTACAAGAAACAGCCCGGGCACAGGCGGACCGTATGATCGCGTACCCATAATTTAATAAAGAATTGATACCTTCTCCCTTTTTCTCTCGTTTGAATTCATTCCCAAATACCATTTTCCAATAGAGTCGTGCGCCCCATGCTTCTTTATTCCCTCTGTCTCCGGATTGCACGGTGTTTGCAAGGATGCGAAGCTTTCCGGCAGTTTCTTGTTCGCCGAGAAGTTCTAACGTTTTAGCCTGATTTTTTAGTTTTTCTTGTACGATTCTCTTCCAAAGCTTCTTTTTCAACGGCAGGGATGCGTTCAATTGGGCTTTTATACGAAGCACTGCTTCTTCCGTGTACGATTCCGGTAAGCCAAGGAAGATGGGCTTATACTGTTGATCGCAGAGAATCGTTACCGCTCCCCGTCGGGCTAATTCTTCCAAGAGTGGTTTGGAAATGTATCCACTTCGAGCGGAAATCATGAGAATAGCGATGTCTTCCAGCGGGACTTTCCCGATTTCCTCTTTTTCATGGGAAATGGAAAGAAATCCCCTTGATAAGAGTAGACTTCTGCCTTCCTCCGCTATCTCCACGATCCTCTGTAACATCCCAAGCATTAATATCGGTATCGGGAGGCACCAAGTATAGAGAGTGTGGTTTTGTGAACTCGAAATGCATTAAAAAGAGCGTTGATAGAAACATAGTAATGCCCTCTTTTTGGCTTCCAGTATGAATGGACGAAATTTGTATTCGTACCTTCTATCCATTCTTTAACATCCTCAGTTGCAGAAAATATGGGTTTAATATCAAACTTGTTCTGCGTGGTGGAGAAACCCGCGATACGGCAGTATACAGGACCATCTGAATGTTCTAGAGCAATAATGTCGTTCTTGAATAATCGCATAAGCTTCTTCGCCGCTGGATGTGAGGGACGCGGGTAGGGTTTGGAATTCTTTTCCAACAACAACCATTGTAGCCTGTTGAAGAATACCCCCTCATACCGGAAGGTGCCTTTTTTATCTGGTATCGCCCAAATATCGCAGAAAGCGGTATCTCCATACTGGTACCATTTATTCTGGTTTTGAGGTTGGAATAGCCCTTCTTGATTCTTGTTTACGTAACGGATGGTTCTTATTCCTGTTCTTTCACTAAAATCCCGCAAGGCTGTCTCCAGTTCTTTCTTTGATGTTTTTGAAGAATCTACATCATCACTGTTTGAGTTACTATTCAATATGGTTGGATATTTCTGTTGTAAAAAAGAGTAGAGTGCTTTTCTAATGCAAGGGTCCACAATCAAGCCTTTCGCGATTTCGTTCATTGTAAGGTTTTTAAGTGGCTTACGGGCCACAAATGCTTTACGAACGATTCGAACGAGTCTATGTTCAGTGGCCAGATTTTTCATCATTTCGCGTTTGTTCTCAGCTTTTTGTAGTTTTTCCCGTATTGTTCTATCAACAATACAATCCAGCTCTGTTTGCAGATCGATCTCTTGAATCGGGATTTCGAATACTACGTTTCGATATCCATAGGCGGTCTCCAATAGCAATTGCCCTGTTTTCCGGTGATCTGGACGAATTGAAGGTAGGACGTGTAGTAGCTTTTCCTCTATTTGCGCTCTATCCAGTGGAGCTGGGGGTGCTTCGACTCCATACTTATATTTATAGGGGTTTGCATTTTGATGAGCCGCTTTCTGTAGCAAGGCTCGATCGGTTAGAGCGATTACTAGCGCGTCAATAGCGTGATGGCGATGATCTGAACGATTTTTCACGTATTCTTGTTTGCTGTGGTTGAGGATTGTATTGAACCCCCATTGTGCTCGAAAAATTCCTGTAAGACTTCCAGGTACAAACCAAATCGAGTCGAAGGGACAGACATAAGATAGGTATTTTCGAGCGATTCGAGAAATATATGCTGTGTCAGTTAGTTGCCTTTGGATAAAATCTGTTTCTTTTTGATATTGCTCCAGAGCATGCTCGGAAAATTTTCGTTTCTTTTGTGCCGGTAAAATCTGGATTCGTTCAACAATTAGATTCCATGCGTAAGGTCCGGATGCGGACCCAAAGGCTTCAAATGGTGTCTGGTTTCCTTTTTTCGCGTTGCAGTGTTTATGCGCCACGGTTAAGTTAGACATAGAATCATCGAGGGTTCTGGAAAACGGAAGGATATGCTCTATCTCCACTTCTCCGTTAAACAGTTGAGCCGCCCCAATGGGTTTTCCACAATAGAGGCACAAATGCCCTAAATGGTTCTTTCCTAATTCTTCCCAAAGGATGTATTTCTTCCGGTCTATCGGGGTGAGCCTATATGAGGACCCAAATATTTCTTTCAGTTTTAACTCAATCCTTTTATTCTCCTTTTGGTTCTTTGTTTGGATCTGTCGAATCGCTTCTTTTACTTTTCTACTTAGTTTCAGTTCGCGGGTTACTTCGATAGCGATTTCGTTGGGTTTACCGTACTTGTTGATAAGCGCGTTGATCAACTTTCGAAGCTGGTTCAAGACTATGTGGACTGTAGGGTTCGGAATGCGACCGTATCTTTGTTCATCCGTTGAAGCGTTTTCCTTCTTGAAGGAAGTAGTTTCGGGTAAAACTTGGCCATAATAAGGCAGTTCCGAGAGAGAAGGTTCTGGCCTCTGGTCTGAATGATGAAGCCCTAGTTTCCTCACTGCTTCGTCGTACCTGCAATTCTGCTCTCGCATAATGCGGGTGCAGTCCCTCATGAACTCAATACTGAGACTCCCTACCCCGACGGAGAAGTCAATATCGAGAAGTTGACGGGTTGTTTTTTCCGGTATACCAACAGACTTAAAGTATTGGATCACCGCATCTTCGTTCGTTTCAGTAACTATTTTTTCCACAAGTGTGTCCTGGTCCTCCCAGGAAAGAGTGTTCCATTTTTCTTTCATGATTTTACTCATAGTAACGCCTGTGGAATTTCCTTTTAAACGTGTGCGACGTTCATCTTCAATATTGAATTTCGAATCAATGTTAAGGACTTTTCGGATTTGATCGAAGCTGAGCTCTTCTTTTTGTTCTAGAAGTTCATACAATTTTTGTCTCTGTGTTCTCTCTAGAGGGACTTCTTTGCCCTGTTCGTTGAAATACCATAGATTGTTCACCTCTTGAGTGATCCGGAAGCGGTGGGAGCCAGGAAGGCAAGAGTATGCTCTATACTTATCTGTATAGAATCTGCATTTTCCCCGTTCAGGTGCTCTCAGGGGTCGTTGGAAAAAAATCGTACGGAAAGCCTGATCCCAAGGGAAATCTGGATGGATCTTTAATTGAATAGATTTAATCGCTTTAAACTCTTGTTCATACATTTCCCGAGAAGGATAGAATTCAGATGTCTCGGGTTTGAAGCGAATGGATCTACCCTTTTCCCCTTGTAGTTTAACTTTGAGTTCATACAAGTATTCACCCAATGTTTTTCCAGATAGTCTCTTTTCTAAGGTTTGTATCTTACCTTTCAGCCCTTTTTCTTCTTTTAACTGTTCTGCTTTCTGGGGTGTAATTTTCCTGTTGCTCTTGAACCCCCTACGCGCAGCAAGATTCAACATGATACGAGAAAGTTCCTCTTTTGTTAGTTCCCGTCGAAGGGCATCATATCGAAGTTGATATGGATCCATTTTTTTTAATCGATCCTGAGTTTCCTTTCCTGCTTCAAGATAGCTACTCTGTATCAGCAAATGAAGCATTGCTTTCTTTCTACGTTTCCTTCGTTCCAAGTTTCTGCGGGCTAACCGCATCATTCTCCGACGTAAATTCTTGGGATCTCCTATTCGCCCTTCTGCAGCTGGTTCCCTGCCATCAGAGAAAACTCTAACTCCCATGTCTATTAGGACTGGATTTCCGTCTTGATCTTCTGGATATTTTAAAACGCACCATCCAATCGAGTTTGTGCCCAAATCTAGACCATAACGTATGGACATGATACACCCCCGAATAGTTTGTATTGACAATTATAAGGATTGGTGTACAATATTTCCAACTCATCTGAAGAAGCGGTCAACCCGCTAACAAGGCTTCAAAGCCGCAACATGGGAAAGCATCTCTACGGAGATGCTTCTTTTTTATTTTATGCTTAAAGATACCCAATGAATAATCCTAGTTTTTTTCTTAACTGCCCCTGTATTTCCACACTTCTCTATCTCCTCTCTCCGCCATCCTGTTCAGCCCTTGCTTCTATATACCCTTTCCTTTATCCTATGCGCGTGCTGTTACGCCTTTCTGACATCCCTATCCTCTACGAGGACGCGGACATCCTTGTATTGAATAAGCCCGCGGGGATCTCTGTGATTCCCGAACGGTACGAGGAGGGAGAGGACTCCCTGTTGGAACTGCTTTCTCGGCGCGGAGGCTTTAATCCAGGTGAGCCATTGATCCAGGCCATTGACGCGGCGGAGACGGGGAGTGCCGCAGGGGGGGGAGCCACCGCATGGAAAAGGGAGGCTATGCAAGGAGGTCCCCCCTTCCGGCCCGTGCACAGGATCGACAAGGGTACGAGCGGGGTCATCCTCTTCGCGAAAACCGATGAGGCTTTTCGATCGTTGGGCTTGCAGTTCCAGGAGCGGACTCTGACAAAGATCTACCATGCCCTCGTGTTAGGTCATCCGGTATGGAACGAACAGGAGTGTGAGGAACCCCTTCTGGTGGATGGGGATAGGCGACACCGGACGATCGTGCACCGGGATGGAAAACCTTCTATCACGTGGTTCAAAGTTCTGGAAACCTTTCGGGGATTCGCCCTAATGGAAGCGCGGCCGAAGACAGGCCGTACCCATCAGATCCGGGCTCACCTGTCTTACCTCGGGCACCCCATCGTGGGGGACGAGTTGTACGGAGGAGGGGAAGGGCTGTACCTTTCCTCGTTCAAGAAGGACTATAAGGGTCATAAGCCCCACACGGAGGGAATCACGAGAACTGGGGATACCCGGGGTGCAGGGCAGAAGGGATACACGGATCGCTCGAGAGTGGAAGCTTCCAGAGAAAAGCCCCTAATCGGTCGCTTAGCCCTGCATGCTCTTTCCCTCGCGGTTTTACATCCCCGCACAGGGGAAATGCTTCGCTTCGAGGCTCCGTATCCCAAGGATTTTTCCGTGACGCTGAAACAGCTCAGGAAATACGCATAAAGATTATGTTTCTGTCTGTTCGCCTGAAAAAGGCGTGTCCATGGTTCGAGGCTTTGGGGAGCGGGTTGTAGAGGCGCGCGGTTTAGAGGAACGACCTTTTCCGACACTTGTCCGCGATACGGTTGGCTTGGCTGAATTGGGTGTGGGAGGCTCGTTCTTTGTAGCCTTTTTTACCTTTTCGCCTTCGATCACCTTAAAGGTCCGTACCTTCGCAGGTTTTACCTCCTCATCCATCAGTTCTTCGATCAGGTGGACGGTTTGAAAGGGGATCATGATGTGTTTGGAATTCCCAAAGTTCTTCAGCAGTTCATCCTCCGCAGGGTTGATGATGAGTCTTGGCCCCTCTGGGAAGATCAGGTCCTTGATGGACACGAAGTAAGGATGGGTAAGATCGAGGCTTCGGGCTTTCAGTTCCAATTCCTTGCCTTTCCAGGTAAAGATGACTCTATAGATAGACAACGATGACTCCTTCTATACTTAGCGTACTGCAAACATACTGAAGGGATCCTACTTTTTCAATCCTCTGATTTATGGTAGGAATAGGTGTGCCTCTCAGGAAATTGACTCATTGGAACCTAGAACTCCGGCGCGCGATCCGTACTCGGGAAGGGTTGGAACGAAAGATCTCCCTTTCCCAGTCCGAAGCTCGGTTTTTTGAACACTTTCAACCCGAAGAACAACCAGTGGCCGAAGGCCAACCGGAAGTAGGTAGCAAAAGGTTCCAGATCGTTCCCCTAGCCATACCCCGCTACTATCTCGACCTCGTGGGACCGGATCCAATGGATCCTATCCGGCTCCAATGCGTCCCTCGGGAAGAGGAATGGGAAAGCGGATCCATGGAAACGGCTGATCCCCTTGCGGATCGCACGTATAGCCCCGTGGCTCGGTTGGTCCACCGGTACAGGGATCGGGCCTTACTTTTAGTCACGGATCAGTGTGCCATGAACTGCCGGTTCTGTTTCCGGCGGCATTTCGTGGGGAAAGGCCAGGGGCCGATTCGGCCGAGCGAGCTGGATCATGTGATCCAGTATCTGAAGGAGCACCCGGAGGTGAAGGAGCTCCTTCTTTCCGGAGGGGATCCGCTGACCCTTTCGGACGAGAAACTCTTCGCCATCGTGGATACGATCCGTTTCTCCCGGCCCGGAATCGTTCTGCGGGTTAGTTCCCGCCTGCCCGTGGTTCTTCCTTCCCGGATCACGCGGCGCTTCGCCTATCAAATGCGGACCCGTCAACCCCTCTGGTTCGTTCTCCATGTGAACCATCCACGGGAATTGACCCAGGAAGCGGACCAGGCTCTAAAACGGCTGGCTGACGCGGGGGTGCCCCTCCTTTCCCAGACTGTCCTGTTGAAGGGAGTGAATGATGATGTGGAAGTGTTGGAGGAACTCTTTCGCTGTTTGACAGCCCGGAGGGTCAAACCCTACTACCTCTTCCAGATGGATTTAGCCCAAGGAACCTCCCATTTCCGAGTACCTTTAAAGCGAGGAATGTCCCTCATGCGGGAACTCAAGAGTCGGCTCTCTGCCCTGTCCGTACCTACCTATGCCCTTGACCTACCCGGGGGCGGGGGAAAGGTTTCCCTCTTCGACCCTCCAACCATGCTCGAGGGGGAAAGGGAATGGATCTTTCGCACCCCGGAAGGGCGGGAGTACCGCTACCCCAAGGAGTAACTATGGATACGTTGCAACAACACTCCCACCTCGTGTGGAAGGAAATTTCCCGACAACCCGTGTACCACACTCCCATCTTCGATCTCATCCGGGTGGAACGACAATCCCAGGATGGGAAGAAAGGATCCTTCTTCCTCATCCAGTCTCCCGATTGGGTGAACGTGATCCCTGTCCTGAAGAACGCCGAGGGTAAGGACTGTTTTCTCATGGTGCGGCAGTACAGGCAAGGGGGGAATTGTCTCACCCTTGAGTTCCCCGGGGGCTTGGTGGATCCCGGTGAAACACCTCTCCAAGCGGCTATCCGGGAGCTTCGGGAGGAAACTGGGTATGAAGCGGAATCTGTCCAGTTCCTTGGTCGAATCCAACCGAATCCAGCCATTATGACGAACTGGTGTTCCACCTTTCTGGCCCAGGGTCTCCGGAAGATAAGTGGACAAGATTTGGACGAGCACGAATTGGTAGACTATGAGCTAGTTCCCATCGATGAGTTGGAACGGGACATGGGCACGGGAATTCACATCCACGCCATCATGGTGGTAGCCCTCTTCTGGTACGAACGGTGGGAAAAGGGACTGTGAGGTAACTCGCCTTCAAGACGGCTGGTTAGAAACCATCCTAAATCAGATAGTGTCCTTACTACTCTAAGCGCGACTCGATTCGATTCCGAGGTTCAAAATCTCGAGGTCTCCCTGCTGCTCTACCTTTTTTTTCGTCTCTGGATCCTCCGTTTGCACAAACAACCGCACCGTGAACCGGCCCTGGGGATCCTGCACGTAGGTTCGGCTTAAGTTCCCATAATGGGTGGGCAGGAACAGGGAAGTAGATAGCTCTTCCAGAGCGCTTCGTATAGCAGGGGCTAATACTTTGTGGGTAGCGGGAGCTTCATCGTGGATCACGATCTTGAAGTAACTATAGGGATTCGTCCGGAAAAGGTGATAGGCTAGTGCTAGGAGGCGCTCTCGATGCTTGGGTCTTCCCAGCTGTGTGGAGGAGATAGAGAGGGTGAGGTCCCAGGAGACCTGGTTAGGGTTCTGTAGGAGACGCCCTTGCTCCGACTCATCCCGCAAGTCTACGTAGGTAAGGAAGGGCCCCGTGTTGGAGAAACTGGGAAGGATAGGTCGCTGGTACTCGATTCCATACCGGTCCTCCAGTTCCGCAATTGCCTGGAATAGATCTTCCGGAGGGAAGGTTGGAGTGGCAAGGACCCAATAGGGAGGATGTTCCATATAAAGGAGTCCCAAGGATTCGGCCCGCTCCCGAAGCTCTGTTCCAGGCAGAAGGGACAGGGGGTACACTTCCAGATGGTCCTGTAGGCTCAGGTCTTCCACGAAATCGAGGGTTCGTCGGAATCCAGTTAGGTCATCCTCTGGAAGCCCGAGGATCACCCCTGTGCGAACCTCGATCCCTTCTTCCTGGAGGTATCGAGCACCTCTTTGGAATCGGTCTGGATCGAGGGGCCGGTGAACAGCCTTCAAGGCTCGACGGTTCGTGGATTGTAGTCCTACTTCCACGGATCGGAACCCTGCCTGACGCATCCTGCGGGCCAGATCTTTCGTGACGCTTTCCAGGACTAGTTCAGTGTGGAGGGGGATCTTTTCGGGGTTTAACCTTTCCAGAAGCCGCACCCGGCCTTCCAGTTGTTTTGTTCCCCCCACATTGAAGGAGGGATCCATCAGGTAGATTTCAGGCACCCTGTGCTCGGAAGCTAGGAGTAAGAGAGGGGTTAACCGATCTGGGGGGAAGTGCCGGACATAGGGGTAGGCTTTTCCATAGAAACAGTAGCTGCACCTTCGGGGGCACCCCCGAAGGGTTTCCAGATAAAGGGGCTGCTCTGGCCCCAATGGCAAGACCCCAGCTAGGTATGGATTGGGGACCTGATCAAGGGATAAGGGAGGATCCTGAGTTAACCGAATAGGTAGACTGGATGTAGGGCTTTCAATCCCAAAGGCCGAAGGAGGAGGAAAAAGGTCGGTAAGTTGGCGCAGATCAGGGCCAGTCTCCTGAACGGTCGTAAGAAACTTCAAGAAGGTATCTTCTCCTTCCCCTTCGAATACCACATGGAACGCATCCAGACCCCTAGGATTAGCCACCTCTGGACCTCCTGCCACGAGGAGGCATTCCGGGTCTGTTCGACGGACCTGTCGGGCCAGGTACAGGCTCCGATCTCGATTCCAGAGGTAAAGGGTGAACCCCACGACATCGAAATCCCCTTGGAGGATCCATTGTAGCAGGGCCGCATCCCCGGCCAAGTTCTGAAGGACGGGATCCGGGATCACGATTTCGGCAAGATGAGGGGAAAAGACTCTCTGGTAGGCGGTAAGATATCCCGCCGCCAACGGAATATTGGCCTTCGTATAGAAGGAGTCCCCTTCCTGCACGGGGAGTTGCAGGAGGGCCACTCGAAGGGGTTGGTTCCGGTGGGACATCCGCATGGGACTATCATACCGAAGGTTGACCCCCACGAAAAGGGAAGAGTATCATACCCACGTGGATTTCAAGCATCCCTACCTCACCCAGCAGATCATAGCCTACATAGGGAACAAGCGCAGACTCCTTCCCCTGATTCATCGGGCGATGCAACAGATTTATAGCGACACGATTCCCCAAGGGTTGAAGTTTGCGGATCCTTTTGCGGGTAGCGGGGTAGTGTCCCGCCTGGCAAAGTTCCTTGGTTTTCAGGTAATTTCCAACGATTGGGAACCCTACGCGTTTACCCTAGGGAAGGCGTACCTGGAAATCAACGCTTCGGATATCGAAACTCTCTTTGGTTCAGTCCAGGAATTGGAACGTCTTCTGAATCACTTGAATACTCTTCCTGATCCTCCGATAGAAGAACAGTACATTGCCCGCTATTATGCTCCCACGCTGGAAGATCCGGAAAAGGCAGATTATCGGAAAGAGCGCCTTTTCTACACCCGAGATAACGCCCTTCGGATCGACCGGATCCGGAACGAGATCGATCGGTTGTACCCGCCCCTCCTTTCGACGCGTGAATCCATTGATGGCTCGAATCCTAGGGAGGCGGAGGTAAAGTATCGTCGCACATCTCTCCAGTTGGGAGAGTCTATACATGCAGACAGGTGCTCGCGGTGCCGAAACCTTTTGATCTCCCTCCTCCTCTATGAGGCGGCGACCCACACAAACACATCCGGGGTATTTAAGGCGTTTCACCGGGGATTCGGGGGGCATGGGAAAGATGCCCTTGGGCGGATCCTTCGTCCCATTCAACTGGAGCCGCCTCCCCTGATCGATTCCCCTCACTTCTGCCGGATGTATGGGGAGGACGCTACCTCCCTCTTTCGTTCCCTGGGCCAGTCCTTCGACTTAGTGTACCTCGATCCTCCCTACAACCAGCATCAGTATGGGAGTAACTACCATCTCCTCAATACGATCGTTCTCTGGGACAAGGTTCCGATGCCCCTCGAATTGGGATCGGATGGCCGACTACGGGATAAGGCAGGGATCCGGAAGGACTGGAAGCGAACGAAGTCCGCTTACTGTTACCGGGACACTGCCATCGAGGCTTTCTCCGCGTTGCTTCAGGCTATCGATGCGGAACACGTAATAATCAGCTATAGTACTGATGGGATCATCCCCTTCGAAACCCTTCGAGACCTGTGTGCGGCTCGAGGGGAGGTGTACATCCTTACGAACGAGTACATCACCTACCGGGGCGGGAAACAGAGTAACCTTCGACAGGATCGGAACATAGAGTTCGTGCTCTGGATCCGCGCGGGTAGAAAAAGAAGAGTAGCCTCTCCGTATCCGGCGCGTACCAAGGAGCCGATATCCCCCATAACCGCAGACGATACGGGGGAACTGGATCGGGTCCTCATCGTGCATAGGATTCGGTTACTCCTTCGGAGGATATACAAGGTAGAAGCGGTGCGTGCAACCTTTGAGGTACAGCCGGAAGGGTCGGATAGATACCGGGTTCAGATCCCTCTTCGAACAACGAATCTATTCATTACCTTTCGCTACCTGCTAGAACCGGTATACCCTGTCGACCTTCATCCGCTTTCAATGGAGGATCTAAAATTACTCGAAGAGAAACTCCAAGCTATCGTATGTGTCACCCGCAAGGAAGAGTTGGACGCTCTCCTTACCGTGTTACCCGAGACGATGGGTCGGGATCGTACTCTTTACCAAAAAAAGATCCTTACCATATTGCGTAAACTGGCCCACCGGAAATATCAATCTCTTTTCTGGGAGGCTTGTGAAAAGGTGAGGCAGATTTTATCCTCTATGGCGCAGAGCAGCGAGGGGGATGTCTCCATTTCTACTCCTCCTGAGCCTAAATGGGATTGTGAGTCTGCGCAGATTCCTCTATTTGAAGTTAAGAAAGTTAAAGCTAAGAAGGCTCGAATCGATGGGAAGTTCCACTGGGAAGAGGAACTGAACAAAATTCAGAAAGTGGCGGAACTCCGATTTTCCGATCGCCAACAAGGTATCAAATAAAAAGGAAGCAAATACCATAGGGTGGTGGTGTTTTGGGCTAGGGTCATGCTGCAATAAAGAAAATATAATATTGACTATATATAAAATTATTGATATTATTATACCCGTATTCTGCATTTGTAAACCATTAGGAGGTCCCATGCGGGGAGTAACGAAAAAGTTTGTCATTGTAGGGGGAGTGGCTGCGGGGGCTACGGCAGCGGCACGGATTCGGAGACTGGATGAGGATGCAGACATTGTTCTGTTGGAACGAGGCCCCTATGTGTCCTTTGCCAACTGTGGTCTGCCCTACCATATCGCAGGGGACATCGAAAAAAGGAGCAAGTTGCTTCTTCAAACACCCGAGGGGTTCTTTAGTCGATACCGGGTAACCGTGCGGTTGAACTCGGAGGTTGTATCGATCGATAGATCGGCGAAGAGGGTAACCCTCCGGAACGGGGAATATGTACCGTACGACTATCTCATCCTGGCGCAGGGGGGAGTTCCCGTGATTCCTTCCTTCCCAGGAGTCGAGCTTTCCCACGTGTTCAAACTCTGGACCATCCCCGACATGGATGCCATCAACCGGTACATCAAAGAGAAGGACCCAAAAAATGCCGTTGTGGTGGGGGGAGGGTTCATTGGCTTAGAAACCGCCGAAGCTTTCGTGAAGCGAGGTATACAAGTTACCATCGTGGAACTGATGGATCGCTTAATGCCCAACCTAGACCTTCCCTATAGCCGCAAAATTCAAGAGCGGTTCGAAAAAGAAGGGGCAATGGTGTTTGTGGGAAAAGGACTTTCCGCCATTGAGGAAAAGAGGGTAATCCTACAGGATGGAACCGCTATCCCTGCGGATCTAGTGCTCCTATCTATTGGAGTACGACCCAACGTGGAACTGGCGAAGAGCGCGGGCCTTTCAGTGGGAGCAACGGGAGCTCTAGAGGTGGATTCCTACCTTCGGACGAAGGATCCTTACATTTGGGCCGCCGGCGACATGGTGGAGGTGGTTTCCCGAGTAACAGGGGGGAAAGTACGGATTCCCCTAGCGGGACCCGCCAATCGGCAAGGACGGATCGCTGCGACCAACGCGGTAGCTACCCTAGCGAAGGAACTAGGAGTAGAGTACCCCACACCGATCCCGTACAGGGGTGCGTTGGGAACTTCGGTGGTGAAGATTTTCGACGAAACCGTGGCAAGTACCGGTCTATCCCTCGCAGCAGCTAAACGCGCGGGGATCAAAGCCCGGGAAGCGACGATCCTGAAGCCAAACCATGCTACCTACTATCCGGGTTCCGAGGATCTTCTCGTTACCCTCGTGTATGAGGAATCTACCGGTCGCCTTTTAGGTACTGAGGCACAGGGGAAAAGCGGGGTAGAAAAACGGATCGATGCTGCGGCAGTGGCTCTATCTGCGGGGTTAACGGTAGAAGATTTAACAGAGATCGATTTTGCCTACGCCCCACCCTACTCGTCGGCCAATGATCCATTGAACATCGCGGCTTTTGCAGCGTCCAATGCCCGATCAGGGTATTGCCCGTTAGTGTCGGTTGAAGACCTTCACCCCTGGATCATCGAAGGTTCAACCGAAGGAAACGACAGGAAGGGAAGCGCGAGCCCATCGGCGGAACCTCTTTTTCTCGACGTGCGGACCTATGGGGAGTACCAGCGAGAACACCTTTTAGGCTCTTTGCATATTCCTTTGGATGAAGTACGGGATCGATGGGAGGAACTGCCTCCAAATCGACCCATCCGGGTAATTTCTTCGGGAGGGTACGAAGGGCATTTGGCAACTCGACTTTTAATGCAGAAAGGGTTTACCGATGTGGCGAACTGTTCTGGAGGGTGGGCCGTGTTACGCCTCGTCCCTGGAATTTTGATAGAAGGAAATTGAAGTAAAAGGAGTCCTACGATGACAGGAACTACATTGAAAGACAAGATCCAAGCTGGAGCTCTAGTGGTGGATGTGCGAACTGTAGACGAGTTTCTCGATGGAGCGTATCCGGGAGCGATCAATATTCCCGTGGGGGAACTCTTATCGAGGCTGAATGAACTCGGGCCAAAGGATCGTCCTATAGTCCTGTACTGTGCTACCGGCTCCCGGAGCGCGTTAGCCGCGAAGCTTTTAAAGGTTTCGGGATTCAAAGACGTAACCAACGCTGGCGGTCTAGAGGATATGCCTCAATAATGTAAGGCAGTTTTCACGACACTGGCTTCTGGACAGAAAAGGGGTATCCCATTATAGTTTTTGGCAATGGATGAACCCCTGAAAGATGTATCTCACTTATCCTTTCATCTCGTGGGCATCAAGGGTACTGGGATGGCCGCTCTGGCGGAACTTTTGGTGCGCCTAGGTGCCCGCGTTCGTGGTTCGGATACCGAGGATAGGTTCTATACTGATGAGATCTTACAAGCCCTGGGGATTCCCTATGTGGAAGGCTTTCGAGAGGAAAACCTAGATCCTTCAGTAGACTACGTGGTGTACTCTGCTGCCTACAACCCGGAAACCCACCCTGAGCTAGTCCGGGCAAGGCGGTTAGGAGTTCCTCTTTTTTCCTACCCTGAAGCGTTGGGCGCTCTTTCCGCGACCCTGCCCTCTGCTGGAGTGTGCGGGGTACATGGGAAAACAACCACTACGGCCTTGGCAGGTACTCTGGTGAAAGCCGCGGGTCTAGAGGGATGTGTCCTAGCGGGAAGCGCGGTCTCGAACTTCGGAAACCGGTCAACCTACTTTGGAGGAAAGGAATTCTTCATTGCGGAAACCTGCGAATATCGTCGGCATTTCCTCCATTTCCATCCCCGCTGGATCGTGTTGACCAGTATCGAAGAGGATCACCTAGACTATTTCCGCGACTATGAGGATATCCTAAAGGCTTTTGTGGAGTATGGACTGCGATTGCCCGAAAAAGGAACTCTTATTTTCTGCGCCGATGATCCTGGCGCTACGGAAGCGGCTATCCAGATCATCCGAGCTAGGCCCGACATCTGGGCCATCCCCTATGGTACTACAGCGGAGGGGCCCTACCGGATCTACGGGATCGAGACAGGATCGGGGGGTACCCGGTTTCAGCTGGATGGCTTCCCCCTTGCTTTCGAGATCCATGTGCCGGGAGAACACACCGTTCGGAATGCCACAGCCGCCATCGCCCTTGTGTGCACGATCCGGGAACAATTGATGCAGGAATCGGGTGAAGGGGGATCCTGTGCGGATGCCATCGAAGAGGTCCTTGTGGAAGGGGTGGCGCAGTTCCGGGGTTCCAGACGCCGGAGCGAAATCCTTGGGGAAGTGTCGGGGATCCTCATTGCCGATGATTACGCCCATCACCCCACCGCCATTCGAAAAACGTTGGAAGGGTTTCGTTCCTTCTATCCAGAACGACGACTCGTGGTAGACTTCATGTCCCATACCTATTCCCGCACCAAGGCTCTGCTGGAAGACTTCGCCCGGTCCTTCCAAGCAGCGGATGCGGTGATTTTGCACAAAATCTATGCTTCGGCCCGGGAAAAGAACGATGGTTCGGTAACGGGGCAGGACCTATTTAAGTCAGTGCAACGATATCATCCCGAGGTATACTACTTCGAGGAAGTGATGGATGCTCTTCCCTTCTTACAGAAGTACCTAAAGCCAGGGGATCTCTTCATCACCCTTGGGGCGGGAGACAACTTCCGGCTGTCCCATGCTCTTGTGGAGGCTTTGGAGCATAATGATAGCCCGACTCGGAAAGCCCCAGAACTCCACCCCCCCCAAACAGAAGTACAAATCGAGCTAAGGAGTAACTCATGAAGAGCATGACCGGATACGGGTATGGGGAAGGGGGAAGCGATACTCTTCATTTCAGTTTGGAACTGAAATCCCTCAACAATCGGTTCCTCGATATCTACGTGAATCTTCCCCTTGTCATCAGCCCTCTGGAACCTCGGGTGCGGGAGTTCCTCCAGCAACGGATCCAGCGGGGGAAGGTGGAAGTCTACATCAAAATGAAGGAGACGCAGGAACACCTGAGCGTGACAGTGGATGAAGGGGTGGTCCGGGGGTATTTACAGGCCCTTAGGACTCTCGCTTCCTACGCGGATGTTCCAGAGGAGATTCGGCTATCCCACTTGCTGCGCTTGGAAGGGATCCTCCAGGTGGAAAAAAACCGGGATATGGAGGAGTATTGGCAGATCCTTTACCCGCTTTTGGAAAAAACCTTCAATACCTTCGATACCTCTCGCGTTCAGGAAGGGAAAGCCCTCGAACAGGATATCCTGGGTTTGTTAGGGAAGATAGAGACAGAAGTACAGGTTATCGAAGGTAAACTCCCCGAAATCAAACGGTTCTACACGGAAACCATCCGAACCCGGATGGAGGAACTCCTAGCGGATAAAATAGACGAAGCACGAATAGCAAGTGAGGTGGCCATCCTTTTGGTGAAATACTCGGTGAACGAGGAACTGGTGCGGCTAAAGGCCCACATCGACGCTTTTCGGAAGATCCTGAAGGAGGAGGGAGGAATCGGAAAGAAGTTGGATTTCCTCTGCCAGGAGATGAATCGGGAGATCAACACGATTGGCTCCAAGAATGTGCTCGCCGAAGTCACCCGTTCGGTAGTGGACATGAAGGATGCCCTGGAAAATATTCGAGAACAGATTAGGAATATCGAATGAAACTAAAGCCGGGAATCAAGATTGCAATCTCGGGGAAGAGTGGCTGCGGGAACTCCACGGTCAGCCGGCTGACTGCCCAACGGTTGGGATTGCGAATGATCAACTACACCTTCCATACAGTGGCAGAGGAGAAAGGAATCGACTTCCATGCCCTCTGCAGGATGGCGGAAACGGATCCCCAGTGGGATCTTCTCGTGGATACCCGACAGGTGGAACTGGCCCGGGAGGGGAACTGCGTGCTAGGGAGCCGATTAGCTGTATGGTTACTGACCGATGCGGATCTGAAGGTGTTTCTAGACGCGCCCCTGGAAGTACGGGCTCGGAGGATCCACAAACGGGAAGGGGGAGACTTCGAGACGGTTCTTCGACAAACCCGAGAGCGGGATGAACGGGATCACGCTCGGTTTCTAAAGCTCTACAAGATCGACAACAACCATTACCAGTTCGTAGATCTTATCATCGATACTACCAACCTTTCGCCGGAAGAAGTGGTAGACCGGATCGTGGAACGGGCCCGGCAGATTCCCTGGAATGGTGCTACAATAGGGTGAAGGACTGTGAATAAGGGGACTCGAACCCATGGATAAAGGAGCGGCGGGTTTTCTCAATTAAGGTGCGCCGGGGGTAAAAAGAAACCCAAAAAGAGAAGGAGGCGACCCAGTGAGAGTGGAAGGAGCCAGAAAAAAAGCGGCCCGTACCGCTGGACTTGAACAGTTACTGAATCCTCATACGGTTGCCGTGATTGGAGCTTCCCCAAAAGAAGACAGGATTGGTGGAATCATCCTAAAGGAGCTTACCCGTTCCCACTGCCTCTTGTATCCCGTGAACCCAAAGTATAAGGCTCTGCGAGGCCTGCGGTGCTATCCTTCAGTATTGGATATCCCCGAGCGGTTGGATTTGGCGGTCATCACTATTCCTGCCGCTGGGGTTCCTGCTGTACTGGAAGAATGCGGTCGTAAACGGATCCCCTATGCCATCGTGGTAGCGGGCGGGTTTGGAGAAACGGGGGAAGAGGGAAAGCGACTTCAGGACCAACTGGTGGAGATCCGTCACCGGTACGGAATCAGGATCCTTGGTCCCAACACCCTGGGAGTGTTCTTTCCCGAGCAGAGTTTCGATACCATCTTTGTGGAACATGGAGACAAGTCCTTAGCTGGCGGGGGTGGCACCGCAGTCATATCCCAGAGTGGTTCGGTAGGAATCGAAGCGTTGGGGCTCGCTAGTAACATCGGTTTTGGCCTTAGGACGTTCGTAGGATTGGGGAACAAGTGCGATCTGGATGAGCTGGATTTCCTCCGTTACTTTTCCGAAGAGCCTGGTACCCGGTTGATCGCCTTCTATCTGGAAAACATAAACGAAGGCCGGCAGTTTCTGGAGGCCTGTCGGATAATAAGCCAGAACAAACCCATCGTGGGGTTAAAGGCTGGTCGGACCGCTTCGGGAGCTTCGGCGGTGAGTTCCCACACGGGAAGGTTGGCAGGAATGGACCTAGTGGTAGAGGGGGCCTTTCGGCAGTATGGAATCCTCCGTGTACAGGACGACGAGGAACTAACCGACGCGTGCCGCGCTCTGGAGAAATGTCCTCTTCCCAAAGGGAATCGGGTAGCGGTGTTGAGCCCCGCGGGAGGCTATGGGGTGATCTGTGCCGATTATATTGAAACACCCCATCCCTTTACCCCCTTGGAGATGGCTCGGCTCCTCCCGGAGACAGAACAGCGGATCTGTTCCGTCACCCTTCCTTTCGCCTCCTGCCATAACCCCGTGGACATCACGGCCAGCGCTTCGGGGGAAATGTATGGTCAGGCGATGGAAGCAATCCTATCGGATCCGGGAGTGGATATCCTGATCTGCCTCGTGTTCTGGAGCCCGCCGGGAATCGAAGACAATCTTCTCGATATCATTGCCCAGCGGGTACAACAAACAGAAAAACCCGTGCTGATCTTTACCACGTATGGTCCTTTCACCGACCGATACCTTCTGGAGTTCTGGAAGCGGGGGGTGGTAGGGTATTCTTCCATCGAGCGGACCGTGCGAGCCGCGAGATTTCTCGTGGAACGGAGGATGCAGCAGAAAGGCCGAGAGAGTAATCAATCAGAGGTGTCCTTAAAAAAGGAAATGAGTTTGGGCGTGTTCGTTGAGCGTTCAAAGCGCTCTGTCCGACGGGTAGTAGAACGATGGATTGTGAACCTTCGGGAGGCAGGGCAACCGGATGAATACGAAGCAAAAGAACTGTTGAAACGGTTGGGGATTCCGGTGCCCAAGGGAATACGGATTCCTTCCGACCTATCCGAAGATGATGATTCAGGATTTGCCGTGAAAACCGACGTGGTGAATTCCGGAGTACAAGCGGGAATGAAGTCGTTGCTGCCTAAGCGGTTTCCGTTCCCGGTGGTGGTAAAGGTTTGTGGGGCGACCTTCCTCCACAAAACAGAACTGGGAGGGGTGCAAGTAGGAATTACGAAAGCCGAACTGGAAACAGTACTGGCGGATTTCAAAAACCGGTTTCCCACCGCATCTTTTCTAGTGGAAGAGCAGGTAAAGTTTCTTTCCCCAGAACTCCTTTTGGGTGGTATCGAGGATCCCCAATTTGGAATGGCGCTGGTACTGGGAGCCGGCGGCGTGCTTACCGAGGTGTACAAGGACGTTACTAGTCGCTTGTGTCCTATTACCCATCAAGAAGCAAAACGGATGCTTACCGAGCTCCGGATCCGCCCTATCTTTGAAGGATTCCGGGGCCTACCCTTTGACCGGGAAGGCTTGGTGCGACTCATCACGCGGTTTTCCGAACTTCTTGCTGCTTCCGAGGGTCTCATCTCCCAAGTCGATTTGAACCCCCTAGTGTGCGCGCGCGAACGGGGATGGGTCGTACTGGACGCGAAGGTAGTTCTCACTGAAAAGGCGAGACGAAACTCGTAGGAGGTGAACAGTATGCTGATCCTATTGCCCTGCTTGGATTCCGAAAAAATGTCCTCTGACCGGAAGCGGGAACTGGATATTTCCCGAGATGCGGCTTCCAGATTAGGAAAGACGGCTTTAGAAGTCACCCTACAAGGGTACTATTATCTTGGAGAGGGTATAAAGGTCGACATTGGCCCGTACGTGGAGGCGGCCCGAAGGGCTAAGGTAAGCATCCCTCCCAACGCTTCCTTACCCAAGGGGAACGGTACGCCTTTCCCGGAAACCCGGGTACAGGTCACCAACGAAACAACCCTCGGAGCGGCGCGGCGTCTTATCGATCAGGGGCTACGGGTCCTTGCCTTGAACTTCGCCAACGGGATACATCCGGGCGGAGGGTTTTTAAACGGTGCCCGGGCGCAGGAGGAAACCCTGTGCCGTTCCAGCGCCCTGTACGTGACTCTGGTAGGTGATCCCATGTACGAAGCTCATCGCAAACGAGAGGAGCCTGACTCGACCGATTGGGCGATCCTTTCGCCGGATGTGCCAGTCTTTCGAACCGACGACGGAACCCCGCTGGAACAACCCTGGCTTTTAAGTTTTCTTACCTGTGCCGCACCCGTGGCGACAAAAATCGGCCAGCCGCGCTCGGGTGATCTTCTGCGACGGAGAATCAGGAGGGTCTTGGAAATCGCCCATGCCTATGGTTACCCTGCCTTGGTGCTGGGCGCTTGGGGGTGTGGCGCGTTTGGGAATGACCCGAAGCGAACAGCCGTTGATTTTCGGCACGCCCTAGAGACGGAGTTCGACGGCGCTTTTTCTCATGTGGTGTTCGCCATTACCGATTGGTCGCCTGATAGGAGGACCCTTGGGCCTTTCCGGGACGTGTTCGCTTAATCCGTTCCCTTGACTTGCCGGCTTCTCCATTCGTATCTTTTCATTATAAAATTGCAAATAATTTGCATTTCAGAGAGGTATCTATGCGTACACGGATCAAAGCCTCGGGGATTGTGGCGCTGTTTATAACCGCCTTTCTAATCGGTCTGGTGTTCGTTCTTATTCCGCCAGCTAGGGACAAAAAAGACACGGCTGGTAACACGGCCCAAGCAGAGCCAACGGGTAAAGACTCGAGAACCGCGTCAAGTAAACCCGTGATAGCGGTGAGTATCCTTCCCCACTCCTATTTCGTGAAGCGAATCGGAGGAGACTCTGTGTCTGTCCTGACTTTAGTGGGTGCGGGACAGAGCCCCCATACGTATGAACCGACTCCCCGTCAGATGGAAGAGCTCTCTAAGGCGCAGGTGTGGATCCTTTCGGGGACGGATTTCGAGGACCGCATCAAGCCAAAGGTCGCGTCCCTGTACCCGAACCTGAAGTTGATAGACGGAACCGCTGGGGTGAAGTTCCGCACCCTGGAGGCCCACGAGCACGATCATGAGGATCAAATTGCTAAATCCACAGAAACGCCACGTACCCTTGGTCTAGAGCGGGACCGGCACACGTGGCTCGGGAAAGAGCCCGCTGAGATCCTTGCTGGACACGTTCGAGACGCGTTGAGCTGGTTGGTTCCTGAAAAAGGAGGGGAGTTCCGCAAGAATTACGATGCTCTTGTGCGGGAAATCGAATCGGAGTTCGAAGGTTTAAAGAGAGATCTATCGTCTTTGAGGGGAAGATCCGTGTACGTGTACCACCCGGCGTTTGGGTATTTTCTGGATGAGTTTGGAATCGCTCAGCAAGCGGTGGAAACAGGAGGGAAGGAACCGAATCCCCAAACCCTTGCAACCCTGATCCAGAAAGCAAGAGCGGACAAGGTAAAAGTGATTTTCTTACAAGCCCAGTTTCCCACTCAGGCGGCTAAAACCCTTGCCAAGGAGTTGAATGCGGAGGTGGTTGCCCTGGATCCTCTTTCGGAGAACTGGCTTGAAAATATACGAAAGATGGGAGAAGCTTTGAAAAAAGCTGCGCAATGAAAGGAATCGCTTTGTTGCACATCGTAAGAGACGTGTTCAATCTCGGCGGACGGATAGAGGAGTTGAGATCATGGTTCAAAGGGAAGCACAGAGGGACATCGTAGTACGCTTCGAAGGAGTGGCGTTCTCGTACGGGGACATACCCGTGCTGGAAAACGTGCATTTTCATATTCACCGGGGCGAGTTCATCGCTCTCGTGGGTCCTAATGGGGCCGGTAAATCCACTGTGCTAAAACTCATTTTAGGTCTTGAAAAACCGAACCAGGGTGGAATTCAGATACTGGGAAAGGGTCCTGAGGAAGCTAGAGAGCGGATCGGCTATATTCCCCAACATGCGGACCATGATCCGAGTTTTCCTATTTCCGTTCGGGAAGTGGTTCGTATGGGGCGTCTCCGTGGATTCCAAAGGTTCCGCCCCGAAGACGAAGAAGCGGTGGACCGTGCTCTTGCTCAAGTGGAAGTGGAAGATCTTGCCTTTCGTCCTTTCTCGGCCCTCTCTGGGGGACAACGGCGTCGCGTTCTGGTAGCCCGGGCGTTAGCGGCAGAACCGGAGATCCTCGTGATGGACGAGCCTACCACCAATATGGACGCAGAAAGCGAATCCCGTCTCTATAAAACGCTAGGGAAGCTTAAAGGAAGCACCACGATCCTTATCGTTACCCACGACACGGAGTTCGTGTCCGCCTTGACGGATCGAGTTCTCTGCGTGGGAAAGCGGGCCAAAGATGGTAAGGCGCACGCGTTAGTCCAGCATCGAACCATGCGGATAGCGGAAAGTCCCCCCGAACTGTACGGAGGGCAGGTTGCCAAAGTTCTCCACGAGGAAGCATTACCGGAAGATAGTTGCTGCATCGAAGTAAGTTCCAATGTAGGGGGGAAGTTATGAGGGGGTTTTTTAGCGCTCTCCTCGATCCCTCTCTTCCCTTCTTGCGAAACGCCCTCTACGCGGGAATCCTTTCGTCGATCCTCTTTGGCGTGGTGGGAGCGGTGGTAACGGTGAAACGGATCGCGGGTCTTGCGGG
>Ga0116210_1000632_pt1 | contig 33261 bp, 33 predicted proteins | sample TshhotsprinmetaG_FD_94483 | JGI IMG/M metagenome (GOLD analysis project Ga0116210, IMG submission 94483) | Hot spring microbial communities from South Africa to study Microbial Dark Matter (Phase II) - Tshipise hot spring metaG | ecosystem: Environmental > Aquatic > Thermal springs > Hot... | reverse complement strand
GGGTGAGCAACCGGTCATCATCATGTTGCTGGAAGTAGAAGGCGCAGGCGACTTTCTGCCACCTTACGCCGGTAATCTCGACATCATGACCGCAGCAGCGCGACGTGTCGGCGAGCTTTTTGCCTCCCATCTCCTGAGTAAACTGGAGGTGACAGCATGAAAGCGCCTCGTTTGACCGATACCACTCTCCGCGATGGTTCTCACCCGATGCGCCATCAGTTTACGCGCGAACAGGTGGTCAATATCGTGCGAGCGCTCGATCAGGCTGGTGTGCCGGTCATCGAGGTGAGTCATGGCGATGGTCTGGCCGGATCCTCATTGCAATATGGCTTTTCACACACGTCTGAATTTGATCTCATCGAAACGGCGCGCAGTCATGCCGAACGAGCCAGGATTGCTGCGCTGATGTTGCCAGGCATTGGCACACGCAAGGAACTAACCGAGGCGGTAGCGCGCGGGATTCAGATAGTCAGGATTGCCACTCAATGCACCGAAGCGGATGTTTCCGAACAGCACTTTGGCTTGGCCAAAGAGTTAGGGCTTGAGACAGTTGGTTTCTTGATGATGGCGCACATTCGTCCACCTGAGGTGTTGGTCGAACAGGCGCGGTTGATGGAGTCTTACGGCGCAGACTGCGTCTACATTGTCGACTCGGCAGGGGCTATGTTACCCCACGAGGCAGCCGCGCGAGTGCGTGCCTTGAAAGAAGCTCTCTCGGTGCAGGTCGGTTTTCACGCCCACAACAATCTCGGTCTGGGTATCGGGAATACGCTGGCTGCCCTCGAAGCCGGCGCCGATCAGATTGACGGTTGTTTGCGCGGGCTTGGCGCCGGCGCCGGTAACGCAGCCACAGAGCTGTTGGCTGCCGTGCTTGACCGTCTAGGAATCAATCCCGGGCTTGATATCTTCCGTTTGATGGATGCCGCCGAATACATCGTAGCGCCAATGATGCCGTTCCAACCCTTCCCCGATCGTGACGCAATCACAATCGGGTATGCTGGCGTCTACTCAACCTTCCTGCTGCATGCTAAACGGGCCGGAGCGCAGTATGGCGTTGATCCGCGTGAGATTCTGGTCGAACTGGGTCGGCGTCAGGCCGTGGCAGGCCAGGAGGATTGGATTATCGATGTGGCGCTTGATCTGCGTCGCCGGCATGCAGCAGAGGGGAGAAAGGAGACGGTGGTATGAACCAGCCTGTAGCGCCAGGATATATGACTTCTTCGATTGACTCACGGCTATTCCGCACCACCATGGGCTGTTTCGCGACCGGGGTGACCGTAATTACCACCGCGTACAATGGTGATATTCACGGAATGACGGCGAACGGCTTCATGTCAGTCTCGTTAGACCCACCGCTCGTGCTGGTCTCGATTGGACATCGGTCGCGTATGCATACGCTGCTGGCTCCCGGTCGATCCTACGGAGTAAGCAAGCTGAGTGAAGAGCAAGAGCTGTTGAGCCGCCATTTTAGCGGCAAACCGGTTGCCGGGCTGGAACCGAAATTTATCTGGCAGGCCGGAACGCCACTGATTGCTGATGCGCTGGCGCACGTAGTTGCGCGGATCATCGACGCGCATCCGGCTGGCGATCATACCCTCTTTATCGGCCTGGTTGAGTATCTGGCATACCGGGATGGAAGACCATTGCTGTTCTACCGCGGTCAGTACGGCAGAATGGCGGCTATCTGAAAGCGGTATTGTTACGCGCTACCAGAAGGTGATCAATGGGTGAGCAGATTCTGACCGGAAATACCATCACCAACCTCAACCGGCAAGGGCCTGACGATGCGCCGGCCATTCTCTTCATTCACGGCTCTGGACCTGGCGCCAATGGCTGGTCGAACTGGCAATTGGCGCTACCGGCGCTCGGTGAGCGCTGGCGATGTCTGGCTCCCGATCTGATCGGGTTTGGGGATAGCCAGCATCCCGATCCGGCACCGACCAATATCCGTCATTGGATGCGTTTGTGTGTCAACCAGATGCTGGCGCTGCTCGACGCGCTTGGTCTCGCGCAGGTCGATCTCGTCGGTAATTCGATGGGGGGCGCGGTGGCGCTACATCTTTTGCTGGAAGCGCCGCAGCGGTTTCGGCAGGTTGTTTTGATGGGCGCAATCGGTGCGCCATGTCGTTTGACGCCGGAACTCGATCGGTTATGGGGCTTCTACGACGATCCGTCGCCGGTATTGTTGGCCCAGGCCATTCGATGGTTCGTTTACGACGATCGATTTGTCAGTGAACGACTCGACGAGATTGTCCAGGTACGCTACGCCGCGGCAATGCGGGAAGAAGTGCAGCGATCATATCAGGCAATGTTTCCCGCACCCCGCCAGCAACATCTCGATGCCTTGATTGTGCCAGATGCTGCCCTTCGTCGAATTGAGCAGCCGGCGCTCCTTATCCACGGGCGCGATGATGCAATTGTGCCGGTTAATACCAGCTTCTATTTGCTTGATCGCTTGCCCAATGCCGAATTGCACGTCATCGGTCGCTGTAGTCACTGGACGCAGATCGAGCATAGTCGGCGGTTTCATCAACTGGTGAGCATGTTTTTGAGCGAGGCTTGAAGCGAATGTGGTTGCCCGGCACGATCAACGCGCCAGACTCCCTGAGACGTGATCGCGCCGATAGCCGATGATTGCGTAGTAAACAGGAAACCAGGATGCTTCTCTTGCGCATCACGATGCTTGAAGGGCGCAGCGCAGATCAGAAAGCTGAGCTGGCGCGGTCACTATCCATAGCGGCGGCGGAAGCTTTTGGTGTGCCGCTCACAGAAGTTCGGTTAATCATTCAGGAAGTCTCATCTACACACTGGACTGTAGGTGGGCGTTCGCTGGCCGAGTTGCGACAACAGGAACAGTCTGCGGGTGGGCAGTAGACGTTCTGGTCAGTTTCTGCAGTTGCGGCGAGCGAGAGGAGATTACGATGACCCTGACGAGCATCGAAACTGAATTAGCTCAGACAATTGGCGATGCGCGCGCGATGCGGCGCATGATTGTCGGAAATCGGTTGGATTGGGGCGTCGATTTAAACGGCGCATATCGAATTCAGCAAGCGCGTTTCGCTAACGAAATCTGTATCGGTTATAAACTCGGCCTGATCAGTCCGGCAAAGCAACAACAGATGGGATTGGAGCAACCGATCTACGGACGAATTACCCCATCGATGATCGGCGATCAGGTGGTGCAGCTCGGCAATTTTGTGCAACCAAGACTCGAACCGGAGCTGGTTGTCGTCTTGCGCCGCTCGATTCCGGCGACGGCTGAACCGGGTGCCGTAGCCTGCGCTATTGGCGGTTTCTTCATCGGTGTCGATATTCTCGATAGTGTTTGGCGTGATTACCGGTTTAGCGCGGTGGAAGTCATTGCCGATAATGCGTCGAGTGGAGGTTTCCTGCTCGGCGCGCGCCTGCACGAACGGGTGCCAGATGGCGAGTTGCGGCTCTACCTGAATGGCGAATTACGCACAGCCGGCTCTATCGCTGCGCTCGGTCATCTCGAACAACAACTGTGCTGGTTGGCGCGAAATGTTGACGGTCTTGCCGCTGGTCAGATTATCTTCCTTGGTTCGCCGGCGCAAGCAGTGCCGGCTACGACTGGCGTTCTCGAAGTAACCGTTGGTGATGACATCATCCAGGCGTATCTGGCGGGAGAGGAATGATGGATTACCCCTTCTTTCAGGTAAGTCACTATATCAATGGTCAGTTTATCAATCGCGGGCCACAATTTGAAATCCGTTATCCGGCGACGAATCAGGTGATCGGATCGGCGCCAGAGGCGGGTGCCACAGAGGTTGACGAAGCCGTGCAAGCGGCACGCCGGGCCTTTGCGCAGTGGAGTCGGACGCCGGTGGCCGAACGACGACAGATCCTGAAACGATTTGCGCAACTGATTCGCGATCACGAAGCTGAACTGGCAACAATTGAAACCTGGGATGTAGGCCGACCGATCAGCGAGAATCGGGCCGGCTATATTCCAAGGATTGTGGCGAATATCGAGTTTTTTGCCGACTTCGCTGCCACGCATGGCAGCGAAGCCTACCCCATGGATAACGGCTATATCAATTATGTGTTGCGGCAACCGGTTGGCGTTGCTGCTTTAATCGCTCCGTGGAATATTCCGCTGTTGCAAGCCACCTGGAAGATGGGGCCGGCGCTGGCGTTTGGTAATACCGTAGTGCTCAAGCCGGCTGAGCTGACCCCAATCGGCACATGGCGATTGGCGCAAATCGCCCACGCCGCCGGCTTTCCGCCCGGAGTGATAAACGTGATCCATGGCTTTGGGCCAGACTCGGCTGGTGAACTGCTTACCAGGCATCCTGAAGTGAACCTGATCTCCTTTACCGGCGAAACGACTACCGGCAAGATTATCATGGCTGCGGCTGCGCCGACTCTCAAGCGAGTGTCGTTTGAGTTGGGCGGGAAGGGCGCCAATATCATCTTTGCCGATGCCGATATAGAGCGCGCAGTTGCGATCAGTTTGCGTTCCTCCTTCTTCAACCAGGGTGAGTTTTGCCTGGCCGGCCCACGCATTCTCGTGCAACGACCACTATACGAAACCTTCCTGGAGCGATTCCAGGCTGCGACAGCAGCCTTAAAGGTCGGCGATCCCTTCGATCCTGCAACCAGAGTCGGCGCGCTGATTGCTCCCGAACATCTGGCCAGGGTAAGGAGTTATATCGAACTGGCCTGCGCTGGTGGCGCTCGCATCTTGACCGGTGGAGAACAACCGCATCTTCCGCGCCCATTCGATCAGGGTAATTTCTTGCTACCAACAATCATCGCAGAGGCGCAACCGCATGATCGAGTCTGTCAAGAAGAGATCTTCGGTCCTGTTGTGACCATTGTGCCGTTCGATGAAGAGGAGGAGGCAGTGGCAATTGCCAACGGTGTGAGCTACGGCCTTTCGGCTGTGGTGCAAACGCGCGATGTGGGTCGGGCTGTACGATTGGGCGCAGCGCTTGAGGCTGGAACAATCTGGGTCAATGACTTTTTCGTGCGTGACCTGCGGGTTCCGTTCGGTGGCATGAAGCAGAGTGGTATTGGGCGTGAAGGTGGTCATTACAGTCTTGAGTTTTATACGGAGGTCAAGACGATATGTCTGAGCAATCAATAGCAACCGGTATCGATGAAACCGTCATTACTGCGCTTGCTCAGCGTCTTGATCAGGCCTGGGAAGAGCGTTTCACGATCCCGCCATTGACCGAGCGTGATGGGATAAGCGATGCCACAACCGCTTACCGCATTCAAACGCGCTGGACAGAGTTGCGACTCGCGCGCGGCGAACGGATTTTAGGCCGTAAAATCGGTCTGACCAGCAAGGCGGTGCAAGAACAAATGGGCGTAAACGAACCAGATTACGGCACTCTGTGGGCTTCGCGCTATTTTCCGCTGATCAATGGGCGAGTGGAGGTGCCGAGCGCAATCTTCTTGCAACCGCGGGTTGAGGGTGAACTGGCCTTTTTAATCGGTGAAACGCTCGATTGGCCGGCGATCACGCCTCAGCAGGTACTGGCTGCTACCGAAGCGCTGGCAGCCACTATTGAAATTGTTGATAGCCGCATCGAGCGCTGGCGGATCAAGCTTGCCGATACCATTGCCGACAATGCCTCATACGGTGGACTGACAATTGGGCCATGGAGTAAAGCATTGCGTTCGCGCGATCTACGCACTATCGGGATGGTGATGAGCCACAATGGGAGACCTGCCGTGGCTGGAACCGGCGCTGCCGCGCTTGGTCATCCGGCCCTGGCCGTGGCGTGGCTGGCGAATAAACTACGGAGCTTTGGCATTCCGCTTCAGGCCGGTGACATCGTAATTTCAGGCGCTCTGGCGGCAACCATTCCGGCCCAGCGTGGCGATCTCTTTGTCCTCGAGATGCACGACCAGCCACCGATAAGTTTGCGCTTTGTCTAGGAAAGGAAGCTCAGCGATGCCCATGCTCGAAGTTTTCTACAGTGGTGAGCAGCCGCCAACGCGAGCGCAGTGCCGCACTTTCGCTGCGGAGGCCAGCGCCATCTTTCAGCGGGTGATCGGCACGCCGCCCGGACGGTTGCAGTTAGTGATCCAATTTCTACCCCCAATGCAGACGCTTGCCGTTTTAGATGACGATTCGCCCGATACAGATCACCCTTCCGATCAGCATCCGCCAGGGTAGGGTGCAATTATCGAGGCATTCATGATCTCTTCGTAACCTCTCATTCTTTTCTTCATAAGCGTGTGTTATCAATGCACATGACAACGGTTACGCCGCAGTCCAGGGAAGCCACTGCGGCGTAGTCTCTGATAAAGATGAGATTGCGAGGGATCATCATGTCATCAGAAGAGCGTGATCTGTTTGACCTCGGCCTCCAGGCCGATCTGACAATGATGCAGCAACCGCTGCTCACACGCCGCCGCTTGCTGCGACTGGGATTGATTGGGATTACCACCTTTCTGGCCGGCTGTACGCCGATGGCAGAAGCCATTCCGACGCCGACGACAAGCACTCCTGCGGCCAGATCAACCGCTTCGCCGACCACAGCGATCACCGCCACAACTGCGCCAACTATGGCGGCTCCGGCCACTGCCACAACTGTGCCGACAGTGGCGCCGACTAGCGTTGCCGTTGCCGAATGCGTTGAGGCCATTCCTCCGGAAACAGCCGGCCCATTCCCCGGTAATGGTTCGCAGGGTACAGCGCTCAACGTCCTGACCCGTTCGGGTGTTGTGCGCTCTGATATTCGCACCAGCCTTGGTACGGGCAACATAGCGGATGGTATCCCGCTGCGGCTGGAATTGAAACTGGTTCGGGCTGGCGGCGATTGCGCGCCCTTGCCCGGCTATGCAATCTATCTCTGGCACTGCGACGCGCCGGGTCGCTACTCGATGTACAGTTCAGGTGTTGAGGGTGAAGATTATCTGCGCGGAGTGCAGGCGGCTGACGAACAGGGCCTGGTTGTCTTTCAGACGATTTTTCCCGGTTGTTATGCCGGACGCTGGCCGCACATGCACTTTGAAATCTACCCTTCGCTGGAACAGGCGACCAGCGCGCGCAACGTCGCGCATACGTCGCAGTTGGCGCTTCCCGCAGACATCTGCCGGCAAGTGTACGCCGATTCGCGCTACGGCAACAGCCTGCGGAACCTTGGACAGCTTTCACTCGAACGTGACGGCATCTTCCGCGATGGCTGGGAAACGCAGATGGCGACAGTGACCGGTTCGCTCAATGAAGGGTTAATGGCGCGGCTGACGGTAGGGGTGCCGGGGGCGTGAGCGGTCAGAGGGCGGTATCGCATCAGGCTGCCGGGAGGGTTGCATCATAGGCGCGATCAACCCGGCGCCGCTCATTGGTATACTGATAGCGTGAAAACCGCGCTGATGGCAACGACCAGGCGACCGATTTGAAGCATCTCCACCCACTCGACAAAGAAAAGATAAGAGATATACGCAGCGCAAGTAGATATCTGGTCGCGGGCTGCGCAATCATCGGCACAGGTATCTCATCGCCGGGCTAGTCGTGCCCGGCGATGGAATCACAGGTAGCCGGCAGTTCATCGAGCCAGGCCAGATCGCGACCGATCACAAGCTCTTTCATTGTTGCATGATGAGTATTTTTCATTAAAACCAGGCGCATTTGCAGACCATGTTTATGCGCTAATGTCTTTACTTCTTCCGAATCATCGTAAGTCATGAGAAAATTGCCGGCAATTGACGCGCAGATAGTAAACAGATATTCGTGATCGAGCTGGTGATGTTTATACAGTCGTTTCCCGGCTCGCTTGCCGCCGGCAGTATAGGGAGGGTCGATAAAATAGATCACATCATCATGATCGGCAAATTCTTGCATGACTCTCAAGCCATTATCACAACGAAAATCAATCCGGTCAGCAACCTGCTGAAGGTTGATAATTCTTTGCGCCAGCGTTTTGGCATACCAGCGTGAACCAATTTCCCTGCCGTTCTCACCCTGTTTAATAAAACGCGCGCCTTCAGCCAGAATGCCACCGTGAATCGTTCGTTTCTTCACAATAGTCTGAAAGGCTTTCTCTCGCGTCGTTGCCGGTGAGCGTTGTAGCTCTGCTTCAACTGCTTCTCTCGTCATCGTGAAGGTGAGAAATGGAGGATGAAGTCCTGTACCCGCCACACACGATCGTTCGCACGATAAATTCGTAGCGACCGGTTGGAGACGAGGACATATTGCTCATTAGTAACAATTCTTACGCGTATTGATTGAACATAAGATCAGTCAGCTGCAATCACGCTTTCAGTTCTTCGCTCTCGGCGCTCGCTTTACATACAGTACAATCTTCCTTTTAACCTGTTCAACTCGCACAACTTCCACTCTAGCGGCGTCCTTAGCCGGACGATATGCAGGTACACCAGCTTCCCGTTTCAGCAGGGCGAACATCTCTGGATAGCCGGGCACTTCGATACGGAAAAACTCATCATCGGCTTCTAACACCTTACCGGTGAAAACATCTCCCACTTGCTTCGGTGTTTTCAGCGTTGTTTGACTATTCTCAGCCGACGTAGGATTAGACAACGATTCCGATGAAGAAACTTGCTGCGCGTTCGTTTGTTCTGGCTCGGTTACAGGAGAAGTGGATGATACTTCCGTTTGTTCGACAGCACTTTCAGGTGTTTCATGAACCTTAACTTTACGATAATATCGCAACAGGCGCAGTGCCCAGCCCAGCGTTTGCGCTGCATCACTATAATTCATTCCCTGCAGGTAGTCGCGACAGGCTTCTTTCAGCTTTTCGTAGTATCTCCTGGTCTGTTGAGAACGGATTACTACTTTACCATTCTTGACAATTGCGTCAAGGTAGGCAAACAGCGCTTTCAGATCGCGCTTGCTACGCAGGTAGGCCAGCGCCTTCTGCGCTTCGTTGGGGTCAACTTCGGCGGTGGCAAGGTCTTTGGCGAGCTGGTCGGCAATGTTAAAATCGATCATAACTGTTCTGCCAGGATGAAAACCCTTCTTATCAGTAACTTCGGTCAGGACAATTCCGGTCTGTGTTCGGACAGCGCAAGATGTTAGCCAGTTTTTGTACTTGATGTTCAATGATCAGACCTTGCGCCTCGCGTATCAGCTCAGCATGATCGGGGCCGGATGCAGGCTGGTGATTACCAGTATAACGAGCGTAAGGGTTGTCGTAGTTGATTACCGGCTCTCTGATCTTGATCGTTCCCAGACAAACCGGCTTCCCACCGCCGAGTTTCGGACAAAAGGACAGTTTGCCTAACCCCATTGCTACTAAAATGACACCTAGCTGAGCCCCGGTTAGGTTAATGAAGTCCATACGTAACTGGAACTGACTGTTGATGGAGCAAGCTTCGAGCGGCAGATTCCCTTTAGCCAGTTGACCGTGCAGATAAAACTTTCGTCCACGCGGCTTATTATTATCAAAGTAGATATGTCTGGCAGCGGGACGAGGCGCAAAGAGTGGGAGGGATGTCACGATCTCAGCATTTCCATTTATAAGCGGAGCGTCAGCAAAATTCACCAACCCCTGATAACCGAGCGCGCCAAAGATGTGTTGCGCAGAGTCTAATTTAATTTGCCCGCTTTGCTGCGATTGGCAAGGTTTATACTTCTTATCTATGGATGCTTTCGTCAGCAACACACCTGAATTGGTAATCGCCTCAACGATACTACGAATACATCCTTTCAGCGAAGTGCCCGGAATAGCCAGGATGCCGTTGGTGCGGAAGTGAGCTTTAAAAAGGGGATACTGAGCTTTGCCCGGCTTATGTTCGATCAATCCCGAGGCAACGTGAACCGGAGAAAGGGCAACGATGGTAGCGGTAAGTGTGCCACTGAGCGTATCACGCTGGTAACGATGGTGACCGGCTACCCTGGTATCACAACTGGTTTCGGTCAGCGGTACAAAAGCGTATGGTTTTGATATGGGGTTTTGATGCTGATTGCTGCGATCTTCCATAAGTTATCCCTGCACATAGCGAATAAACTGGGCTGCGCCGTTAGGAGCGTGGTAGGTCAGGTATTCTATAGACGGGCGATTACCGCTCTGGAGCAGCCTGCGCGGAGTATGCTGACGAACTTCCCATCCATCGACCAGCGTTTGCGCACCATTAACAGTACGTGCTTGTTCACTCAAAATGAGCACATCGTATTCGTCATCTCCTAGCCGCTTCCAGCGCACCTCAGCCTGGGGCGAAAAGGCATGACCAAAATCGCCGCTGAGCGTGATATCCGTGATGTTCGTCGATTTAACCAGCGGGCGAAGGTGCTGTGAACTGCTTGGACTCAAATCCCACATATGGGATCCGCTGAAATGCCAGCAAGGAAGAGAAACATAGCGGGTAATCAGATCGCGCACCTGAGCAGCCGTTGCTGGTGTGATCCGATAGATATATCCCTTCATAGCCCAATCTCCCATCGCCACGCCGGCATACATGCTTGCCAAACCGCGATGACCTGATCGTGACCGTTCGCCTGCAAGAGCACGCCAAGAAACTGATCCGGCTGGTAGGCTAAGCCAGCAGGTAGATCGACCTGATCAACCTCTGCCGGAGGCAAACCGTATGCTTGAAAGCGCTGATCGAGGCAAAGAGCACCCAGCCCAACCAGCCTGTTCGCCGGCGCTACCGTTGTGCCGTTGAGCAGATGCAGGGTATTGTTGGTTACTTCACAGGTCGGGTAATAGATGCGGAGGCCGTCAAACCTGATGTTTACCCGTCCGAGTCCCCGTGATTTGCCGAAGCCGATCCCGATGCGACCCTCAGCCAGATCGCGGAGTGCCAGTCCAAGCAACGCCAGTTGAGCCAGGGTCAGATTCTTGAAGGTGATCTGGGTCTGGAATGAGCCGGCGACGACGGTTTCGTAGTTAAAAGGCCCATGAGCGACTGAGCCATAGATGCGGTCGATGGCTACTCCATTACGCTCTTCAATTGTGATCTCACCAACTGGATAAGCGTCCGCGAAACGAACGCGACTGGCGAGGCTGGTGTGACCGAAGATCTGACTAACCAGGCTTGATCGACGGTAAATGACAGCTGTGTTTTGGGCCAGATCCCTCTCTTCGTTGCGCAATTCTTCGAAATAGATTCCGCAGGAGAAGCGCATGTCATCGCCATCTCGCTGATATTCCTGATAACAGCTACGATCAAGCAAAGGGTTGTCGGCCAGTGGCGGAATGAAATCGTTAGACAGACGTCGTTGACGAGCGATGTCGTAGCGAGAAGGGCCATCAAGTGAGCGGCAGATTCGTTCACACTGAGCGCGGATGACACCCTTCAATGACGAACCGGGGATATAGACGCGGCCCAAGCTGCGGACAAACTCCATATCGGGGAGTGTCGGATCTGCGCCGCCAGTCTCGCCAGCTTTGATCAGGATAGGGCCAGCAGGCTGAATGTTGAGCTGAATCCTGCCTTCCAGAAATGTGGCTTTATGCATCGTGCTGTACCTCCTGCGCGCGGCGCCGCAATTCGTCACGAAAGGCTTGCTTCCACTGCGTGATTGTTTCTAAGTCAGGAGGGGGAAGCACAGCGCTGTCTAAGAAGGTAAAGATACTGTCGGCATCGCCCGGGCGCAATTCAGCGAATGTATACGAGACTTGCTCGAGCTTCACGTAACCAAGTCCCCGACTGCGAAAACCTCCGATCTGTATTTCGCCACGCAGCCATGGTTGCAAACCAAGGATAACCATTCCCAACTGCCAGTCTGCTCCATTTTCCAGCACCAGTTCGAAGTCGAAGCGAGTGCCTGCAGGCACTACCTCGTAATCGTAGAGCAACCCCTGCTCAATGGTCTCGGTATCGCGATTCAGCGCAACGCCATTGCGTACCTCAAATTGATTGAACCAGAAATCAGAGCGAACCAGCGCATCTTTGAACAATAGTCGCCCGGCCAACCACGGCGCACCAAACGTCAACTCAATCATCGTTGAGTGACGCCAGATGTCTTCTTCAGGTAAATCGGCGATACCGTTGCGCATCTGCTTCTCGATGGCATCGAAATCGCGCACCTGGTGCTCGGTAACACTCCGAATGAGGCCTTCAAGTTGGGCGCGAAATGATCCCTTTAGGGATGAGCCAGGGATAAACGGCCTGCCCAACGCATCACGGATAACCGGGAGATCGTTACCGATGATATTAGTTTCACGACCAGCGCCAATGCGAAGACCAGTCAATGATACCAGATCGCCGCGCACAGTCAGGCGATTGCGCAGCGCAGCAAAAGAGTAGATCGTTCCATCAGGCATTGACTAGCTCCCTCAAATGCTGAAAACCGTCCCTGACCTCTATAGCGTAATAGAAGGCCCGGTTCAAGTAGCCAATGAACAACTGTATCAGACGCACATAAGCCTGATGAAACAATTGTTCCCGGTCAGGAACGTCGTTCATCGCCTGTAACACTTCATTAGCTACGTCTTGAGCCCATGATTTAATCGTTTGGCGGATCTGGCAGATCAGTTTGTGCCCGAAATCATTTTGACCTTCGCCCCATTTACTACCTTCACGCGCAATCTGATAGCGAATGAAGTTGATAATCACCTCTGGTGAGCGTGACGTCATCGCTACGTTCTGTAAATTGCGGAGTTGATTCTTCTCCATCGCCTTTCCTTCCAGCAAAGTGGCAGTCTCGCTTGCCTGTTTCACCAATAGATCGAGGCGGCGTTCGATTGCCGCTTCAAGCAAGAGATCACGTCGCAATATCTTTGGATCAAAGACGCTGGCGTCACTCATAGGTCCCCCTCAACGCAGGTGAAATTCATCGCAAACCCGGATCTGACCATAGCCTTCTTGCCGGCGCTCACCGATGCCAACAAGTTGCAATGCAGCCAATTGCTTATAATCGTGGTCGGTAAGATGACGTTGGGTTGCAAATACATACACACTCCCCATTGTAACTGCCACGTTCGTGGGCTTAGGCCGTTGCCAGAGCGCCTGCCAGCCGCCGACAGTTTTGGTAGCAGTGAATGCACGCACCAGCTCAGCATCAATTCCGGTAAGAGCTTTCAGATGGGTGGCGCTGAGTTCCTGGGTCGGGAGCCAGCCATCTGCAAGCAGGATGGTATCAGCCAGCAAATTGATGGTGAAGACATGACCGGTGATCTGCCAGGATCGACCGCCAAGACGTTCATACCTTCCGGCTTGCTGCTGGAAGCGTTCCGTCATTTCCATAACGCGCTGGCGGATAGCAGAAACCGGTTCGAAAGCTTGTTCTCGTGGCGTGATCTGAACGGCGCCAAAGCCACTGGTTTGCCGACCACCGATGTACGTGATCTGTTGCAGAGCCTGAAGGATAGTGGCATTGTACGCATCGGGTACCGTCATGCTGCCAACAAAGCGGGTAGGCATGAGCTGGTCGCTATTATAGCCACGCACTGTTTCCCGAATTGCCAGGAGCGAGTAAAGCCGTTCGTTTTGAGCAACACCGCGCTGACGATTGATTGCAACCCGGGTGTGCATGCGTTGCTGAACGCTACGGTAGACGAGTTGTTGATCGCGGAGCGTGTAGAACTTTTGTCCAACCGTTTCCCAAGGTCGTCCTTCATCGTCGGTTGGCGCATAGACAAGCGCCTGCGGTTGTTGACGTTCCCAACACACCCGCCGGTACAACGAATCTTGCACCATCTCAGTTGATCCCTTGGGTTGGATTGCGGTTGCAGGAATTGGACGAACCCAGGAGTCGCCGGGTAAAGCCGGGTAGGCATTGTGGCAGCGCAGCGCGCGCAGGATCGCGGGCAGATCTGGGTGGTTCGCCAGCACTTGTCCCAGGGCACCGAAGATGACACTTCCCGGTACGTAAGGCAGGCTACGGTTGAACTGGGTACCAGGCTTACGCTCGGGAAACACCAGTGGCGCTAGAGCTTCAATCTCATACTGGATTATCAAGGCCGGCCTCCCACATCGGCGATCAGGGCCCGGAGAGCAGTGCGAAGCTCGTCTTCCGTACACGCTTGGCCATCAACGAATACGTTCGTCTCCACTTTTGCCCATCCCAGGCCGCGGGATTTGGCACCGCCCCAACGCGAGCTGAGACGCGCAGCAATCCAGAGGAGCGCAGCCTGAGACAGATCATTAATCTGGCCAGTGATGGCGCGAGATGAGTGAAACCGGGTCGTCTCCAGAGCAGTTTCCTGGAACAATAGAAGGCTTTCTGCCGCTGTGCGTCGGTGACGATTAATTGTTACAGAGGGTCGAATCTGACTCAGATGCTGGGTGGGTTGGGCACGGATTGACTCTGCTTGAGACAGATCGCCAATGATACCGGGTAGATGGGCGAAGAAGAGAGGCGATCGCGACATCGGGCTGCCGAACAATTGCCGCACCGGCGTATCATGTTCTTCTCGTTGCGCGCCTTCAAACGGCGCAGGGATATCCTTCCCTAATCCGCGCAACAGTTGTTCAGCGGCCCAGCGCAGTTTCCCTTTCACTTGGGAACCCGGAATCAGCGGTCGCCCCCAGCCATCGCGCACGATACTCTTATCAGCGATGGTAGCAATACTCCCGCCAGCGCCAACACTGATGGCAGTCTGACTGATGACGGTTAGCTCAATCCGAAGCTGCATGGTACCCTCATTCCGCAACAAACTCGTAAGCTTCCAGCATGTCGGCCCAGATTGTCTCGTAACGTGGTTTCACTTGACGGGACAGCGGTGTTCGTGATGACCACGGCGGGACGTGTATACGTTGAGGCTGGTTGGGTGATGGGTAACACCAGGCATAATCAACGTGTTTAATCAACACATCACTTAGCCGGTGTAACCGGCTGCGAGTATAGAGATATTCCAGAGCACTGTCGAAGACTCCTTCACGATTGCGGTCCAGAATGCTGCGTAACCGATAAAGCTGTGACCGAGGTACTTGCGCGCGCTTCAATTCGCGAACAGTTGCCAGCAATCCGGCAAACTCGGCCCAGGTGTAGGGACGGGCAGTTAGACGTTGCGGGCTGTCGTCGGTATCGCGCAATGCCTCAGCGCGGAAGGAGGTTATATCGTCGCTCACCATCGGAACCGATTTTAATACCATAAAATCGACCGTGCCACCAAAGAAGCCTTGTCTGGCGTTTGTTGTAGCCAGCTTTTTTGCCTTTTTTAAGAGTTCTTCCACCAGGTCGCGCACCAGGAAAAAGGGTGTGTTCTCTTGGGCGATCAATACCCCTGCCGAAAGACCGGCAGCAGGCCGGAATGATCGAACTGCAGCCGCAACCGGATCTGTTCCGTTGTAGCGCAGCGGTATCGACTGCGACTCCAGCAGGTTCAGGCTAGCTGAAGCAGCTATCTGCTTAAAGCGCTGGGTCAATTCTTGCTCGAAGAGTTGGGCAATAGCAATGGCAATATCGAAGGCTTTGTGAGCCGGTACGACAATAAACAGGTCGTCGCCGCCAATCGTCAAGATCTCGAAGGGGTGAATCCATTGCCTGGCGACCTGAACAGGTCTCAGATGATTGGCCAGGGCAGTAAATACTGCTTGTTGAGCGACCTCACTCAATGCGCGCGAGACCTGATGATAGACCTCTGGTGTTGTCAACGTTGCCATCAGCCGGCCAATATTGTTTCCGTCAGCATAGATCACACTGATGTAGCGTTTCGGCTCGGATGCAGCACCAATGTCACTTAAGTCGCCGGCTGCAATGGCGTGATGCCGGTTCTGATCCTGGGCATATGGCGAATCAGACTGGTGTTGAGTAAGAAACTGCTGCCAGCGCTGCTCCCACGACTGATCTTTAAGGTCGGCTGGTAGATTCCACGGCTTCAGATCATTTGCCAGGCTTCCCACCGCTACTCCCTTTACCAGGCGGCCGACAGCTAGCTTGCGCGCAGAGGCTTCGCTTAAGAGGCGGGTGTCGTTGCCGATCTGGACCCGAATAACTGCCGGCCGAACATCGCTACTGCGGCACTTCTCATCCCACGGCATCAGTTCGTAATGGGGCAAATGGCGTGTTTCACCGTGGCTGGCACGTTCATCGCGACGGCGATGATACATCGTAGTCAGGATTGTAACCAATTCACCGAAGGTTTTGCGGTTAAAAAATCGTTGACGTAGCGCTGTCTCATCAGTCCGATCGGGTGGCTGTCCGGCAGGTGGGTAATAGTAATGTTTAAGCTCTTCCCAAAGGTCTGCATCCTGACAGTCTGTGAGAAAATCGTCGATCCAGTAGATCTGACCGGGACGATCAGGGTGAAAGAGCCGCCCATAACGCAGTTCGAGCAGGTCGAAACATGCCGCTACGGCAACGCTGTTGGCTGTTAGAGTATGTTCAGTATAGACTCGTTCCACCTCAGTAGCCAGCGCATCAGCGCAGCAGCAGGGGGTAAAGGCGAGAAATGACCCGCCGCTAGCATAAATCACGTAGGGATGAGGTGGGTTACCGGTAGTGCTGCTTAATGGGAAATGTCTATGCCAGATGCGATGCACTTCCTGCTCGCCGATCCAGTCGAGTAATGCGCTTGCGCCGCGAATTTCCGGTAGTTTGGGCGCTTCGAAGACGTAACTTTTGATCCTGGTTGCTCCGCCGTAGACTAGCGCCAAGCGTCGTGGGTGCGCGCCGATCTGGTTGTTGAGTTCCCAGAGACTCGCTGCAGAAGGTTGAGACCCGGCATTGAGAATGGTAGTCACGACGTTAAGCAGTTCGTCTGAGGGTTGGCCAGGGTAGGACAGACATTCGGCAATAATCCGACAATAGTCTGGTCTATTTAACATAAAAGCCTCAAGCGATCGATCGGCAGTTGCGATGCTGATATTATAACAACGCGCTACCAGCAAAGCAAAACAGCTTTATTTACGTGCAATATGCCGTCAGGAAAATAGTTGAAAACAGTCATTAGATGTCATTCAACGGTTCCAACCTGTATGAAGATTATGGATCGATGCTGTTACACGCGCGGGTAGGTTGGTTTTCTGGCTTCTTGTTCCAATATGGAAGGAAGTTCGGTCAGTTGTTCGCCGGTTACGACCACGATCTCGCGCGCTTTGGCCTGATCTTCGAAGGAGCGAAGGGTGTCAGGGTTCACCTGCTGCCGACTACGCGCGGTGATGAAGAGTTTTCCCACAAATGATCCACCGATCATATCGGCGATCGAACTGAGCTGATCGAGGTGTGCTGTTTTAAAGGGATCCTTTTCAGTTTTGCATTCGCCAATCAACATCGAGGCGGCAAAGGTGAGCGCCAGATCGATCTGATTGTTGGCGCTTTGCCCGGCGACAGGTATCTCGACACCGAAGCAACAGTCGTCAAAACATCCGGCCCGGCGCGCGGCATCCCAGGCCACTATCTCGAGCCAGAGACCGTCGAAAAATTTCCAGAGATCAGGATGACACTGATGCAGGTCATAGCCGTTGCTGTGCGCTTGAACCTGATCGATCAGACCGGCAGCCAGGATGTTGGGCAACCACGCTGCTATTGATGGTGTCAATGGCAATTGCTGTAGCCAGCGTGGAGCGGTATATGATGTATTCGTTTTTGCCTGGCGGAGCAACTCGCGAAAATCCAACACTTCATCGGGGGTACCGGCCAGGATCCAGGCCAGATCGATCCAGGATTGAGCTGGCGGCTCCGATGGTTTGACTATCCGTCCATAAATCTGGAGATAGTCGGCCACGGATAACCTGTAGGGGTTTCCCTGCGGCGCCTGTCCGGCCAAGACTACAACTTGACGCCCATTGGTGTTGAAGTACCAGATGCTGGCCTGACACGCCTTGCCAGCTTCGTAGGCGCCGATGCTCATGATGGTGGTCGCGCAGGTGATGTTGCATATCCAGTGCATGTCGTGATATTGCTGCATAATAGTCGTGCATGCAGTCTGCACGTCGTTCAGGTCAAAGGCATTGACTGCTTGCGGAGAAAGGAGCTGCGATGAAAGCTGTTTGAGAATCGGCTTCACCTTATCCCATTCCCTCCCCGGTTGGAGCGCTTGCTGAGAGGCGATAGGCGCAATGATCTGCGGACGCAGGAATTGCGCGCTTAAAATATTGGGGGTTTGCCGACCGCCAATGAGCAGGAGCAGCGCTGTGGGCGCATTTGAAACGCTCATATCTGGTATCCTTTTCTGGTAGAGATGCGGATTCGGTCGCGCTCAATTCACGCCTATTTTACGATACTTTCGTTGTCGTGAGCTGCCATCATCTTGGGAAATTATCAAAATTAAAACGTTTGTTCTAAAATGCCCGGCATCGCTGTGGGATAGTGTGGGATAATGTGGGATAGTGTGGGATAATGTGGGATTGTCGGGATTACGTGATGTCGATCTCAGACATGATCGTGAAGGTTCTCGGCTATAATACTGAAGTAAACGTTGTAGTTCTGCCGTAGCTGAACCAAAAGATTATTTGTTTTGTCTGCTGCGGGGTATTGCGAGCTTACGTGACGACTCCATCTCCTGCAACCGATTTGCGCGCGTTAGCCAGGTTTGCCGAACTGGTGCGGGCTAACGTCGAACAGGTGATTGTCGGTAAGACTGCGGCAATTGACCTGTTGTTAATTGCTTTACTGTGTGGCGGGCACGTGTTGATCGAAGATGTGCCCGGCGTGGGCAAGACGATGCTGGCACGCGCGCTGGCCGTTTCGCTTGGTCTGAGTTTTCGGCGGGTGCAGTGTACGCCTGATCTGTTGCCCAATGATCTGATCGGGGTAAGCATCTACCGTCCCCAAACCGGTCAATTCGCCTTCCAGCCAGGCCCCCTCTTCAGCCATGTGGTGTTGATTGATGAAATTAATCGGGCAACGCCACGCACGCAGAGCGCGCTGCTTGAGGCGATGGGTGAAGGTCAGGTAACGGTAGATGGCGAGACGTACCGGTTACCACAGCCGTTTTTGGTATTGGCAACTCAGAATCCGGTGGAGTTTGAAGGGACGTTCCCCTTGCCTGAAGCGCAACTTGACCGCTTTCTGGCGCGAGTGCGGCTCGGTTATCCCTCGCCTGCTGAAGAGGTGCAAATGCTGGAAGTGCTGGCCGCCGAGCATCCGATTGAGCGACTTACGGCTGTCGTTGATGGCAGGCAATTGCCAGAGTTACAGCGAGCTATCTACACAGTACGGGTTGCGGCATCGTTGCGTGAGTATCTGGTGCGGCTGGCTCAGGCGCTTCGCGCTCACCCCGACCTGGCGCTATCGATGAGTCCGCGGGCGACACTGGCGCTATTTCGGGCCGGGCAGGCGCGCGCGGCGCTTGATGGTCGCGATTACGTGTTGCCCGACGATTATAAGGAACTGGCTGCGCCGGTGCTCGGTCATCGGTTGCTGGTGCGGCCTGCGGCCAGTGTCCGTGGCCGCACATCGCTCGATATTCTGGCCGAGACGCTGGCAACAGTTGAACTGCCGCTCGAATAGTCTGCGCCCATGCATCTGTCTGACGGAGGATGATATGTCATCCGTGCTTAGCCTGACGCGCAACGGCCCCATTGCTACTCTCACCTTACACCGGCCTGCTGTTCACAATGCGTTTAACCCAGAGGTGATCGCCGGCATCACCGAGGTCTGCCAGGAGGTGCGTGATGATCCGATGGTGCGTGTGCTGGTATTGCAGGGAGAAGGGCCATCGTTTTGCGCCGGCGCCGATCTCAACTGGATGCGCGCCAGTTTGACCTTCACGCGCGAAGAGAATCTGGCCGACGCTGCCCGGCTTGATGCCATGTTTACTGCGCTCGATACCTTGCCGCAAGCGGTGGTGGCGCGCGTGCATGGCGCGGCGTTGGGTGGTGGCGTGGGACTCGTATGTTGCGCCGACTACGCCGTTGCCGCTGAGGATGCTGTCTTCGGCTTGACAGAAGTGCGGTTGGGCTTGTTACCGGCGGTTATCGCTCGCTTCGTGGTTGGCCGGATCGGTTTTGGTCATGCGCGAGCTTTGTTTGTCACCGGGCGCCGGATGAAGGCGGCGCAGGCGCTGGCGATCGGTCTGGTGCATGAGGTGGCGCCGGCAGCGCAGCTTGATACGGCAGTCGATCGTGTTGTCAGTGATATGTTACGCGGCGGCCCACAGGCTATTGCGGCCAGCAAGGCGTTGCTGCGCGCAGTGCGCACCGAGTCACTCGCCGAAGTGCGCCGGTTATCAATTGAGGCGATTGCTACCGCTCGCGCAGGCGCAGAGGGGCAGGCCGGCTTGCGCGCTTTTCTTGAGCGACAGTCGCCGCCGTGGGCGCCTGAGTAATGTAACCGGTAATGACTCCAGTCGCACTGAATACCTTCTTGTCGTCGAAGAGAATGGTGTCATGGCTGCATTCACGATTCGACCTGCAACCGAGTCTGATATACCCGACCTGGCCCGACTGATCGTTGAGCTGTATCACGCCGAGGTACCCGGCGCATTGAGTGGCGCGCGCTCCGGGCAAGAGCGCTTGATCGCGTATACGTTGCGCGCCAATGGAGCGGCGGCGCTGGCTCATCGCTATGTAGTGTGCGATTCGCAACAGCGCGTCATCGGTACCGGTATGGTGCAATTTGCCGATGCGCCGGTCTTTGAGCGCGCGCCGCGCGGCACGCTGGTGGCTGCGTTGCGCGAGATCGGAATAGGGCCAACGTTGAAGCTGGTTGCCGTTGTTGCCCGTACCTTGTTTGGCGTTTATCGCCACGCTGACCCGCAGAGTGCCTTGATCCACAGTGTCGTCGTCGATCCGGCGGCGCGAGGTCAGGGCGCCGGTTTCGCTTTGATGATGGCTCTGGAAGCAGCGATCCGTCAGTACGGCCTGCCACGCGCTCGTCTACAGGTGTTGGCGAGCAATACCGGCGCGCAGCGACTGTATCGCCGCCTGGGTTATCGCGAGATCTGGCGGCTGACCGGCTGGCGCGCCCGGTTGGGATGGCCGAGTCTGGTGATGGAGAAGGAGGTAGCCGATGCTGAAGGGGCAGTCATCGGCTATTCGCAGCAATCTGTGGCATCACCGCGGCAACCATAACTGTGACGATGGCAATATCCCACCCACACGCATTGCCGATCACCGGTATCGGTCGCCAGCGACTTCAGCATCCATTTCGACTCACCGCGCGGCACGTAAGGCGGCAATTGCGCCGTTCAGGATCAGATCGCTATCATTGACAATTGTGATGAAGTTGAAGCCAAGCGTGGCCAAATCTGCGACCAGTTCAGGCCGGGCATAGATACCGGCAGCCAGGTTGTGCTGTCGGCAGGCCGCCGTGATGCGGGTGAGCGCAGCGCGGAAGGATGGCGCTGCGAAATCGACCGGTACCGGCAACCCAAGGCTCAGACTAAGATCGGCTGGCCCAACGTAGAGGCCATCGATGCCGGGAACGGCGGCAATCTCTTCGACCTGGGCCAGCGCGCTCGCCGTTTCAATCATAGGCATCAGAATCGGCAACCGGGCCACTGCTGCCGGTTCGGCCACGCCATGGGCCACGCTAACCCGCACCGGGCCATAGCTCCGCATCCCTTCCGGCGGGAAGCGACACGCAGCCACCAGGGCGCGCGCGTCGGCAGGGCTATTGATAAGCGGCGCGATAATGCCGGCAGCGCCGCGATCGAGGGCGCGCATGATCGCAGCCGGTTCGTTCCAGGCCAGCCTGACCAGCACCGGACACCGCTGTTGATCGATCGCGTGGAAGATGTGAAGCGCAGTCGGATCGTCAATCAGCCCATGCTGTAAGTCGATGGTGAGAGAGGGGAAACCTGCGGTCGCAAGGAGTTCGGCGCTCCAGGGACTGGGGATGGTGAGCCAGGCATTGTAGACCACGCTACCGTTTGCCCACTGCTGACGAAGATTATGCGTCATACGGCTTCTCCGCATACATTCCGGAATGCGCTCATGGTAGCATACCTTTGCGATGCCTCCGGCAGGTGGCGAGAGCGCATCCGCGATTCTGTGCCCAATCTATCAACGGTGTGTAGGACAGGGCCATCTGGCGCTCCTGCGTACACGTGAGGGTTGCGTCTGGCGGCTATAAATAATGTGGCGCGACTTCAGGTTTGTGCCTCTGCCGCAGTTTGTATGCGATCCACAGCGCAGAATAGTGCGGGATACGGACTTGTGTTCCGATCCACGACACCATAGATTGCCAATTGGCAACCGGACGGTTTCACCTTTCACCGGCCACACGATTGTTACAAAGCCTGCCGGCTTTCAAGGTTCCTGCTCGTCGCTGATAGGTACCCCTAAGGCGCGTTCGATTCGGTCGAGGCGAGCGCTAACGTTGCGGCGCCATGCCTCTTGTTCGACCAGATTGGCCCGGGTTCGGTAAAGAATCTCTTCCTGCAAGCGGCGCACTCCGCCAACGCGATCGGCCAGCAGCCCGATCAAAAAGATGATGAGCGACATCAGCACCAGCACACTGCCAACCAGCAACGACTGATCATTCGTCGCAGATAGCAGGCTCAGGCGACGACCGATAAACACGATGGCCGCCCAACTGAGCAGAATGAAGCCGGGGATTGCGAAGAAGAGGGCAATGTAGCTGAAGACCTTTAGCGGCTCGTAAGTCGTGTAGGTGCGGGCGATAATTGCTGCCTGCCGCTTGATAAAATTCCAGTTCCCGCGATGGAGGCGCGAAGGGCGCTGAACGGGATTGGTCGTAATCGGCACTGCGACAATCGTTAACCGGCGCTTGCCGGCCTGGATCAGATTCTCGACCGTGTAGGAAAAATCTGATGTGACGAATGTGCGCAGAGCTGCCTCACGCGAGAGCGCGCGAAACCCGGAGACGGTATCGGGGATGTTGGTTTCGGAGGCCCAGCGCACGACCGCGCTGCCGACGTGTTGCAGCGCCTTTTTAAGCGGCGAGAAGTGTTCAATCTGGTGTACCTGGCGGTCGCCGATCACAATATCGGCCTTGCCGGCCAGAATCGGCGCAATCAGGTTGGGAATCTCGCTGCCGGGATACTGATTATCGGCGTCGGTATTGACAATAATATCGGCGCCCAGGCGCAGCGCCGTATCGATGCCGGTCTGATAGGCGGTAGCTAACCCTTTATTGGCGGTATGGCGCACCACGTGATCGGCGCCCGCCGCCAATGCCACGGTCACAGTATCGTCAGTGCAGCCGTCATCAATAATCAACACCTCAACCTGATCCACGCCGGGGATATGGCGCGGCACGGCGCGAACGACCTCGGCGATAGTATCACGCTCGTTGAGGGCTGGAATCTGCACGATCAGTTTCATGCCAGTCCTGTTCAGTGAAAGGTGACGCAAAGAGGCGCCGATGTGAAGTCAGGCAACGCATCAGCGTAAAGTCCTGAGGATCGCTCATGTCGTCCAATTCCTTCACATTGCCCCATCTTTGCGTCGCTGTCTCACTTTGCTCCGATCTCGCCGCGAATGAAGCGTTCGGTAAGATCGCGCGCCTCGTAATCGGTAAACTGGCGCGGTGGCGTCTTCATGAAATAGCTGCTTGGCCCGTACAATGCGCCGCCGATCCCGCGGTCAAGGGCCAGTTTGGCGCAGCGAATGGCATCGATCACCACACCCGCCGAGTTGGGCGAATCCCACACCTCTAGTTTCAGTTCAAGGTTGAGCGGCACATCGCCGAAAGTCGTGCCTTCCATACGGATATAGCACCACTTGCGGTCACCGAGCCACGGCACATAGTCGCTCGGCCCGACGTGAACATTCTCGGCGGGCAGCTCATAACCCAACTGCGACGTGACGGCATTGGTCTTGCTAATCTTCTTGCTCTCGAGGCGTTCGCGCTCAAGCATATTGAGGAAGTCGGTATTGCCACCGAAATTTAACTGATAGGTACGATCAAGGCGGACGCCGCGTTCTTTGAAGAGCGTTGTCAGAACGCGGTGGGTGATGGTCGCGCCAACCTGGCTCTTAATATCATCGCCGATAATGGGCAAGCCCTTCTCTTCAAACCGGCGTCGCCAGTATTCCTGGCTGGCAATAAAGACGGGGATACAGTTGATGAAAGCGCAGCCGGCATCGAGCACCTGTTCGACATACCACTTGGTTGCCATCTCGCTGCCGACAGGGAGGAAATTGACGACGACATCGGTCTGCGTCTCACGCAAAATGCGCACAATGTCGTCGGTATCGCGCTTCGATTTGCGAATGACAGTGCTGAGATACTTGCCGATACCGTCGTGAGTCATCCCGCGCGAAACCGGCACACCGAGCCTTGGCACATCGGCAAAGCGATAAGTGTTATTGGGTTCGGCGAAAATCGCCTCAGCCAGATCGCGATCGACTTTGGTATCGGCGATGTCAAACGCAGCCGAAAACTCGATATCGCCGATGTGATAACCGCCCAGATTGACGTGCATCAGTCCGGGGATGTCATCGCCATCACGGGCATTGCGGTAGTAGTGAACCCCTTGCACCAGAGAAGAGGCGCAATTGCCAACACCAATAATCGCAACGCGGATTTTCTTGCTCACAGCGCTTTGTTCCTTTCAACACGGTTTCTTGCGACAACAGCCGCGACGTGGCGGCGTGGATCGACTTGCCATTGTACTCTCGTCGCGGCGCTTTGTAAAATGACTCACAGATGAGACCTCGCTTAGATAAAGCATCCAATCTGAAGCTGGTCAGGATTGTACCCTCTCACCGTAGCCAACCGGTCAGCCGATTGTTAAACTAATTTCAGGTGCAGATGTTGCACAGTGCCTGCGCAGGCATCGTGGCCGACACTGAGGTGGCCTGGCTGCCCGGAAATCCGGTTTGTTGATGCGAAGTCGCATTGATGTTAACCGGTTCTGGCATCTGTCAGGATGGTCACATTCACATGCGCATTACACGCCTCTCTGCCAGAGAGGTTTACAGGAAGCATACGACGCCGCTGGTCATCATTATACCGCGGCGTCGTTGCCTGTTTCAGGACCACGTTCGTTCTGGAGGACCGCGTTCGTTCTTCGTAGTAGATGCAAGGAGCAGTATCTCATGGCTATGGATGCAAAAGACGTAATCGACCTGATCAAAGCCAAAGGAATTCAAATTGTTGATACGCGCTTCACCGATCTCTTCGGTGGATGGCAGCACTATTCATTGCCGGCTTCACGACTGACCGAGGACATGATTCGGGAAGGATTGGGCTTTGACGGCTCGTCGATCAAGGGCTTTCAGGCTATCAATGAGAGCGACATGTTAATGTTGCCCGATCCGTCAACTGCTTTCGTTGATCCGACGCTCAAGGTGCCAACGCTGGTGTTGATCTGCGACATTATCGACCCGATCACGCGCCAGCCCTATACACGCGACCCGCGCACGGTTGCCAAGAAGGCTGAGGCATACCTGAAGACGACCGGAATTGCCGATACGGCCTACTTCGGACCGGAAGCCGAGTTCTTCCTCTTCAGCGATGTGCGGTTCGGGCAGGCTGCCAATCACGGCTTCTACTACATCGACAGCCCTGAAGCGGTCTGGAACACCGGCGCGGAGGTGCCCGGCGGCAACAAAGGCTATCGCATTCGCCACAAAGAGGGCTATTTCCCGGTGCCGCCGACCGATACCTTGCAAGACATCCGTTCAGAGATGATCTTGAAGATGATGGAGATCGGGATCGAGATCGAGCTCCATCACCACGAGGTTGCGACTGCCGGCCAGTGCGAGATCGACATGCGGTTCGACTCGCTGGTAAACATGGCCGACAAGGTGCAGAAATACAAGTACATCGTGCGCAATGTGGCTCGGGCCCACGGCTACAGCGCGACCTTCATGCCCAAGCCAATCTTTGGCGATAATGGATCGGGCATGCACACCCACCAGAGCCTGTGGAAGGATGGGGAACCGCTCTTCTTCGACGAAACGCAATACGCCCTGCTCTCGAAGACGGCGCAATACTACATCGGTGGCATTCTCAAGCACGCTCCGGCGTTGCTGGCAATCTGCGCGCCGACGACCAATAGCTACCGACGGTTGGTTCCCGGCTTTGAAGCGCCGATCAACCTGGTCTACTCGATGCGCAACCGCTCGGCGGCGATCCGAATTCCAACGTACAGCTCGTCGCCGAAGGCGCGCCGAATCGAATTCCGCGCTCCCGATGCGATGTGTAACCCGTACCTGGCCTTCGCTGCCATGATGATGGCCGGTCTCGATGGTATTCAGAACAAGATTGAGCCGCCGCCGCCGCTAGATGTGGACATCTATGAACTCTCACCGGAAGAGAAGGCGGACATCCGCGGCACGCCGGGTTCGCTCAACGAAGCGCTTAACGCGCTTGAGCAGGATTATCATTTCCTGTTGAAGGGTGGCGTTTTCACGACTGACCTGCTCGAAACCTATATCGAGACCAAGCGCAAAGAGGCTGTTGGGATTGCGCTGCGTCCGCACCCGTATGAGTTTATGATGTATTACGATGCGTAGAGCGACTGGGGCGCGACCACGCCGCGCTCCACCAGAAATTGCCATCACAAAAGGGCACGGTCATGCCGTGCCCTTTTGGTGTCTGCTCACCGTTGTCATGATGCCGATCCAGATTGTGCATCATTGTGTCACGCTCAGCGCGCCCGCTTACGCCCGCGCGCGCCGATCAGCAGCAGCGCGGCCAGCAGAATGGTAGAGACGCCGATAAACAGCGCTGCCGTATCAATCGTGATCGCCCCACTGCGCACGAACGTGCCGAAACCAGGAATCATCCACACCAGCCAGCTACACACGATCACGGCCCGTTGCTCGATTGACGAGAGCCGTTGTGTGCCAAGCGCCATGATTGCCGTTGCCGCCCATCCAGTCAAGCCGATCAGGATACCTTGCACTTCCATCGCTTCCTCCGCGCTGCCGCATTGCAACTACCGTTCAGCTCTCCATTGAGACTGACGGGAGCCATCGGTCGCTCATGATGGCTATCTGCTCGCATCATAGCAGAGGATTTGGATGATTTCAACAACTAAAACGCTGCATGATTTGTGCAAAATGTCTAAATTTCACAACCGAATGAACCGGATGGTGACTGCGATCACGGTGATGATCAACACCAGCACGAGCGAGAAACGGCGGAGGCCAAGCAGGATCGGATCTGAGCGAACAAAGACTTCGGCATCGGGAAAGAACTGAGCCAGATGGAGTAATCCGAGCACGATGATGATAAGCGTCAGCACCAGACTGCCGGTCAGCAGCCAGGCAAAGCAGAGCAGCGCCGTGATACCGACAATACTCCAGTAGGTCAGATGGTTGCCCATATCTGGGCCGTTACTGCGTTGAGGTTCATCCATATCATACTCCGCCATTCTGTGGAAATCTATCTTGCAGTATACCTGAATTGGGCTGGCGCAGGAAGGTAAAGGTCGATCCGGTTTGGCGGAATGTACGGTTCACAGGCTGCCAATGGTTACACAGTCGGGCTACAATACCAAGGGGTGCTATGAGCGCCGACAATGCCGCTATTCAGGTAGGCAGGATATGATTGAAGCCATTCATCTCAGCAAGCAATTCGGTGATTTTGTCGCAGTTCGTGACCTCGATCTGATCGTGCAGCCTGGTGAACTGGTCGCGCTGTTAGGGCCAAATGGCGCCGGCAAGACGACTACGGTGCGTATGCTGGCGGCAATTTTGCCGCCGAGCAGTGGGCAAGCGCGTATTTGCGGACACGATGTTGCGCGCGATGCCCCCCGCGTGCGCGGTATGGTCGGTCTGCTGACCGAATATCCCGGTTTGTACGGGCGGATGGCAGCGCTTGAGTATCTGGCTTTCTTCGGCGCGTTGCTCGGTCTTGAGGCCAGGCAGTGCCGTCAGCGCAGTGAAATGCTCTTGCGCCAGTTTGGCCTGTGGGAAGTGCGCGATCGCCATCTTGAGAGTTTTTCCAAGGGCATGCGCCAGAAAATGGCGTTGATCCGCGCCATGATCCACGATCCACCGGTGCTGTTTCTCGATGAGCCGACGACGGCGATGGATCCGCAGAGCGCGCGCACGGTGCGCGACGCAATCGGTGAATTGCGCAGCGCAAAGCGCAGTATCTTGCTGACCACCCATAATCTCAGCGAAGCAGAGGAGCTAGCCGATCGGATTGCGATTATTCGCGGCGGGCAGATCATTGCCGCCGGCACGTTTGCTGAGCTGAGTCAGCAGTTGCTCGGTGAGCCGACCTTTGAACTGGCGCTCGCGCGATCAACCGATCTGGATCGGGCGCTGATGATCACTCGCGATCTGGTTGCTGCGCAACCTGTTGGCGCCGATCGATTGGTCTGGCAAACTGGCGAACCTCATCTGCTCAATCCAGTTATTCTGGAGCGTTTGCTAACTGCCGGGATTGCGGTCTACCGCCTGGCCGAGCGACCGCGTCGGCTGGAAGACCTGTATTTGCGGATCGTTGCCGAAGATGAAGCGCTCCCCGCGACACGGTGACAATGATGAAACGATTTTCGCTCTCTCGATCGGTTTCGGCGACCAGTACTGCCCGTTCTCTGCCGGCGTGGTGGGTCATTACCAGGCGCGAGCTGCGTGATACCTTGACCGATTGGCGCCTGCTGATCCCGCTCATTATGCTGGCGCTGGCGTTGCCGCTCCTGGTTGCCTCGGCCATGCTGGTCTTTATCCGGTTTACCGAACAGCTTGAACTTGCCACTCAGATCGTGCCGTTTGCTATCCTGCTGGTTGGTTTCTTGCCCGCCGGTTTTTCGCTCATTCTGGCGCTCGAGTCGTTTGCAGGCGAACGCGAACGGCAGACACTGGAGACGTTGCTGGCCATGCCGCTGGGTGATCGTGAGCTGTATCTGGCGAAGCTGGTGGCGGCGCTGGCACTACCGTTGCTAGGCACGCTGCTCAGTCAACTGGTCTTTAGCGCGATCCTCTGGCTCTTTGCGGTAGATGTGGCGTTGGTCGCGTTTCAGCCATTGCGTGTGATGTTGTTGCTGGCGCTGGTGATGACTATGGCGCTGGTGATGGTCAGCGGCGCAGTTATCATCTCGTCGCACGTGATGACGGTGCGGGCGGCAAGTCTGCTCTCTAGCCTGATTTTGGTGCCATTGGCGCTGATCGTGCAATTGATCGCGTTCCTCATCGTGGGCGAACGCTGGGATCTGGTGGTAGCAGTCTGGTTAGGTTTGAATGCGCTGGTTGTGCTGCTAGTGCAGACCGGTATGCGTTCCTTCAGTCGCGAAGAGTTGCTGGCGCGCGAGCAGCTCCGACGGCCCTGGTTTGGACTCCGTCCTCGGCGGCAGATTACGTGGTTTCACGGCGGCCCGATTTGGGTGATTGCCCGACGTGAAATGATCGAGATCACCCGCGATTGGCGCTCGATGATGCTGCTCGTTTTTCTAACCATTTTGATGCCAACGGGGTTGGTCGCCGGTATTCATGCGCTCTTGCCCCGCCTTGACGATCCGCTGGCAATCGCGCCACTGATTCCATTCGGTGGCGTGCTGGCTGGTTTTGTGCCGATCAGTTTTGCGCTGGTCGCCGCACTCGAGTCATTCGTCGGCGAGCGGGAACGCAATACGCTTGAGTCGCTCTGCGCATTACCGGTTTCGGATCGTCAACTCTTTCTTGGCAAACTGGTCGGTACGCTCACCATTCCACTTGTGACCGGGCTGGCGACGCAATATCTCTTCTATGGGATGGTAGCGTTTGGTCTGCCGGCGTTGTATACCGATAGTATGTCACCTGACTTGTTGATGCAGATGGGCTTGCTTACGGTAACGGTGGCGTTAGCGCTGGTGACCGGCGCTGTCAGTCTCTCGATCCATGCCGGCAGCGTGCGCGAAGCATCGCTGCTGGCGTCGGGTATTCTGCTGCCAACCACTGCGCTCTTGCAGACGCAAGCGCCGTATTTCATCGCGCGTCGGTTTGATGTGATCTGGCTGGCGATGCTGGCGATATTTGTGATCGGATTGGCGTTTCTCCGCAGCGGTTTGCAAACGTTTCGGCGGGCGGCCATCTTTTCGCGCAGCCGCGAGGAGATTGGTTTGCGCCGACTCTGGCAGGTTTTCCGTCGTTTCTTCAACGAGTATCAACCGGCGGGAACGCCACTCTATGCCTATGCTGGATTGCCCTTCTCGCCAGTTCGCTTTTACCGCTACGAATTGCTGGCTTTGCTGCGCGAGTTGCGGCTGCCGCTGGCAGTAAGCCTCCTGGCGGCGATTGGTGGGTTTGGTTTCGGGTGGATTCAGGCGCGGGTCGTCGTGTTTCCAGCAGTTGAACGCGCGCTTGATCTGATTGCAGTTGGCCCGGCGCCTTCGCTGTTGCTGGCATTGTTTGTCTTCTTCAACAACCTGCGGGTGTCCATTTTGTCGAATCTGCTGGCGCCAGTGAGCCTTGGGGTCTTTCCATTTCTGGTGCCGGCAACAGTCTTTGCCCAGATTGGCTATGTCTGTGGCCGCTTGATCGAACGCGGTGGGGTGGGGCTGGATAGTCCGATTGCTTTTCTGGTCGCTTACCTGTTGCCGCACGGCATCATCGAACTGCCAGTCTTCATGATCAGTGCCGCGTTGGGTTTGCGCATGGGAGCGGCCTTGCTGACCGCTCCAGGCGAGTTTACGGTGGGCGAGAATCTGCTCTGGGCAGTGGCGCAGGCGGTGAAGGTCTGGCTCTTGCTGATTGCGCCGCTGGTGTTACTGGCGGCGCTGGTCGAAGGGTTGCTCACGCCGCTGGTGATCATGTGGGTGTATTGATGTCAAGCACGATAATCGGCACTGTTCGTTTTGCCCGCCGCGCATATGCGGCAAAGCCAGGGTAATAACGCGCCGCTCGCTCCCACAACTCGATATACTCGATGCCGGTCGCCTCGCGTGCCCGACAGGTATAAGTGTGGCCGTAGATATTCACTTTGGCCTCAGGATTCGCGCGGAGATTGTAGTACCAGCCAGGAAGTTGGGCGCGACCAAAATTTGAGGCCACGATCACGACTCGACTCCCATCGGGCAGGAAGAGTAGCGGCGCGCGACGCTGCTTCCCGCTGCGGGCACCGGTTGTGATTAAGACCAGGGTTGGATAGACGAGCGAGACGACTCCGAATCGGCCTCCACTGACCCGTAACACAAGGCGATCGAGCGGTTGCACGCATGCGCGCGCGAACCATGCGCCGGCTCGAGTCGATGATATACGGGCGATCATGAGCTGGAACTGACGGAAGATGCGCATATTGGCAGAAGCTACCGGCAAAGGCAGCAGTGATGTGAAAGGCGATGGACAAGTTGCCGCGTTGGTTGACAAATCTACTCAATGGGATTTCGCCTATCCCCGATAGTAACCAGGGCGCCGAGTGTAGCGACAGGGCTGGATGTCATCGTTTTACCGGTTTGCAGGCAGTTGCTTAGAGTTCGCTTTTTGTTGGCGCAACTGTAGCTTTTTGATCTAATGATACTAGTAACGCTTTCATTAAGAGGTGGCCGAATATTCTGCATCATACCATAGAACAAGTCACTGAGTTGGCTTCTGCGCGAAGCAAGGTTGCGGCTATCAATATCAGGTGGTGGGACAGAGGAGGTCTGGCGCGGCGGCGTTACCGATTCCACACAGCAGGTGATATTGCCGCAAGGCGTCTGAGTGAAAACAATGATCAGGGCGACTGGAGCGAACAAAAGTTCAAGCTTCATTATGGCAATATTTGACACAGCAAAATCTGTTATACTGGCATCTGAGCAGGCAATGTGATCGGTAGCAGACGCAGATAGCGACGTTATCGATGCGCTGTTATCGCGGCCTGCCACGTGGTCTGATTTGAGTATCACCCCATCAGTACGGAGCAGGCGTCGTGTTTCCAAGCCCCGTTGATCAAGCCGCAGTCACCCGCCGTATCATCGGCACACTATTCGTGGCGCAAAGTTTAGCTTCAGCCGCCTTCATCGCCAATATCGCGGTTAACGCCATCGCCGGCGCGCAATTGAGTGGCAACGATGCGCTGGCCGGTCTGCCGGCAACTCTGATGCTGGCCGGGGCAGCGCTGTCGGCCTATCCATCGGGTCGGGCGATGCAACAGTTTGGCCGGCGCCCCGGCCTGATTATCGGGATGCTCCTGGGCATCGGCGGGATGCTGATCGACGGTATTGCCGTGCTCAATCAGTCGTTTTTCCTCTTTCTGTGCGGACTGTTCCTGGTTGGCACAGCGCGTGGCATCACCGATCAGAGCCGCTATGCCGCTGCCGATGCCGTGATGCCGGATCGGCGGGCCGGCGCAATCAGCACCGTCGTGTTTGCCGGCACGATTGGGGCCGTTGGCGGGCCATTACTGGTTGGGCCGTTAGGCCAGCTCGCGGCAGCGCGTGGATTACCCGAATTGACCGGCCCTATGTTCGGTGGCGCATTGCTCTTTGCGGTAGCCGCGTCGGCCTTGTTTCTATTTTTACGACCCGATCCGCGTCTGCTCTCGTTGCGTGTGGCAGCCAAAGCATCGACTACCATCGTTACGCCACCTGCTTCAGCGCGGTCGTTATCAATAATTTTGCAATTGTCACTCGCGCGGCTCGGTCTGATCAGTATGGTGCTGGGACAAGTGGTCATGGTGCTGGTGATGAGCGTCACCTCGTTGCACATGAGCCACCATGCGCACGGTCTTGACAGCATCTCATTGGTGATCGGCGCACACACGTTCGGCATGTACGGATTGTCGATGTTTACGGGGCGGGTGGCCGACCGGTTGGGGCGCTCACTCACTATCATTCTCGGCGCGTTAATGTTGATTGCCGGGGCGCTGATTGCGCCAGCTTCGCTGCTAACACCATGGCTGGCATTAGGGCTGTTCCTGGTGGGATTGGGCTGGAATTTTTGCTACATCGCCGGATCATCACTGCTGGCCGATGCCATCACTCCGGCTGAGCGTGGTTCGACGCAGGGTATGAGTGATCTCCTTGTCAATCTCGGTTCAGCGTTCGGTAGCTTGAGTAGTGGTTTTATCCTGTCCGGATTGGGGTATCTGTTGCTGTGCCTGTTTGGGGCGGTGCTGAGCCTGATCCCGTTGAGCGCAGCGCTCTGGTGGGGGCAGCCATCTCGCCGGGTTGTGGCCGGAGCTGATTGACGATGACGATCAAACCATTTCCAACGTTCTGGACTGCTCTCCGGCAGCCGCCGGCCTGTCGTCTCTTGTGTCGGCTACGCCGGATTCATGACCATCCCGACAGCCATCGCAGTCCGATACTGCTGATCCATGGGTTCCCCGACTCGGAACGCATGTTTGACACCTATGTGACTCCAGACGAACGCAAGCGGGACTGGCTGCGCGGGCGCAATATTTATGCGATTGCTTTACCTAACCGGCGCACCAATCCTTCCTGGCCATCGCTGGCCGATCTGCGTCGGGGAAGGCTGGCGCGCGAAGTGGCGGCGTTGATCGACGCGGTGATTGCTGCCAGTCCGACCGGCAAGGTGGTGATTATCGCTCACGATTGGGGCGCAACACTGACCTGGGCGCTGGTGCGACGGCGACCCGATGTGCCAATCGAGAAGATGGTGGCACTTTCGGTAGGATCGTCGTTTCGCTACGATTGGGCCGAACAT
>Ga0116210_1000627_pt1 | contig 33443 bp, 28 predicted proteins | sample TshhotsprinmetaG_FD_94483 | JGI IMG/M metagenome (GOLD analysis project Ga0116210, IMG submission 94483) | Hot spring microbial communities from South Africa to study Microbial Dark Matter (Phase II) - Tshipise hot spring metaG | ecosystem: Environmental > Aquatic > Thermal springs > Hot... | reverse complement strand
TAATCGAGGCCGAGTAAGTAGTCAGCCATAACGGTGCATTCCTCTCCCCATGAAATATGCCTTTGTCATTCTGACTGACCTCGCAGTCTGTCCAACACAATGGCGCCGACCAGCACGGCACCGGCTACACGATTGCACGTCCATCATCACTCTATTGATCTTATTCCACAGCATCGAGCGCAGGCGGCAAAGCATACCCATTCGGAAACTCCGGGCTGAGCTGGTAATCCACGATGCGTTCTAGCAACTTGAGGTACTCAATGCCATCCCGTGCCGCCGTGTCGGCATCCGGCACCATTGGTGAGCTCTCAATGGTGCAATAGCCGCTGTAGTTGACCTTCTTGATGGCACGAATGACCGTTTTGAAGTCGATCGAGCCATAACCAGGCGTGAGTGAATTTGAGTCGCGGAAGTGCATGTGCCACAGCAATGGATGGGCATCCATGACCGCTTCGTATGGATCGAGCTCCTCGATATTGACGTGGAACCAGTCAAGCTGAATGCCAATGTTGTCACAACCAGTCAACTCGATCATGCGCTTGTGGTTGAGCACTGTATTGACGAACTTGCCCATCTCCAAATGGTTGGTTGCCTCAAAGACCAAGCGGATGTTCTTCTGCCTAGCGTAGTCGGACATGCGGCGCAGCGCATCCACTGCGATCGCAGTGCACTCGGCGACATTTTGGGCCGTGACCGGGGCGTGGATAGCCACGGCTACGGTGACAAAAGCGGCGCCCAATTCGGCAGCAAAATCGATGGTGCTGCACGTCTCGGAGACGGCCAGATCGGCAGTCTTGGGTTCGGTCAACGTCTTATACGTTGGTGAGTAGGGATCCCATTCCTCGCCCCAACATTCGTTGACCGACGACACTGTCAACTGGTAATCCGCTTTGAGCTGCTGGTGCCTCCGCAGATAAGGTTCCATCTTAACCCCCAAGCCATAGCGCCCTTTGGGGGGACAGACCTCGATAGCATCGTACCCGAAGCGCTTCAGGCGCTGATAGGTTTTTTCCGGGTGCAGGTATGCTTCTTCCTGCCCGAAGGTGAGCTGGAAGTAGCTGAACTTGAGACGGTTCTTTGTCGTATTGTTCATCGTGTCCTTATCGCAACTCCTTTGTAATGCAAAGCTATGCCCAGTCGCGCCCGTTGGGGTGAATCAAGGCTTTCACATCCTGCTTGGCGCGCAGGTTGGCAAAGGCAGTTTCCCACTCCTCAAGTGTGTAGTGGCTGGTGATCATGGGATCCAGATTGAAGATGCCCCGATCGAGCAGGTCGACTGCGTGCTCCCACGTCTCGCGACCGTTCCAGCTCCAGCTGCCGCGGATGTCCAGCTGGCCCAAGCTGACCTCATCCAGATTAATGGAGATCTTACGCCCCCACAGACTGATGAAGACGATCACACCCTTGCCGCCGGGTCCCTCGTGTGCCTTGCGTGCGCAGTCTATAGCGTGCTGAACACCTTCCTGGCTGGCGGAACACTCCAACACAAATTCGGCACCCTTACCGTTGGTGATTTCCATTACCGCCTCTGCTGGCCCGTCCTCAGAGTATAGGATGACATCGGCACCTACCTGTTTGCCGATCTGCAGACGTTTCTCGTCGCTCTTCAGCCCGATCAGGATGACGCGCCTCGCACCGCACAGCTTGGCATACTGGACCGCCATGATTCCCATCGGTCCTGGTCCGACGATCACGACATCGTCGCCTACCTTGGCCTGAGCGCGCTCCTGCATCAGATGATGCGTGGCAACAATTGGTTCACACAGGCAGGCGTGATCCAGCGACACGTGATCAGCCACACGATAAGCCACATGTTGCGGGATGCGCATGTAAGGTGCGAAGGCGCCATCCACCGTGACTCCCAGCCACTGGCCCTTGCCGCATTCGATATCGGCAACCAACTTATCCCCTTCCTTGATGTGTCTCACGTTGTTGCCCACCCGATAGGCAATCCCAGAGAACTCGTGGCCCAGTGTAACTGGCGCATGGTAGAAGTGGCGATCCTCTTGGATCAAGAGGTCGCTGCCACATACGCCGGCGGCGTACACTTTCATCAAGATATCATCCGGCCCGATCTCGGGTTCTGGAATTTCACACAGTTCCACGTGCCCCACACCGGGCGCTGTCTTGCGCAGAGCTTTCATAAGCCGTTTCTCTCCAGATTCATTCTGTGTTGCGATCACAACTCCTGTCACGATGCACCATAGCTTCGATGCTGGAGCGCGGTCTGGTATACTTTGTGGATGCGATCCGGGGTAACGTCTGCCTGGATGTTGTGCGAGGGCACGAACACGTAGCCACCGCCTGGCGCCATAATGTCGAGCGTGCGTTTGATCTCATCCTCGATCTGCTGCGGCGTGGCGAAGGGAAGGACTTTCTGCACGTCAATGGCACCACCCCAAAAACACAGCTCCTTGCCAAACTCGCGCTTCAGACGCGCGATGTCCATTTTGCGTGCGCTGCGTTGGATGGGATTAAGGATGTCTACTCCGATCTCAATGAAATCAGGGATGAGGTCGTACACAGAACCACAGGAGTGATAGAAGATCTTGGCCTGGGTCTTTGAGTGGATGAAGTCGAAAATGCGACGCTGTCGCGGCTTGATGAACTTGCGGTACATCTCCGGCGAGATATATGGGCCGGTCTGGATGCCCACATCATCTCCTTGCGCCACGACATGTACGTAATCCCCTACAGCGTTTAGAAAGGCGTCCCACAACGCGATATCAGTTTCGGTGATCTTGTCTAGGAGCGCTTCGGCAAAGCCTGGATCCCAGTACAAGTCGGTGAGAAATTGTTCGTATCCACGGAGCACGCAGCCGCCCTCGAATGGACCCAGACACATGATATCGGCCACAATTGCATAGTTAGTGTTCTCGTAGAGCGCTTTCGCTTCCTCACGCAAGCCGGCCACCCGTCCTGGGTCATATGGGTCTGGCCAAGTGGCTGTCGCCAGGTCATGCACGGTTGCATCGGCAAGCGGCCGCTCCACTACATCATAGTAATAGCAGGCCTTCTTCCAGCGAATGTTGAACTCGTCGTAGAAGCTGTCATCGGGCATCTCGCGCGGCTCGAAGCACCATGGCCCCTTCATCGCCACGGTGCGAAAGTCCACCTCATAACGCTGCAGAAGGTCCTCGCCTGGATAGACAGTGTCCATCTGACGATGCGAGATGACTGGCTCGGCATCCGCTGGCATGCCTAGGTACTCGCGCAGATTTTGATAGGCAATGCGGGTCAGCGTGGTCACGATAGTGCCACCAAGGTCAATGGGCACCTTGTCCGGCTCCCCATGATTCAACGCAGCCAGCACACGCTCACGTGAGTTCATGGTTGCTCCTTGAGTAGTTTCTGATTGACAATAAGCACCTCGCCGCTGGCCGTTCCTATCAGTAACGGTGCGCTGTCGTCCAAACCAAGCGGTGCCGCCACGCAGGTCATAGCAGAGTCGATCTGCAGCCCAGAGTGCCACTCCTCCCATGTTTCGCCATCGTCATCGGAAAGCAGCAGGTTATCGCCAACCAGCACGAGCAGGCGTGGGTGCTTGGGATACTGGGGATCAAGCAGGATGCTGTTGATTGGTCCTGACAGGAGGTTTTCGCCCAGTCGTGTCCACGTGTGTCCTCGGTCTCTCGAGCGATAGAGACCCATTGATTCGCTGCCGGCAAACAAGGTGCCATCCGTGGCGTAACATGGCGAGATCGCCAGGCTCAGCACGGGCGCGAAATCGGTCGAACGCAGTCCCGCCGGGCCACGGTCGACCTCGCGCCAGGCGCGGCCCCCGGTGGTGCTGCGGAAGATTCCACTGTCTGTGCCGACGAAGAGTGTCTCGTCGCGTGCGTAGTCGGGTGACACTGCCAAAGCCAATATATTGAGATCCAGCAGCCCAAAGTTCCAGGCCGCCCAGTGCTGCCCACGATCAGCAGAGCGGAAGACACCGTCCTCTATTGTGCCCGCGAACACGCAGCCATCTTCTAGATAATTAGGTGATACGACCAGCACAGAGACGAAGGGTGGTGGGGACGACAGTGCAGCCGTATGCCAAGTATGTCCGCCGTCTTCGGAGCGCAAAACAGCACCAGGCACACCGGCAAACACAGTCCTGTCAGCAGCAAAATAGGGCGAGAGCACCACGGCCGAGGTGGGCAATGGCTTTTCAGGTCGCAACGAATCGTATGCCAGTTGCCAGGTTTGGCTGGCGTCACTGGAACGATACAAACCAGAGGAACGGGCGGCGAAGCAGATCCCGTCGCGCGCGAAGTCTGGCGAGGCAGCCAGAGCATGTACGATCTCTGTGATGGGTGTCTCGTCTCTCATGTTAGTCAATTGCTCATAGTTTCTTGGGGGGACTCAAGTCGGGCAGAGGGGCCTGTTCCGGCTGAGCATGATGTACCATCACGTCGATGGTCAACGCCTGTGCCGCACTCGTGACAGCCGCATAGGCTACTGATTTGGTAACAATTGCTGGGTCAAAAATCCCTGCTTCCGTCATGTTCACCACGCGCTCACGCACGACGTCGAATCCATAACCCGGACCGTGTTGCTTGACTGCGGCCAGAGTCTCAGAGGCGTCGAACCCGGCATTGGCAATGATAGCGCGGATCGGTGCGGCCACCGCGTCGGCCAGAATGTGATAAGCAGCACGTTCATCAGGGTCAACAGCCGCGCGCGCCATCGCTTCGAGGGTCGGACGACAGCTCCATAAGGCAACCCCACCGCCCGGCAAGACCCCTTCGCGCAGTGCACCACGCAGGGCCGCCGCCGCGCGCTTTGCGCGTTCAACCCGTTCGTTGATTTCACGCCGGGTCATTCCACCTACCCAGAGGGTGGCTGAGCCGCCCAGCAGCTTGCCGATACGCTCTCGCAACAAGTTGCGCGTATTGGGATTATCGGTGCGCTCAAACGCGGTGCGTATGATGGCAATGTGCTGGCGCAGCTGGCGGGCGTTTCCCTTGCCGCCGATAATGCCGAAATTGTAGCGGTCGGCCCAGGCGCGGCGTGCAAAACCGAGGTCCTCGCGTCGGATGCGTTCGAACGAGTCACCAGCCGCCTGAACAAATGGACGTCCGCCGGTCAGTACGGCAAGGTCTTCCAGTGCCCATGCTTTTTGCTCCTTGTCCCACCCTGGTGTCTTGACGGCCACTACTCGCAGCTTCTCCGGGTGCTTGTTAGACAGCAGAAAGCCGATAGCACTGTCCGAGATATCGCCAATTACCATGAGCAAGGAGCGAATGTTATGCCGGATGACCAATGCCAGGGGTGGATAGAGTTGCTGCGGGTGCTTGATCTCGAGATCGCTGATCAGGATGGCGCTTTCTTCCAGATCGATGCGCAGTTGGTCGTCGCCGTCCAACATGCCGCGTGAGACGACCCCGCGTTCCCAGTACATGCCCTCGACATACTCGCGCTCCAGCTCACGGCTACGGCCGGGGCGAATCTCCACGCGGCCGAACTCGCCCACGATGTCGAAGATCTCCCCAAGCATATCAGCAAGAGGCGGGTCGTAGCAGACGGTTTCGGCAATGTGCGCCAGCTCTGACCTGCCTGAAAGGTGGATGGTCATCTTGTTGAGCTGTTCCAGGATCGTTTGCAACCCCTTTTCGAGGAAGACCTGCAATCGGCGTGCGTTGCCGCCTGCGCTGATATAGTGCACCCCGCGCTGGAACACAGCCTGAAACAACACAGCAGCGGTGGCTGTGCCATCTCCCACTTGCTGTTGCAGTCGCCACAACACATCGCGCAGAAACATTGCTCCCACGTCGGCGTCACGGTCGGGAAGCTCGATAATCAAACGGGCAATTGTTCCGCCGTCATCAAGGAGCTGTGGCGTCTTGTCATGGTAATCGACGTGATCGATGGCGACTACGCGTGGTCGCGGGCCCAGCGTAGGACGGATGGCGTTTACCAGCTGATTGATACCACGCTGCATGCCGCGGTAGGTGGCCGGCTGGAACACCACCCGTTCCATATTGGTGTAAATGGTGGGCTGCATAACCCGAACGCGAGGTTTCCGGAATGGAGGGATCATACATCACCCCTTAATGGCGCCCGCCATCACACCCTCGACAAAGAAACGTCGGAAGATGAGATAGACCACCAGCAGCGGTAAGATGGAGGCGAACACACCGGAGTAGATTACCTGAAAGTTGGTGGAGAACTGGCCGGCCGTGTTCGCGATGAAGGGCAACAGGGTGGTATTGGCCGGATCGAGATAGACATACGGCTCCAGGAACTGATTGTAGAAGAGTGGCAGCTGGATAACTGTCAGGCTGACGATGGGCACCTTGAGTAGCGGAAAGAGGATGTGCCGGATATATTGCCATCGGCCAGCTCCATCCAGCATGGCCGACTCCTCCAGGTCGCGCGGGATACCGCTGATGGCACTCACGAAGATCATAGTGGAAAGCGCAGTGCCCTTGATGTTGATCAGGATAACGGCAAGGAGCTGCAGGGCGTGGCGCATGAAGCTGTTCTGCACGTCATAGCCCGGGAAGAGCTTGAAGAACCACTGGAACATCTGATACTGCGGCAGGATGATCAACATAGCCGGGATGACCATCTGCAGGAGATACAGGTTATAGACATACATCTGGTCACGCCGACGCAATCCAGCCAGACCATAGCCAGTAAGGATGGAAAGTACAATCAGGATGCCCAGACTGACAAACGCTATCAGAATGGTTCTTATAAGCGCTGCCCAGAAATTGCTACCACCTGCCTGGCCAAAGAGCAGCGTTTGCCAGCCGTTGAACAGATAGAACCCCTCGAAATAACTCTTGATTCGTTCTTCGGGGATATTGTATTTCTTAGCTATCTCTGCCAAGGTCTCCCGGGCGCCCAAGAATTTGCCTTTCGGGATACCCAACGCTTGCTTCATTTCTTTGAGGTCGAGATTGTAGAAGACGGACAGGTTGCCCACCTCAGTGTTCATATCTACCGGTCTTGCCTTGGGCAACCATAAGTGGAGTTCACCAGCATCCGCAGTAGCGACAAACGTGCGCACGAATAGTATGTAGAATGGGAAGATGGTGAACGCACTGTAGATCAACATCACAGCGATCCCAAATATTCTAAGCGCCAATCTCCTCTTGGAAAGGGTCCAGATGGAAGTGCGCTGCGCTTGCAAGGCTTCAAGAGTCTGCACTTGACTTGTCATTGCGATAATTCCTCCAAATTCCTGGCCGAACCTCTAGCCTAGTATTGCAGTCTGCGCTGCAGACGTTGCAACGCGATACCCACCAGCATCAGTGGCAAGAAGGTCTCAAGTGCCAGGGTCATTCCCATCGAAAGACGTTCGACTTGGAAGCCGTAAATGAAGAAGAGCACACTAAGGAACCTGGCGTTAGGATTGACATACAAAGCTCCCAGCGCTACCAGCTCGTCGAACACAGCCCATGATCCGATCAAACACATAGTCGTGGCCAGGATGAACGAGGGCCACATCTGCGGGAAATAGATGCGCGTGAGACGCTGCCAGTAGGAGGCACCATCGACGACGGCTGATTCAATCGTTTCCTTGGGGATTGAGAGCAGGCCGGAGAGAAAGATCGCCATGTTATAGCCTGCGTAGCGCCAACCTACCATCAGTGGCAACAGGAGTGCTGTACCGGTGGCAGTATAGATATTGATCGGTTCTTTCAGAAGTCCCAGTCTCATCAGCAGCAAGTTGGCAGAACCCGTCTCTTTGGCAAACAGCATCGAGGCCATGTATCCGACAGCTAGTCCTGACACCATCAGTGGCAAGTAGATAACAGTGAAGAAGCCACCGCGAAAGCCTATTTCGTACATCAGCAGTGCCAGGGTCAAGCCGAAGATGTACACAGTCGTGTAATTCAGAGCGACGAAGATAATGGTGCGTTGAAACGCTGGCAAGTAATCTTCCTGCACAGCGCGATCGGTGAACAGGGCGACGAAGTTACGGAGCCCAACGTAGTTCACCAGGGGATCGTTGAACTGCGACATATCCGTCAACAGGATCGGGATGGCTACAAAAAGTGGTACGATGTTCAGTATGACAAAGAAGAACAGCTGAGGCAGGATAAACTTCCAGTCCTCGAGGATGCGGCGCCTGCCAAGCGCAGTCGTTTTCGGGACAGTTGGTCCCTGAAATGTTACACCACTTGGAGGCTTTGTAGCAGCTACTTGCATCGCAATCTCCTTCTGTGAAGGATGAGAGGCGGCCTGCCAGGCCGACAGGCCGCCTCGTATCCACACTTATTCAAATCATCCAGGCACTTCGGGCAGGGTGGGCAGGTTGGGATCGGGCAGACCCTCGAAGCTCTCCTCCCAGTTCTTCTGCAAGATGTCCAGGCAGTCTTGCACTGTGATCTTGCCGGCGAACAGGTCGGTGAAGTAAATGTTGTTGCCGTTGGACTCCCAGTCGAAGACACCCTTGGAGCCCTTCTTGCGGTAGGGGCTGGAGAGCACCACACCGGTCCAACCCTGTTCGAACTTGGTGTTGGGCCACGGACCCTCCTTGTCGCCGATCCACTTCAGAACCTTGACGTATTGCCACCCCTTGAGTTCGAATGGCTCATCGAGCTTGTAGAGCGGCACGCGACCTTCCACCTGCGCCTTCATCGGCACGGCCTCAGGGCTCCAGAACCAGTTCCACGCCTGCACGATCTGTGGCCAGATGGGCAGCTTCTGCACGCCTTCGCGCATGAACCACTGATTGTCGATGTTGGGTGGCAGCGCGGCCTGTAGCCAGACCTCCTGACCATCGGCAGGCGGGGTGGCGGGCAGACCCTCCTGGTGCCCGGCGGTGGCGAACGGCGAGCCGGCGGCCATGGCCTTGTCCCACACCCACGGGCCGTGGAGCATCATGACCGACTTGCCGGCGATGTAGCTGGCCTCCATGTCGCCCTCCCACAGCCGGCTGGGCATGTTGTCGGGGATCCAACCCTTGTCCTTCGCCTTGAGCCAGAACTCGAAGAAGTAGCGATAGGGCGAGTCGGGATCGTTGAACTTGCGCTTGCCCAGCCAGCAGTCAGCCAGATCTTGCCGCGTGGCGTCCTTGTATGCCAGGGTCATGTGGTCGGGATAGGGGATGCCGAACACCCAGTTGTGCCAGGACTGGTTCCAGAACCACTCGACGCCTTCGGTGGCCTTGGCCCAGGCGGTGCCTTCGTCGAGCCACTTCTCCAGGTCGGCCCAGGTCTTCACGTCGCGATGCGGGTCGAGACCAGCCTTCTCCATCAGCTCGGCGTTGTACTGCCAAGTGATGACATAGCCTTGGAAGACATCCAGCGAGCGCGGACCGGGCAGGCCAAAGAGCTTGGGCCAGGCGTTCTTGACATCATAGGTCCAGCGGTCCCACCACTGGAAGTCCACCGTGCTCAGGTCGACCGCCATCAGATAGTTGTCTTTCTTGAAGAAGATCTGCATTTCCTGGGTGAGCTCGATGGCAGCCAGGTAACCGCCAGCAACTTTGGCCTCGTAGGCAGCGGCCGTGTCCTCGTTGATGGAGAAGACGTTAACCTTGATGCCAGGATTCTCCTCCTCGAAGACAGACCACACTTCCTGGTATGCCTTCTCATACTCGGCCAGGGACATCACGTCCAGCACGACTTCCTCCGCCTTGGGGGCGAACTTGGCCGGAGCGGCCTGTGCCGGTGCCGGAGAACCCATCACATAGGGCGCCACTGCCAGACCGGCGGCTGTCATCGCCGAGATGCGCAAGAAATCTCGCCTGCTCAGATTCTTGTTTTCCATTTGTTAGTTTCCCTCCTTTGGTTAAGAAACAAGAGCCGAAACTTTTTATGCTCAAGCATGCATGATAGTAACTATCGGTTTTCCTTGTTCCTTTTTGGGATCACCCCCTTTCACGATGTCCCAGGCACCCACTCTCGTTGCTGAAAAAGGTGTTGCGTTCGCTGGCGTAGAATGGTGTGCACTTAACCCAGATGGTGATACACATCCCAGCCTAGATAGGTGTCAAAGGCCTCGGCCAGGATGTCACCTACGTGAGAACCGTTGATAGCGCAGTGGTGTGCGTGGCCATTAAGGCACAAATAGCGCATCAAACCATCTAGATCTGGCACCTTGACCACAGCGCGCATGCCCGACATTTCCGAGAGAGGATCGTCAGTGAACTCGCCCTCTGCCACCACAGCGCGAATCAGGCCCAACCGATCGTCGGTGTCGAGACGGGCGAAGGTGACCGGTCCGGGTGCCGGGCGACCGTCCAACGCTCCCCATGTATTCTCTGGCCCTAACGTAGTGCCCAAGATTTCTGCTGAGATCATCTTGATGTCTTGGACCAGGCTGCGTGGCCAATTACCACAGTGAAACAGGAGCAACTTGTCCGGTTCATCGTTGTAGTTATTGTTCCAGTCCACCAAGGCACTGGGTGTGCCGGAAGCCAGCTGCAGGGCCACCATGCCAGCGACGCCGCAGATGTCGACCTCGCATGCACTGGGCATCAGTTGATCGCTCATCATGCTCATCAGCGTGCAGGCGTTGATCCCATAATTCTGCTGAATGGAGGTCCAACACTGGAAGGCGGTAGCGTCAATCGAATTCGCCTTCATCCAGTCAGAGATGACGACACCCAGCTTTGCCATTTTGACCAACGCAGCCTCAGGTGCCCCGCCCGTGTTGGTGTATGCCTTGATCTCGTCCAGTTTGGCGCGTACCCGTGCATCGTTGTCAGCCAGCTTCTGTGCGCCCCCAATGATTTCTGAGAGATCTATCGTGGAAACGTTGATACCAGATGCCTCCAGAATCTTCTCGCTGAAGCGCACTGTTTTGAAGGCATCGGGGCGTGCACCAATGGCACCTAAGCGCAATGTGCGCATGCCGTTGACAACACGGCAGAGTTTGTAGAAGCGGGTCACCTCAGCCTTAAACTCGTCCGAGCGCGGATCGAGGGTATGGCGGCGTGTGACACTGAACGCATAGCCATATTGGTACAGATTGTTGCAAACCGAGAGCTTACCACAATAGGCGTCACGCCGATCAGCCGCTGTCAGCGCTGTGGTCTTATCCGGAAACGCATGCACCAGAATTGGGATATCCAGACCTGCAAGGCGGATCGCGTCGGCAATGCCTTTTTCATCGCCAAAATTGGGCAGAGTCACCAAGATGCCCCCGATGCGGTCGCGGTGGGCCTTGAACAGCTCGGCACACTTCTGAGCATCTTCCCAAGTCTCGACGGCGCCCAGCTTGGTGGTCTTCTCGTCTGGGGTGACCACTTCAATGCCCAATTCGCCGAGAACAGCCAGGATTTCCTTCCGCCCTTGTTCCACCAAGCTGTCGGCGAAGAAGTTTCGGTTGCCTACAATTACTCCCAATGCATTCTTTAGCTGCATAAAGATCTCCTTTCTTCGACTGTACAGGCGATGTTGTGCTATGCCGTCATACCATCCAACAATCTCAAGTGAACAAATGGCCAACTTCGCGCCATTTCTCTAGACTTCCTCTTCGGGTGGATAAATTTTCTCGGGTTGGGCGCGACGCTTAGGCCGTGAGATGAGCTCCAGGGTTGTGCCGATCAGTTCTTCGGTGTCCAGATATGCATAGTGACCGTCACCGTCCAGCCCGAAGCCACTGCCGTCCATTGTCATTTGCAGTCCAGCGGCTTCAGCGCACTTGAGTGCCTCTTTCATATCGTCTACGAGCACACCGAAATGATGCACACCGTAGCCGTGGGCTTTCACGAATTCGTCATAGACGGTATCACCTTCGAGGATCTCGATCAGCTCGATGCGCAGCGGCCCAAGCCAGCTGAGCGCAACGCGCATCTTGTGTTCAGCGGGGCGACCACGATAGGACATCCGTTTCACCAGTGGCTTACCATACGTGTAGAAGTGCCACGGACCGATGCCAAAGAGCTTCCAATAGGCTTCGACGGCTTTCTCCAGGTCCTTAACCACAATGCCGACCTGAGCAATGCCGTTCTTCAAGAATGGAAGCGGATGATTCACTGGCAAATTATCGGACATGCAGTTGTCTCTCTCTCATCCTCGAGTTACAGCGCTCTCTCAGAGCCTTTACCCCTTCATCGCGTCGAAAATGTTGGACTACTGATTCGCTCTGGCATCTTCTGGGTTTGGGAAGAAGACCGCCTTGAGCACTTTGCCTTCCAGGGCGAGTGTGGCCCCCTCTTTGAACTGGTCAAGCGGGAAGCGGTGCGTGATCAGCTTCTCAAACGGATACTTGCCCGAGGCAAGCAATCTGAGTGCCTGATACTGATGGCGGGGGCCAAGTGTGGTTGTGCCAATGAGATAGAGCCCGTTGTAATGCACAAGGTTCATATCAATGGGGGGTTTGCTGTCATTTTTGGGCAGACCACCGAAGAGCAGAATACGCCCCCCTTTGCGGGCCATCTCCACAGCTTGCACCTGGGTTGTTGGCACAGAGTTGGCTGTTATGACGACGTCTGCCCCTCTGCCTCCGGTAAGGCGTCGCACTTCTGCGACCACATCGGACTGAGCAGCGTTGATGGTGGCATCCGGTCCGAACGCCTCGGCCATCTTGAGACGGTCTTCTGATACGTCGGCGATGAACACCTTGTCAGCGCCCCGGGCGCGCGCCAACATTGCATGGGTACAGCCCACCGGGCCGGCCCCAATGATGGCCACGGTATCGCCCAGCCCAACCCAACCTTTCTCCTGTGCGTGAACGCAAGAGGAGATCGGCTCGGATATGGCAGCTAATGCTGGGTCCAAGCCTGGCGGCACCGGTTGCATAATGCCATTGCGCGCTGCTTCCGGCGGTATGGCCATATATTCGGCAAATCCACCCGGCCAAGCTTGGGCAATTTCACGATAGTTATCGCACAGCTCGTATTTGCCAGTCATGCAGAAATCGCATTTGCCACAATAGACAAACGGCGCAATAGCTAACAGATCACCTTTGCGCCACGGTCCCGCATAGTTTTCGCCGACTTCTTCTACCCAGCCGGACACTTCGTGACCAATGATCCATGGCAGCGTGACTCGGATGTGTCCGCTGCGCAACGTTCGAAGATCCGAACCGCACAGACCGCAAGCATACACCTTGAGCAGGAAGCCTTCTCGTGGTACCTCCGGCACAGGCACTTCTTCCACGCCGAAGTCCATCGGCGCGCGCACCACAACCGCTTTCATCGTATCAGCCATATGCACGTTCTTGTCCTTTTCCTCGCCTATTGCCTTTCCAACGACTGTTCTGTAGCCAGCATCGTGTCTTGCAGCTGGCGCAGCTGGTACACGAGCTTCGTCGTGTCGGGGGTGACGTTTTCTTCGGTCAACATTTCGCCTTTGGCGATATCTTTGATCACCTTGCCCCCCACAGCCAGACCCATTGGCATCGCCTTGAGCGCGCGTGCTTCGGCGTAGGGATAGACCAGATTATAGATGTCTGGACTTCCCAGATCGCCTACTGTCTCGCCTGCCTTCAGCGGTCGTTTGGCGATCGGCACTACTTCCGCTACCAAGCGGTCGGAGAACAGGGTCGCTTCGCCATAAATCACAGCCTCGGCGACAGACAGGGGGGTCTCAATGGCGCACAGGTGGTACGGTCGGTAAAGCGTGTAGTAGGGACCGTCGCCCATAGCATAGAAGCGCATATCGGCACGGATGCGCGGATCATCACTGGTTACAACGGCAAAGACACCGGGAGATACCTTGCCGATTGAGTACTCGACACATCCACGATGATGAAGGATGCCGCCATCTTCCTTAGGGATGAGCACTTTGTTGAGGTCAGGCACATCCACTCTGGCACCGTGGCAACCGGGCACATCGATTGCCAGCCCGGTGGCATTTGCCATAGCAGCCAACTCCACCATCGTTTTGGTACCGTCCTGGAATGCGGCCAGCATTTTGGGGTTCATGTTTTTGCGCTGTGCTTCCTCGCGACAGCTCTCTGGGGTGGCCTCGTAATTGATCGGGTTATTCTTCCCTTTGCCAAGACATACTACATCAAAGCCCAGCGAGGTGGCAAAATCGTATAAGGTTTTGCACACTCCCGGCTCATCACCCATAGCGGCAGTGTAGACGCATCCTATCTTCTCGGCCATGCGGTGAAGGATAACCCCCACCGTGACGTCGGTTTCGACGTTTAGCATAATCACATGCTTGCGGTTGAGAATGCTATTCCACGCTACCTGAGTACCTACTTCAACGAGGCCTGTCGCTTCGACCAGAGCATCCAGGCTCTCCAGCTGGGTCAACACCATGGCGTCCTCAGTAACCACACGCTTGCCGTTGCGCAAAGCGTCCTCCGCCTCACTCGGCCGGTTGGTGATGCATATGTCTGAATCAGGCACACCAATCTCTTTGAACGTCGCCACAGGACGGCTGGTATCTACATCGGCAATAGCCATAATGTCCATACCAGCCATTTTGTGCACCACGTGGACCATCCCGGAACCCATCTGGCCGCACCCGACCAATCCCACCTGAATGGGGTTCCCTTCTGCCTCGAGTCTTCGTAAATGTCCAAGTAGTTCCATGAGGAGTTCACGTTACCTTTCACTTGTGAGAGTTTGACTCGCTTAACAGCCGGGTGGCCGTGCGATCATCGGTCACCAGCACATTGATCAGTGATCCGCGCAGAGCTGCCCGAATGCTCTCATACTTGCCGGCGCCTCCCGCTACACCGATGACTCTTGGGATGCACTTGATCTGTTCCAGTTCGAGGGCAATGATCCGTTCGTTAACCTCGTGTCTAATAGGGCGGCCATTGGCGTCGTAACAACGTAGGGCAATGTCGCCCACCATGCCCAGCGCTTTTAATTCATTGATTTGTTCCTCTGTTAGCAGAGAGCTCACCTGAAGCACCACCGAATCCGGCGTGAGAGCTCCCAGGCCAACCAAAGCCACATCCGCGCGTGCCGCCATGTCCAGCGTTTCAGCGATGTGCGTGTCGGCCAACAAAGCATCGCGGGCTAGCTTACTGGCCACGATCCCAGGTGCCGGGATCATACGGGAACGCGCTCCCAATGCCTGAGCTGCCCGTCGAGTAAGGTCGCCGCCATATACCTCTGCTTCGGGACGTCCCAATCCGCCGGCCATCTGGACAACTGTCATATAGGGCCAGTTACGCGACGGGAGAGCATCAACAGTGGCGCGGAGGGTAGTTCCCCAAGACATTGTGAGGATCTCACGGCCTTTGAGACAACGTATCAGGCAATCGGCTGCTGCCTGTCCCAGCTCTCGCACAACGTTGGACCTGTCGTAACGGGCTGGGGAGACCACTACTGCTTCTAACAGGTTAAAACGAGCCTCCAATTGACGTTCGAGATCTGCGAAGGTGCCCGGTGGAGGCACCACTGTAATCTTAACCACCCCCTCTTGTCGTGCTTGCTCCAGCAATCGCGACACCTTGACACGTGACAGACCAAAGCGACGCGCAATGTCATGCTGCGTCAACTCGTCTTGATAATAAGCCTTGGCGATTTTATAGAGGAGATTCTTATCGCTGGCGTGCGTGCTCATGCCGCCACAATACCACAATCTCTCGCTGCCGAGCCACACACTTCGCCAGCGTAAGTCCCCGCAGCGAGCAATATGTGCATTTGTGCATGCTCGTGCAAATGCACGATTATTATAGCACATCCAGTTGTATTTGTCAAGTGTTCATATGTGAACATTTGTTCATTCGCTACATGACTTGCTGTCGACGTAGCGCGGCAAGAAGCGGGAACGGATTTATCCTCACCAGCTTTGGGGAACGCGGAAGCACAAGAAGCTCTGCTGGGAGCAGAACGCGTTCCACTGACGTATCATTGACTCAAGACAGCTGTCTGGTCTGGCGCGCGAGGTGAACCCGCGTTCTCGCGATGGGGATACTTCATCTGGGCGAAACTCAAGTGTCTTCTGACAGTATGTGTAGTAGTCCTTGAAGCTTCGCAAGCTCACCTGTATTGAGAAACGACCCGGTTCCCGGCTCATCGGACAGCACGGGTCAATCGTGTGCACCTGATTGATCATTTTTAACAAGTGGGGTGGATATGATTGCCCAATCTCACGTGCTACACGCAACGTTTCACGAAAGGAACGCTCGTCTTCGCCTGGCAGGTTGAGTGAGAAATAGACGTACAAGGGCATGCCGGCTTCCGCTAACGCAGCGAGGACAGGATAGAGGTGTTTATTAGAAAAGTACTTACCGTTAATTCGCCGCACCTTCTCGCTTCCGGAGAGGAGCGTCAAAGCCACTTCGGAGCGCGATACATCCACCGTCCTCGCGAAATCGCGCACAAACTCTTGTGACGGCAGCTGAAAATGCTCATTATAAACGCCAATGCGCACGTTGCGCTGCCGCAGCTCGGCAAAGAGCGTCCGCCAGTAGGTCTCCTCAAAGATAGCCGGATCCAGGTTGAAGGCTACCTGGTCAATACCTTGCCTAGCCAGTTGTGCGACATCCTCGACCACCTTCTCTGCCGAGCGCAGGGCGATTTGCTCACGTCCTGCCAGCAAACGATGTGACTCCTTTCCGCCTCCGCAGAAGGAACAGTCGAAAATGCACCCACGTCCGATGCACAGCCAGTGTCCACGCAACCCGTTCATCGTGCGCGTCAGATTAGTGGGCTCAAATTGAAGCGTCCCATACCAGTCGGCATGTTCCAAGAAATCGAGATTCACAAAGTCCAGCGCGTCGATCTCGGCGGAAGTGGCGCAATAGGAGAGTGGATTCTCAATCACCTGGCCGTGCTCGCGGTAGGAGAGGTTGGGCACAACCGAGAGATCTGGTGTCGGACGTGACAGCTCCGCCATCAGGCTGGAGAGGGGTTGCTCGGCATCTCCGCGGATGACAAAATCCACTTCTGGAAACAAACGCAGGATCTCAGAAGCGTAGACAGATGCTGTGATGCCCCCGAATACCACGCGGGCGTCCGGCAGAATTTCTCGACAGGCCCTAGCCACACTGATGGCGCCGAAGGCATGCTCGAACCAGTGCAGATCCACCATAACCAAGCGGACACCCTTTTGTTCCTTGAGCCATGGTTTTAGCTTAAAACTGCGGTCGCGGAGCATCTCTGCTGGATAGTTGATCCCCCTGACACTATACCCTTGGCTCCGGAGCATATTAGCCAGCCCAATCACGCCCACCGGGATCAGGAAATAGAATCCCAAATCCTGGTAGCCAGAGTCAACGGCATGGCGCGCAGGGTGGATATACAAAACGTCTGTCACAAAACACTCCCAACTTGTGGAATACAGGTGTGCCAAGAGGATCCTATGCCCCTGGTTCAGCGTGGTAGTATTGCTTCACAGGCGACCAATCTCCAGCACACGAAACTATTCAGCCTATTATTGTTGTCCCGAGTGCTCATCTCCTTCCAATTTCACACGCACCGGGCCACGCCAGGGAAATAGCCGCGGCACCTGACGTTGATACTGGCGATACAGCTCGCCATACTCCGCAACCAGCCGGCTTTCTTCCAAGAAAGTCCCTATGTAAAGGTAGAGTGAGAAAACGATAGAAAGTGCAGCTCGATTCACACTCATACTTGGAGCAACCCATATCAGGATAAGCCCCAGCAAGTACTGCGGGTGGCGTACCCAACGGTACATGCCTGAAACAATGAGTGGTGCACAGCGATAAGTCGCCGCACATTCAGGGTCGAAGAGCTGGCGTATTCCTAGGAAGCTCCACACGTCGACCAAAAGGGTCCCGTAGACAATCCCCAAAACTGCCAGCCCCTCGATCGCCCAAGCCAGCTCATACCATGGGGTGGCAAGCACATATAGCTTCTGATCGGGCAGTACTATCAGCATGGCGCCAAGGGGCAGAAGCAACACAGAAGCGATGCAATTGTACACCAAGCGATACCACCGATCGAACCATGTGCCCAGTCGCCATCGTATCCAATCTTTCGTAGAACGACTTGCCAGCCAGCTATGGAGCGCGGCGTATACGACCGAATACACGACAATAACAACGACGCCCGTCAGCAAGTGATCTGAAACCTATCCCCAATCTCTCTGTCTATCGCGCTGTTGTCTCAGATTAAGAAGCGAACACTTCCTCCAGGGCACGCCGCATCACTGAAATGGGAGGCTCAACGCCTGTCCACATCTGGAAAGCAATGGCACCTTGGTAGACCAGCATACCCAGGCCATCCAGTGTGCGTGCTCCACGTCGCTCTGCTGCGGTCAGGAAAGCAGTGCGCGGCGGGTTGGGAATCACATCGCATACTAGGAGATCATCCCGAATTGACGACATCGCCACGCGGGGCATCTCCGCAACATTCGGGAATAACCCAATTGAGGTTGCGTTGATCAGGATGTCTACGTCAGGCGGTACAGTGTACTCATCTTGCCAAGACAAGTACTCAGCGGCAACCCCTGTCTTCTCGCGCAAATGATGTACCAGTTCTTTCCCGCGCGCGGCAGTGCGGTTGACAATCACGATATGGCTGGCACCCGCTAATGCCATTTCCACCGCCATGGCACGTGCCGCGCCACCTGCACCCAGAAAAACCACCCGCTTGCCTCGAGGATCGACGCCAGCATCCTCGCGCACCGAACGTAGAAACCCCTTGCCATCCGTGTTATAACCGATCAGCTCGCCTTCCTGGGCAACCACTGTGTTCACCGCACCGATCAGCTGTGCCTCAGGAGAAAGACGATCCAAGTGGGGGATGACTGCTACCTTGTGCGGAATGGTCAGATTGATGCCGCGCATGTTAAAAGCGCGGAGGCCACGCATAGCATCTGCAAGCTGCTCCGGTCGCACTTCGATGGTGAGATAGCGCCATCTAAGACCACAAGCGTCGAAAGCTGCTTGCTGCATCACACATGTGGGATTCTCAGCCACCGGATAGCCAAAAACACCCACTAGATCTTCCTTGTACGAACGTGGCTGTCCGGCCATTTCACCTCAGCATCTCCTTTCCTCGGCAATTTTCTTCATCAAAGACTTTCTTTGCTGGTATGTCTTGGGAATAGCAATCCCTTGTCCTCTCAGAATGTCTCATAGTGGACCTTGCGCTCGTCAAACTTGGTATGCGCCGGTTTCGTTTCCGCGGGATGCCCAACCGGTACCAGGCAAAGAACGCGCAGGTGGTCAGGAACACCTAACAGGCGCCGCACGCGTTCCTCATCCGTGCTCTGTGGGTAGACAGCTACCCAGACAGCCCCCAGATCAAGGCCGGTTACAGCTAGGAGCAAGTTCTCTGTTAGAGCGCTGCAATCTTCAATCCAGTGAGCGGATCGCCTTGGGTCTCCCAGGATCACAAACACAACTGGAGCAGACCTGCACATTGCCGCCCAAGGATGCACTCTGCTCAGCTCCTCGCGCAAGTCGGCCCGACGGACCACAATGATTTCCCAAGGTCGTGCATCGTCGGCAGACGGGGCGGCCATTGCTGCTTCAAGCAAAGCTTTGATTTGTGATTCCGAAATGGGGTCCGCAGTGTATTTGCGGATACTGCGTCGCTTCTTAATCAGCTCCAACATGCTGTCCCCTCCTTACATAAGCTACTTGGGCGTTCCAGACGCCACGAAAATGGCTCGTCGCTGCACACTGATTTACTCCCAGCGGAGATTATCGCGGGCTGAGGACTGATGGATCGGCCTCGCAGGCGAGCACTTGCAGCATTATCGTTTGTGTATAAGTAAATTATAGAACATGCCGAATGATGTTGCCAGCGACGTTTCCATTGAGATCTTAAGCAATAGGCATCTGAACAGCATAACATAGATGTTTGGCAAAGATTGAAAGAAGCTATCTTGTCGATTGGGCCTCAGTGTGGGGATAGTCGACAATTGCGCGCGAATATCTTTCCAAATCCGGGGTATGGAGCCAGCTCAATGAAATGTACTCGTGACCGCAGCGCCTGCGCCGTTTTGCGCAAGGGCTCTGATAGCAACAGCTGGCGCGCACCGACACCAGCAGCATTCCCGATCTGGGAGAAACGTTCTAGAGGGAGTGCTGGTAACATCCCTATAGCCACCGCGTTTCCTATGTCAATATAGCTGCCGAAGGCACCAGCAAGCAACACTTTGGCTATCTGGTCTGCGGAGACCCTGTTTTCTCGGAGCAACACCTCGATGCCAGTCTGAATTGCCGCCTTAGCCAGCTGAATTTCACGGACATCCTGCTGGGTCACTGTGATGACATATTCGTTCCGCTCCGCCAAGATGAATTCCCACTGGTTATCTACACGATGCAAATGTGGATGAGAGTCCCTCTGGAAGGTCCCATTTTCCCCCAGAACTCCAGCCAGGCGCAGCTGCGCCACTGCATCCAAGATCCCTGATCCGCAAATGCCCACCGGAGTGGCATCGTCTATGGTCTTGTAAAATACCCGGTCAGGGGTGATTTGTACGCGCTCTATCGCACCCGTTGTAGCGCGTACGCCATACTTGATGTGGTAACCTTCAAAGGCTGGGCCAGATGCGCAGGACAAACTGGTGATGGCGCCCTCGGGCGTAATAAGCGAGATCTCGGTATTAGTACCAATGTCAATCACCAAAGTAGTGCTTTCCGACCACGCTTGAGCAGTGGCGATCAGCACAGCAACATGATCGGCGCCGACATAGCCAGCAATATTGGGTGGTATATACAGATGAGCGCCCGGAGCCACCGCGAGGCCGATGTCGCGTGCTCTTATGTCTAAGTCGCTGACCACAGCCGGGATAAAGGGTGAACGTGCCAGCTGGTGCGTAGGCAGGCGTAACAGCAGGTGATGCATGGCTGTGTTACCCACGATGACCACTTCTAGGATATGCTGACGATCTGTGCCAGCTTTCGCGCACAGCTCGCCGATCAGCTGATTGATCCCCTCGACCACCACTTGCTGCAGCCTGTGGGCGCCTCCTGAGTTGCGTTCGGCATATGTGATGCGACTGACGATATCCTCACCATAACTGGTCTGTGGGTTTGTTATCCCTTGAGCCGCAAGCATGTGGCCGCTATAGAGATCGACCAGGTAACCTGCGATTTTGGTCGAGCCAAGGTCAACGGCAAGGCCCAAAGGAGGAGCACCTACCGGGGTTACTGCCACGATCTCGTTCCCGCGTATGTGAGCCTGACAGCGCCAATCCCACGCGCGCAGCTGATGTGGAAGTTCCTGCAATACACCCAGGTCAATCGAATCGGCTGGTGTATCACAAGAGCGGTTGACCACCTGGAGCAGGTTTTCGGCGTCGGCCAGCGGTCGGTCAAGCGAAGGGGGATCCAATGCGACAGCCAGAGTGCGCACTGGAGGAGCTATGGCGGTTTCCGCTTCTTCCATTCCTTCCACCTGGGTGCGCATCGGTGTGCTCAGTGACTCAGAAGGTACACTTATCTGACAGTTGCTGAGTGGGTATGCCATACAGGCCAGTCGGAAGTTCTGCTCCAATTCCTGCTGAGATAGGGCTTCTCGCTCAGGAACGGTCAGCTCAGAAACTTGGCCTGAGACTACACGAACCTTGCAACGTCCACAGATACCCACGCCGCCGCAGATGCTGGTCAGCTCCACGCCCAAACGGCGCGCCGCTTCTAGCAAGGACACGCTGGCGGGCACCTCGCCGCGCCGGCCTACAGGCTCAAATACAATGTGGACAGTGGTTTCGGAGGGAGTATTGTCATCCATGGCTTGATTCTGCTTGATCTGATCCTGATTTGTCATCTGTCGCTTTATTGAATCGAATGGTTAGGAGAGGACGAGACAATGCTCAGCTCACAGTTGGTTCGGCGGTTCCCAACTCATGACAATGAAGGGGGGGTTAAGGCTACCCCCCTCCCACACTACGATGTCTGCTTCCAGGCTGGAGCGCAAAGCCAGGGTGAGAACCCACTCAAGTTGTTCAGCGATACACCCCGTACTCGCGCGTAAACTCGAACATCGCCTTAACGTTCTCCGGCTTGGCTTCGTCGAGAAGTGCCGAAGTATCCATAATGTATCCGCCATCTTTGCCAACTGTGTCGATCAGCCACTTGCAGTAAGCCTTGACATCATCCGGCGTTCCGGTCAGCAGCAGGCGATTAGGGACATTACCTGAGATAGCTGCGATCCCTTTCAGCATCTCCTTGGCCTTTGCCATGTCCATAGTGGCGAAGTGATATACCACCTTGCCCTTGGGCACGTCGACGAAATACTTCAGACGTGGTGTGTCGTTGCCTTCGCAGTAGATCACGACGATGCAGCCTTTCTCCACCAGGCCCTCGATCGCGCGCTTCAGGAAAGGCCAATAGAAGGTTTTGTACTGCTCGTCGGACATGAAACCCTCTGAGCCTTTGTGCATCCAAATCCAAGTGAGTGGCAGATCAGCTCCGGCGGCAGCAGAACCATACTCGATGCACAGTTGTGTCGCAATTTCGAGAGCCTTGAGGAGCTTATCAGGCCGTCGGATCATATCCGCCATAATGCCACGCGTGCCGCGCAAGGTATCTCCAATGATGTCAAAAGGTGGCCAGCTTAAAGCACCATAGGCCAAAGGAAAACCTTTTTGTTTGATCTCCTGAGTATACTGCCCTAAAGAGGCAAACCACTCGCTCAGCTGCTTTCCCGCTTCGATGGCGTTCTGCAATGCCTGTTGAACTTCTGGGTTGGCGAACATCGGCAAGAGGCCGGTCCAGCCGAACCACATCATCAGCCGCATCGGGGGAAAGCCGGCGAACCCTTCTAATGCCTTAAACGAACGGGGCAGCCACTTGGTGGCCATAAAGTGTGAGGGATCATAAATAAACTCATCGTACTCCTCGGCCTTCATGTACTCGCCTTCGATGAACTGGTACATGATGTTGTCACCGAGTCCATGTCCAGCCCACTTGAACCACTTAACACCCAAGAACTCCATCGGCCGCGCTGGGTAAGCGAGGACAGGACCGAAGTCTGCGTCGGGCTGGAAGTCATCCACGAACTTGTGACATGCGCGGCGCGCCAGCGCGTAATCATTCATAGCCTCTTTAATGGTGACGCCTGCATAATTGTAGACGAAAAGCTCGTAGGGCCCCATAATGGGCACGCGATCCGGCACCTTGCCTGTGCAGGCATCTAGGATGCGCTTAACACGTTCCTGGTAAAGCTCTTCGGGCGACTTAGCCATTGTCAATTCCCTCCTGTCCACTGATTGGCTAATTTGACGGCAGCGGCAGCATCTGGACCATAAGCATCGGCACCGATGTACTTGGCTGCATCTTCATCCATCGGAGCGCCACCGATCATGATCTTGACCTTGTCGCGCAGTCCGGCTTCTTTGATCGCTTCGACGGTCAGGCGCATCTGGTCGAACGCCAGTGTGAGAAACCCGCTCATTCCTACAATTTCAGGTTTGTGCTCGCGAATGGCCTCCACGAATTTGGCAGCTGGAACATCGACCCCCAGGTTGAAGACCTGATAATTGTTGACCTCCAACATAAATGCCACGATGTCTTTGCCAATGTCGTGAATATCACCTTCCACGGTGCCGATGACTACCTTACCACGTGGGGTTGTCTCAGCCAAAGCTTCACCGCGAAGCTTAGGTTTCACCATCTCGGCGATTTCCTTTAGCATCTCGCCAGCGACGACCAGCTCAGGCAGGTAGTACTCCTTGCGCTCATAGCGCTCACCCACAATGACCATGGCTTCTTGACCTGCTTCCAGTAGCACGCGTGGGTCAGTACCTGCCTCCAACATCTGCCTGGCTATTTGCAGCGCTTCTTGATCTTTCATGTTGGCAATAGCATCAACCAGTTTCTCTTTTGTCATGATCCTTCTCCTTCAAATTCAGATGCACATCTTTCGCGAAGAACAGGCAAAAGTCTTTGGAGTGGTCCCTATGTCTGTCTCTGACACGCTCTGCTATACACAGGGTTGAATAGCTACACCAGGCCGAGGAGAACCCGATCAATCTGGATTCCTAATCGATATTCACCCCCTTCCGTTCTGGTATCAGTATGATATTAACTAAGAAGGGAGTGGTCGAAGCACTTCAGACTTCAACCACTCCCTCTACCGCGGAGGAGTTGTGGTTGCTAAGGCAAGGCAGGTATCCTGGCTTGCTAGCACACAGCGATATACTTGCGCAGCTAATGAATCTAGACCAGCCGCGATGCTAGCCTACAGTTGCGGGACAGCGCCGGACTTCCTCAAAATTGTGTGAGGTCACCGGCTTCCCCTTTTAAGCCCGGCCCTTCCGTTGGCACAGGGCACCTTGCCAGAGCTTTGCGTATAAATTATACATGGCTTGTGTGACGGTGCAAACTCGCCAGAGATCTACTGTAGCTCTTTTTACTGCCTTATTTCACGCATGGAGTCGCGACCTAAAGACCCTTCCGGTGCCCTCCACGCCGAACGGTTGTGGCTGTTGTAGGGTTAAACGGATGTTAGTCCTTGAGTGCACGGAGGCAGGGGTGGAGGAGAAACGGCCAACGCCCGGCTGGTCTGTTAGTCCTTGAGTGCACGGAGGCAGGTCTTTTGCCAAAAAACTTGACAAATCGAGCAGAGAGATACAATGATGAAATTAGAGTTTCTGAGGATTTGCTGATAAGCGCCCGTTCACAGGGGAGGACCTGTTATGTCTAGGCGTGCATCCAGCAAGAAGCGCTCTGCCCAGCGCAACAGACGACCCGAGGTGGCTGGGGTTATTTTGCTTATATTAGCGCTGATCACAGCTCTCAGCCTTCTCTCGGCCAATCGCGGTCCCATCACTCACCAATGGCTGTACTTTCTGAACCAACTTGTCGGTTGGGGCGTATACGCAATGCCGCTACTTCTGGCAGCGCTGGGCATTTGGCTGCTGCGCCGTTTCGCTCTGGATCGGACAGAGGAGCAAGGGGAAAAGCTGATAGGGGGACTCCTCCTTTTCTTGACTCTACTGGCCATCTTCCAGCTGATAGAGCCGCGTGAGGAGCTTGCCACAGAGGCACAACCAGGCGGTGGAGGGGTGGTCGGCTGGGCTATCGGCACCATGCTTACGAACGGTCTAGGTGCAGTTGGGACCGTGATCGTGCTGGCTGCTGTGCTCTTTGTATGTCTCATCTTGCTTTCAGACCTGTCGTTTGCCGAGCTGATCCTATGGGTGCGCGGGCAAGTCCAGAGAATGAAGGAGAGGCGACGCCAGGAGGAGTTGGCTCGCATGAGCGCTCAACCACCTTTGCCTTCTCCTCAGCAGGAGGCAAAGACACCCAGTTTGCTAAGACGTTTGCTTTCACCACCTGAGGCATCCGTTCCTGCTCCGCAAATGCGACCGCGAGTTACGACACTCTCTCAAGAGGCATTATCAAGCCCAACCAGTCCATCTCGACCAGGGGCCTCTGGTACTTCCCCGTCAGGTGCCCTTGCCCCAAGAGTTGTGGGGGGTCAGGTGTGGAGGCTGCCCCCCATTGAGGCGATCTTGGAGGAAAGCGTCGAGCAAGAGATCAGTCAACAAGATATCCGCGAGCGAGTGCGCATTATTGAGGAAACGCTGGCCAGCTTTGGGATTGAGGCGCGTGTGCGCGAGATAAACCCGGGTCCGGCGGTCACCCAGTTTAGCATTGAGCCCGGTTATATGAATACGAAGGATGCCCAGGGACAACCGCGCAAGGTGCGTGTATCCCGAATCGTCAACCTGGCCAACGACCTTGCCCTTGCTCTCTCGGCCAGCCCCATTCGCATTGAGGCACCTATCCCCGGAAGGCCTTATGTGGGCATCGAGGTGCCCAACACTGTCAAGTCACTGGTGTCTTTGCGCAGTATCCTTGAGTCGGACGTGTTCAGACAACATCCTGGTGCGTTGCGCTTCGCGTTGGGGCGTGATGTTTCCGGTCAACCGATTGTGGCAGACTTGGCAGCTATGCCACATTTACTAATCGCGGGCGCCACTGGCTCTGGAAAGAGTGTCTGCATCAACGCGATCATTGCAGCTTTCCTGTTCACACATACGCCAGAAACGCTCCGCATGATTATGGTGGACCCTAAAATGGTGGAACTGATCGGGTACAACGGCATCCCTCACCTGCTCGCTCCCGTTGTGGTTGAGCTGGACAGGGTGATGGGAGTGCTCAACTGGGCTACTCGTGAAATGGATCAGCGTTATAAGACTTTTTCCCAGCTGGGTGTGCGCAATCTGGTAGCCTACAATGAGCTGATGCTGAGCAAGGGGCAGCCCCCCATGCCCTATATCGTGATAATCGTGGATGAGCTGGCCGATCTCATGATAACGGCTCCGGATGAGGTGGAGCGGACGGTTACTCGCATTGCCCAGATGGCGCGTGCTACCGGCATCCATCTCATTATTGCCACCCAACGTCCCTCTGTGGATGTTGTCACAGGACTCATCAAGGCTAACTTCCCGGCTCGCATTGCATTTGCAGTGACCAGCCAAGTGGACTCGCGAGTTATCCTGGATACTCCTGGAGCAGAAAGGCTGCTTGGACGTGGCGATATGCTTTTCATGTCCCCCGAGAGCACCAAGCTGCAACGGTTGCAAGGCGTTTATGTCTCAGATCGGGAGCTGTCACGGCTGGTGCGCTTTTGGAAGGGCATAGGGACACCTCAGCAGACATCGTTGCCATCGGCGGACACTGGGCGCTCAGCGTCCGATGTGGCTGGCCTGAAAGGACAGGCAGTGGTACAGGCGACGTTGTGGCCGGAAGCCGAAGACCTCAACGAAAGTGTCTCCTCAGAAAAAGGTGAGGATGACCTGCTGGAGCGAGCCATTGAGGTGGTGCGCTCACAGCGTCGTGCTTCGGTTTCGCTCTTGCAACGGCGTCTGCGTATCGGATATGCTCGTGCTGCGCGTCTGATAGATCTACTGGAAGAGCGTGGTATCATTGGTCCCGATGAAGGGGGCGGTCGCGCCCGCCAGGTGTTTGTTACTGCGCCAGGCGAGGGAGAGAAGCGAGAACCCAGTGGTCGGTGAGGCACTGCGTTGTCTGACGTTGCTCTTGGTAATTCCACCAGGAGTGCTGCTTCTCGGTCCTCTATTACTGATTGCAGCTGCCAAAGGTACCCAGCGTCTTGGTCCACTGACCCTTGACGTGCGGCGCAGTGGTTCGAGGGGACGTGTGACAGCCGGTCTAACAGGGTTTGTACTGTGGATTGCAGTCTGGGGAGGACTGTTGTGGTTGTTTTGGCCAGTAGCTGAGCGCTTTAACTTCTCATATAGTATCGCCTCACCGCCAATGACGCAAGCGCTATCGCCCACTTCCGGGTCGGGCGAGGTCAATCTGACCGCTAGTGTCACCGCCTTTGCCACATTGCCGCCTGTAGCTAGGTTGCCCCTCGCAGATGGTACAACACCGCTTGTTGCGCAGTCAACGCCACCGCTTGTTTCATCCAGTGTTGTGCCCTCCGTCACCGCGCATGGTTCGTTAGTGTCGCCTACCTTTACACCATTGGTAGTCTCCACGCCTAGCCTGAAGTTGAGAATCACACCGTCTGCTACTGGTTTCGCATTGCCGACGCCCACCTTTACGATGACACCGACAGAGCCTCCAACCGCGACTTCTACTCCTACTCCGTCTGCGACATGGACGCCCACTCCAACGGCGAGCCCATCTCCAAAGCCAACGGTGACACCCACTGAGAGTCCATCTCCGACCGCGACGGTGACGCCAACGCCGACCGAAACGTCGACCCCGACGCAGATGCTCGTGAGGGTGCCGTCACCTACCCCGTCATATACTGTGACGGCGTCACCTACGCCGTCGCCCACGGTCACTGCGACGCCAACAGCGGACTATGCGCGAGAGGCGATTGCAACTGTCGGGGTAGCTAACGAAGCGTTGCGGCTTGCGATCGAGCTCCCTTCGCAAGAACGATTGAGCACCCTTGGCGAATACTGGAAGGAGAGAGCGTTTCCAAACGTGCAAGCCTTTGTCTTTTCCATAATCAAGCTTGTAGGAAGACCGGTCAAGGCGTCCTATGTATATCTGATACCTCCAAGCGCTACATATGACCATCTTAGAAGGAGGGCGCACGTGAACGCGATTGAAATCTGGACATACGAAGGTTCTAAGGTGGTCTACAAAGAGGAATTTGTGTTTCATTACGTTCTGGCGCAGCATGGGACAGGCTGGGCAATTGTCGATTATACTTATAGAAATGTGCCATGACCGCGTCGTCTCGGTGAAAATAGCTTGTGCAGCTCAGAGCAGCTCAAGGTACCGAGCGCTATTGTCGATCTAAATAGGAGCAGGAATTGGCAAAAAGTCAGACACGGTTTGTTTGCCAACAGTGTGGAAGCATCCAAACCCGATGGCTGGGACGGTGTCCGGAGTGTGGTGAGTGGAATAGCCTGGTCGAGACGCCTTTTCCGGCTCAGGGCGCCCGCGCGAGCCGCACGCCAACCGTTGAGGGTTCGGAAAGCCGACCTCGCCAGCTGAGTGAAATATCCACCGACGGTTTCGATCGCCTGTCGCTCGGTATCGGGGAGCTGGATCGTGTCTTGGGTGGTGGCTTGGTGCCGGGATCACTGGTTCTGATCGGAGGCGATCCAGGTATTGGCAAGAGCACATTGGTGCTGCAAGCATGTGGTCATATCGCGAGCAATGAGCGCCCCGTTCTCTACATCTCGGGAGAGGAGAGCGCGGAGCAGATTAAACTGCGTTCCAGTCGTATCGGTGTCAGTGGAGACGGGCTCTATATCTTGCCGGAGACTAATCTGGATGTGATTATTCATCACGTTCAGCAGTACCAACCACAGCTGGTGGTCGTTGATTCCATTCAAACAGTCTACGTAAACGATCTGGATTCCCCGGCCGGGTCCATTGGTCAGGTGCGCGAATGTGCAGCTCGTTTGATGCGTGTGGCCAAGACGCACAGCATTCCGGTCCTCCTCGTTGGTCATGTAACCAAAACAGGGGTTATTGCCGGCCCACGTGTTCTAGAGCACACCGTGGACACCGTGCTATACCTGGAGGGCGACCGATTTCACATTCATCGACTGTTGCGTTGTGTCAAGAATCGCTTTGGACCGGCAAGTGAAGTGGGAGTCTTCGAGATGCAAGACACCGGTATGATCGAAGTGGCGAACCCCAGCCAGGTGTTCCTGGCCGAGAGGCTGGCACAGGCTGCTGGATCGGCGATCGCCGTGACAATGGAAGGCACGCGTCCTCTACTGGTGGAGATCCAGGCACTCAGCAGCACCACCGTTTTTGGCAATCCGCGCCGCACAGCAAACGGGATTGACCTCAACCGACTATGGCTGTTGGTGGCTGTATTAAGCAAGCGCGTCGGTGTGCGGTTGTTCGATCAAGATATATTTGTCAACGTGGTGGGTGGCTTTAAGGTCAACGAACCGGCAGCTGATCTTGCTGTCGCGTGTGCCATCAATTCGAGCTTCCGTGATGTGCCCGTTGCCTCGGATATAGCAGTGATCGGTGAAGTTGGGCTCTCTGGTGAGCTGCGGGCAGTAACTCAGCTGGAAACGCGCCTTAAGGAGGCAGCCAGGTTGGGTTTTAAGCGATGTCTGGTGCCTCAGTCACGTTCGCTCCAGCGGATCAAAGTGCCCGACTTGGAGATTCTGGTCGCGCGTACGCTCGCCCAAGCCCTTGAGATCGCATTGTTGTCGTGATAACTATGATTGATCCGACCGATATCCAAATTGACGATGTTGTTCAGTTGCGTAAACCCCATCCCTGCGGGGGCAACACGTGGCAGGTGGTCCGAATCGGCACAGATATTGGCATCCGTTGTCTCACCTGTCATCGGCGTGTCCTATTGCCGAGAAGTGAATTCGCGCGTCGTGTCAAGGTTGTCTTGCAGCGCAAAATGTCTCAGCAGGGATAAGCCTGTTTGTGACAACACGTACTGGGATGCTATACTTTGTGAAGTGGAAACCAGTCCGGTACTGCTGAGAGGGAGCAAGTCAGCGTGAACTTATCAAAGAGACCAGCACATAGTTCGGCTTCTTGGGGAGCGTTTGTCTTGTTCTACGTGCTGATGCTCATCATCATCGCCTTTCTGGATTGGATGAATGGGCTGTTACGTCTGCCTTACTACCTCACTCAGGTAGGGTTATTGACGTTAGGTGTGGGGATTTTCGCCATTTGCGGCTGGCGCTTTCCCTCCATGCAGGCTGAATATAGCGCATTGCTTGCCTTTACAGTTGGGGTGTTGACTATCATACCTGCAGTTCTGATGAGTTTGCAGCATATGACGGAAGGGTTCTGGAATCAGTATTTCTTGATCGCCTTCGGAATGGCAAGTGGTAGTTCGCTGGGTTTTCTGTTTACCAGCTTGGCGAGGAGTCGCGTTGCTGCGCGCCCGAAGAAGGAATGAGCGGATAGCACTCCATGTCCACAGGTGAACCTTGTTCTACACCACCTATAATCCGTTGTAGCGTTGGGATTACCGCCCACAACGAAGAGGCTAACATCGGTCAGCTCCTAGAAGCTATGCGTAACCAGCGCCTGCGTACGGTGGAAATCACCGAGATCATTGTGGTCGCTTCGGGTTGTACAGATCGCACCGAGGAAATCGTGCGCGAGCACATGGCCTGCGACCCGCGCATCAAGCTGATCGTCCAGGAAAAGCGTGAGGGCAAGACCGCGGCAGTCAATCTTTTCTTGGCCCATGCAAAGGAGAACATCTGTGTTTTGGAAAGCGGTGACACATTGCCTGGCGAGGATGCTATCGAAAGCATGGTGCGGATGTTCGCCGATCCTGCTGTGGGTATGACTGGCGCGCACAAGGTGCCGGTGAATGCGCCGGAGCACATTGTGGGGTACATGAGCCACTTGCGCCTCCGCTTGGAACACCAGCTATGTCTTGAGATTCCGCGCTTGGGTGAGCTGATCGCGTTCCGCAAGGTGTTCGACCATATTCCCCATGATGTGGCCATGGATGAAGCTTTTGTGGAAGCATTGGTGGTGCGTCGCGGACTGCAGGTGCGTTATGCGCCGGATGCAGTGGTGTATAACATGGGCCCGCAAACAGTGGGTGATTTTATCAAGCAGCGCCGGCGCAACTACGCAGGACACTTGCACCTGATGGAAAAGTATGGTTATCGAGTATCAAGCCTGGATGCCGGTCGGGTGTTGCGCTTGGCATTGACAGAAGTGTGGCGTGCTCTCCAGCTCATCTGGGCACTCTTTGTGTTGGCTTTGCTTGAAGGCGTAGCACGGCTGCTCGGTTGGTGGGACTACCGTGTGCGCCACCGCCGACATGAGGTGTGGGATATCGCCTGGACCACCAAGCGAGTGACCCCTCCATCTAGCGTGCATCTTTCGTCTTTACCACCTCACACAAGACAGGAATGAAACGTTGAAGAAACACCTATTCACCTTGCTCAAGGTGGTAGTCAGCCTGGGCCTGATTACATATTTGTTTACACGTATGGATCTTGGGCAAGTGCAGTTTGCACTGCACACTGCTGACTATCTATACCTGCTGCCGGCAGCTTTGTCATTTCTCGCGGCGATGACCAACTCGGCTTTTAAATGGTACATTTTGTTGCGTGCTCAACGCGTTAATGTGCCTTTCCGTGCTATTCTCAGCTACACATACGTGGGTTTCTTTTTTAACAACTTTCTGCCTGCTAACGTGGGCGGAGATGTCATGCGTGGTTATGGCCTGGCGCGCTACACAGAGCGCACTGCTGAAGCAGCCGTGAGTGTGATCGTAGACCGCATTGTAGGGTTGTTGGCTTTTATGGCAAGCGCGGCAGTGTCAGCTGCGGTGGCAGTCCTGCTAATGCACCGCACAGAGCTGCAAGGCGTGGAACTGGCAGCCGTGCTTGGGCTTGGCCTTGTGACAGGTGGATTGGCTGGCATGCTCAGCCGTCGGGTGCGCAGCTTGCTTGGCAAGGCCTTCAGTTGGGGACCACTTACTGCGCTGTCGTCCATCTATCGGAGTGTTTCAGAGGCGCTTGATGCCTATCGCCATAGCTACAGCACCTTGCTGGCAGCTTTCTGTGTTTCTTTGCTCACCCTTATCCTCACTAACCTGACCGACTACCTAATTGCTCAGTCACTGGGTGGCGGTGTTGCTTTGATCTACATTTTTATCTTCAATCCCATTATTGCGTTCGTTTTGTTGGTGCCCATTTCGATCGGTGGGTTGGGTGTCACGCAAGCTGCCTACCCCTTCTTCTATGGGTTGGTCGGGGTACCAACCAGCCTAGCTTTTTCCATTTCATTGCTTAAACAACTGATCGTCTACGCTACCAGCTTGCTTGGAGGAATTCTATGGTGGCGTGGAAGGGCAGGTGCGGGTGAAGCGACTCGTTACCCTGTGGAGGTATCAGGCATCTGAACCTGCCGGGCACTATGCGTGGCAGTCTTCCCTGATCTGCACTTGCTCAAAGTATCCATACAAAGGTGCACCTGGCTGTCAGACCCTTTGCGTCTACCAGCATCCGCGATTTCCTCCTGCTTTGCCTTATTGGGTATCGAGGCTTATGCTGCGCTATCTGGGGTTCCTCTCAGGGAGAGGATATCTTGCGAAGAGGGTTGCCTGCGCACAGTCATTTGCATATAATTAAGGGTATTCCGGGGTGAGCAATGAGAAAGCCGGACATTCTCCACCGAGGGGATGTCTACATCGCCAGTGCAATGCCAAGGAGGTCACAATGATGCACTTTGCTTTCCGGTTGTTATTCGTGGTGCTGTTCCTGGTCGGTTTGCTTCCTGTAAGCATATATGCGCAGGAACCTTCCGCTACCGCATTGTCGGTTAGTGTGGATGCCTCGAATGTGGCTAATTTCCCCCAAGTGACGCTGATGCTGACGGTGCGTGACTCTTATGGACGTGTGGTGTCTGAGCTTTCACCCGATGCCATCCAGGTCTTTGAGGACAGTGACACACAGGCGCGTCCAGTGTTGAGTGTCGAGCCGCTCATCAATCCTTCACGACCGGTATATGTGGTTCTGGTGTTGGACATTTCTGGCTCAATGATTGGCCAGCCGGTGAAGGATGCAAAGGCAGCAGCTCGCGCGCTTATTGAACGCATGGGGCCGCAAGACTATGTGGCGTTGATCGCGTTCAAGATCTCCATTGCATTGGACGAGCTGGACCCCACGCGGGAACACTTGTTCACGTCCGACCACGCTTCAGTACTGGCGCTGATTGACCGTCTGAGGGCCAAGGGAGGTACACCGCTCTATGATGCTCTATTTAAGGCAGCGCGCTGGGCGAAGAACATGGCGCCAAACAATCGCGCCATTGTGTTGCTCACGGATGGGGTAGACGAAGATCCTGGAAGTAGACTGGCGACCCCTGATGATGCCATTGCAGAAGCAGCGCGCGCCAACATCCCTATCTTTGCCATTGGATATGAGGGGGTAGGGGGTCGGCTGGCGCGCGAGTTCCTCCAGCGAGCTGCACGTGAGACAGGTGGTTCATATCAAGAAACCCCTGATTCAGCACAACTGGTCTCCCTGTTTCGTGATATCTTAGAACGACCTAAACAGGAATCTCGTTTGATCTACCGTTCTGGGTTGTTGCCGGATGGCCAGGTGCATCAAGTGCGGGTACGTGTGCGCATTGGTGATCAAGTAGGCGAAGGTGTGGGGACTATTGGACCTGTACCGTTCATTCCGACCCCAACGCCGACGTTCACTCCCACGGCTACGCCTACTGTGACGCCGCTGCCCACGGCGACATCGTCGCCT
>Ga0116210_1000623_pt1 | contig 33592 bp, 28 predicted proteins | sample TshhotsprinmetaG_FD_94483 | JGI IMG/M metagenome (GOLD analysis project Ga0116210, IMG submission 94483) | Hot spring microbial communities from South Africa to study Microbial Dark Matter (Phase II) - Tshipise hot spring metaG | ecosystem: Environmental > Aquatic > Thermal springs > Hot... | reverse complement strand
TCTACAAGCACTACTCTGTACATCGCTTCTCCCCCATTTTACTTTGAACATTCCTTGAAAACAGCTGATCCCCTTACAACTTGATACAATGTATAAACTATTACAGGATGAAAAACTTTCATCTCACTTTTTCTAGCTGTGAGTAACATGGAAGACTTTATATTATTCTACTGTACATTTTCTTTTCTGTTGGACCTAAAAAATTTAATATTTACTTAAAAAACTAAAGATATTTCCTATTGCTTATTTTAAAAAATATTAAAATTTTTAAAAACGTTGACTATGTTTCACTGTTAGATGAGCCCCATTTCTCTTGCTTCCTTTCAACCTTTTTAAAAGCATGGAGGGCACCCGTCATCACTAGCAAGGCGAACAAACTCATGCTAAAAAAAGGAATAATTCCGGGTAAATAAAAAAATACAACGCATAATAATCCAATCGTAATTACCATCATACTTGTGATGAGAGGATTTGCCATTCCGATTAGGAATGCGTATTTCAAGTATTGAAAGAACTTCAAATTATAATGAACGTAAACAGGGAAAATATATAACAAAGTAACTGTATATAAAATAAAGCTAATGGATAGAGCAATAAAAAAAAGGGTGTGTATATTTGCTGACAAATTTGAAAGATATAACATATCCATATATAACACTATAAATATGGTAGTAAATATTAAACCTAAAGCATTCGCTTTGAAAAACTCTTGTTTATACACTTTGAAAAATGTTTTAAATATCGGAAAGTTGTGATCATGGAATAACAACCACTTCCTTACAATTGTAAAAAGAGCAACAGTTGCTGGGAAAAAACCGAGAAAGAGGACCCCTATCACTATGAATAAAATCCATAGCACATTGATGTATGCAAGTTTTGTAATCCACTCACAAAAGCGATAAAACTTTCCTTCTAAAGTACCAAAGTTCATTACGCATCCGTCCTATCTAAACTTTGTAACTAACATCATCATACAATAATAGGGGGATTTATCCCCCTATTATTACATACGAAGTTTTCTTTCCTTTCTTAAACGTCATCATTTTTATACAATTCTTTTTCCGATTGCAACAAATCACTAACAGTGACAAACTCGTACCCTTGTATAAATAGCTCCTCGATAAGCACTTCAACTGCCTCAACTGTTTGGGAACGATCCCCAAAACCATCATGGAAAAGCAAAATCACCCCATTGTTTATACGCTCGCGCGTCTTAGTGATAATATGGTCTCGACCGGGCTGTTCCCAATCTAATGCATCTACATTCACCGCTCCAATCGTCTGATATTTGAAACGACTAACAATAAGTTCTATATCCTCATTGTAACGAAAATATGGTGGCCGAAACACCTTAGGTTTTCTTCCTGTAAAATTTTCGATGATTTTATCAGCATATTGAATTTCGTGCAAACATTCATGACGATTTATTAATGTCAAGTCGGGATGTGAGTACGTATGATTTCCAATCTCATGCCCAAGAACAACAACCTCCTCGACGATCTCAGGATACATGGCCATATGTTCACCAATCATAAAAAATGTCGCCTTTCCCGAAACGTTCTTAAATAAATCTAATATGCGTGGCGTATAGATCGGGTTTGGGCCGTCATCGAATGTTACCGCAACCATTTTACGAGAAGTTTCAACTTTCTCAATCATCCCGAATGCCCCTCCTTGAATTAATCATTCCACCGATTCAGAGAGACTTTTCATCCCCCGAGAAGGGGGGAATTCGTTCCCCTCTTCTAACCATAAAATGCTCGTCACACCGCGCGGATAGTATTTACTCCCACTAATCTCACCAGAAATAATTTGATCGCTCCAACTCCAGATCGAAAGCTCTGGATGGGTAAGCCATGAGACATGAGCCTCGTCGGCGCGTTTTCCTTGTTCGTTCCACTCCAAGCCTAGAAGATGGCGAGCAACGAATTGGCATAAATAAATTTTACTTAACCATGAGTTGTTACTTGTAGAGGAAATTTTCCATCCTCCATCTGAAAATAGACAAACTCCTTCCTGTAGCACATAGTTCAAGTGTGTTTTCAATGCTTGAATATATGATTTAAAACGCCCATTTTCATCCAATGCTTCATGGTTATTCGTAAAGTAAGGGAATACAAGTCCTTCAATCGCCGGAATGATTTTTGAATCATTCCCTTCACCCATTATTGCCGGAATATATCCCTCATCTGTGACATAGCTTATAATTGTTGCAGCACATCTTTCGGCTTGCTTTCCAGCTAGCATAGCCAATTGCCCGTTGCCAACATCCTTAAACAGCTTTTCTAATGCAACATAAGCCGCCCAACACTTTCCAGCTAAATATAAGTTGTTACGTGCTTGGCCAAGCGATACATCGAGACTATCATATGTCGTAATCTCTGCCCCACCCATCGTGCGGTTACTATCGAGCCCCATAATTCCATTTCGCTTTTCAGGATCCGGATGATCTCGATGAACCATACTTTCGAGACATTTCTCCAAAACCGACAGATGTTTATCGCGCCACGTCAAATCTCCTGTTTGTCGAATGTATACTGCAGCACAAAGCACCCAGTTGACGAGTTGTTCGTGTGTCATATGAGAAAAACACCCGCTAATCCCATACAATTCATACGACGAATAATGTGGACGAGAAAATGTGTTTGCTACTCCCATATCGTGAGTAAAACTGATACCACCTGGGTACTCTAACTCTTCACCAGGAAAACGAACACAATCTTCATAACTATAGCGCTCGACGTATAAATCCAATACATTTCTTACAGTCCATGGATTCATCTTTAATTCAAAAAATAGCTGATCGACAGTGAGATCAAACGTGTTCATCATTCGGTACTCGCCTTCATTAGCAACCCAAATAGGTTTTCCCTCACATTCTAGTAGCTGCGTATTACCATAGTAACTGCGTATTGCATGAGCCATCATAAACTTTTGGTCATCGGACAACCATTGTTTCTCGATGAACGCGTTAGAGTGGAATGATTGTTCCTTTAACACTTCTACATGCTCTAACGCATAAAGGGCGACTTCTTCAATGTTTTTGAAGAAACGAGTATAAAGGTAAGAAGCATCCATTCCTGCCGTAACATAGCCACCCCGATAAAAGCAAATTGCGAATTGATATGTTTTCTTCTTCCCTGGTGGAACATCCATGATAAGTGCACCGACTTTTCCAAGACCAAATGTCCAGTTTTCTTCGAACGGTGTTGTCAAAATATCTTCCATGCTGAAATGTAGCGCCGAACGCACATCGTCATGATTGGTAGCGATACTAACGATTCGTCCTTGTCCGACACCGCGAATTCCAGGACACGTATCATCGATTCGCCGCATGGATGTATACGGATCGTTCCCCTCAAATCCAAAAAAAGCACGTCTTGTTCCTGTTCCTTTTGTATTGTCAATCGTTATCTCAGCAATAATAGCTGGAACTATCGCCAATTTTAACTCTTCATCATTCGCTTTTTCCGGATCGGGCACCGACTTAACTGGAGAATAAATAGTAATTGTCAAATCTTTTGCTTTCCATGTATCCGTTCCAACATGGAACTCTCTTTCAATTTGATCCTTCGCGATCGGAAACAAAATTTTTGGTTTTTCCGGACTCGGATCAGGGTTTTCAATATCATACCTCTTACTTTCATCTTCATTCGCTATTTCTAAAAATGGCAACACATCATATATACCTGGTTCATTTAATGACTGTACACCTATAAATATATTTTGTTTTGGGGGACGGGCAAGCTCAAGATCAAAACCCCCGCTTTTACCCGGGAAACCTAATGTAAAACTCGCAAACGCTCCAACAGGTGAATGATGGGCGTTAAAAAACATGTTCGTCGGCATATTATTATTACCCCTTTCTTATCCTTTAATAGCTCCAGCAGTAATCCCTTCCATGATCTTATTACTCAAGAAAAAGAAAAGAATTAAAACTGGTAAAACGCTAATCATTAAAGTTGCTCCAATTGCTCCCCAATCTGTTGTATACTGTCCAATGAAATTTTGTATTCCGACTGTGAGCGTTTTATATTCATCTGAATTGATGAAGGTATTTACAAATACAAACTCATTCCAATTGTAAATCATATTAATAATCGTTGTTGTGACAATTACTGGAGAAGTCATCGGCAAAATGACTTGGAAAAACATTCGATGAACAGAACAGCCATCCATGATAGCAGATTCCTCTAGTTCTCGCGGTAACGCATTATAAAAACCTAACAAAATCATAATTGTAATCGGTAAATTAAAACCAATATTTGTTAAAACAATTGACATCGGGTGATCAATCAACTTTACTTTCATAAAAAAGTTAAACAGAGGAATGAGAGTCGAATGGATCGGAATCATTAATCCGACCATGAACAACCCAAGCACAACATGTTTTAATTTCCAATTCATTCGTGTGATTGCAAACGTCACGAAACTAGCTAACAATACGGTAAAAACAACCGATACGGTAGTAATCCATAAACTATTAAAGAAATAGCGACCAATATCCCCTTCAACCCATACCTTCACATAATTTTCCCAACGTGGAGGAGAAGGTAAAGAGAAAAGAGGGGTATTAAATACTTCATGATTATTTTTCAAAGAGAAAAATAACAGCCAGATAAGGGGGAGGATTTGTAGACCGGCAACTGCGAATAACACCATATAAAATAGAAACATACCAGCTTTTTTTGCATATATAATCGTTCTTTTCATCGTATGAGCACCTCTTACAACGTTAGTATTGAACTTCTTCTTCTGTATGCGTTAACTTTCGAATTAACCATGTAGCAGCAATACAAAGAATTAACAGAGAAAAAGCAATGGCACTTCCGTATCCGAAATTGAAGCTACGAAATGCTTTTTGATACATGTAAGAGGCAATCACTTCACTCGCCCCGTCTGGTCCACCACCAGTCATTACATAAATTAAATCAAAATATTTTAAAGAACCGACCACAGCTAATACGACTGTTACTTTAATCACGCCAGCAATGAGCGGCAATTTAATTTTATATGCCAATTGCCACGGATTAGCCCCATCAATAATAGCTGCCTCAATGATAGATGACGGGATATTTTTCAAAGCAGCATAGTAAATTAGTATATAGAACCCCGCATATTGCCAAATAATAGGAATAAAAACAGAGTACAGCACAATCGAAGGATCAGCGAGCCAGTTAGGCGTATCCTCCACTCCTAAGAATGAGAGAAGTTGATTCAGCATCCCATTGGAAGGATGATAAATTCGTAACCATAGCTGAGCAATAGCTACTGAAGAAAGCAACATCGGGATTAAATAAATTTTCCGAAGTATATTCGCTCCTTTTACTTTCCCAGCAAGAATGAGAGAAACAACTAAATAGCCACCGAGACTGAAAACAGAAAAAACAGCTAGTAGAAACGAGTGATACACACTTTTCCAAAACATATTGTCTTTTAACAGTTGTCTATAGTTGTCTAACGCAATAAACGTTCTCTCTCCTATTCCATCCCATTTCATCAAGCTATAGTATCCTGTCATAATGATTGGGATATAAACTAGTATCACAATGAGCAATAAAGCGGGTAGCACGTATAATGCAATGACTCGTTTATCAGACATTACCTTGTCCATATTTTATTTCCTCCTCATCCTTTTGAGGAAAAAGGACATATTGTAGCAATATGTCCTTTTTCTGTTCTACATATCTAGCGTGTGCTAGAGAGCACCTCTTGATGTTGTTTTGCGAATTGCTCTGGTGTTATACTCTCGCCAAACAGTGACTGAATTAAATTTAAGTGCGTTTGGGCAGCTTCTGGATTCATTTGCACATCAGCAAACAATGTAATATTGCTTGCGTTCGCTAATTCATTTAACACGTCAATGTACATTTGTGGCAAATCGACGTTCTCAGTATTCACTTTCGTTGCTGGAATCACGCCCGCTCTTGTTACAGAACGTTCTCCCCATTTTTCAACAAAGAATTTCACAAATTGTTTCGCTTCTTCTTTATGCTTTGAATTTTCAGAAACAAATAGGCCTACTCCTGGTCCACCAACCCAACTATCGATATTCCCTTTTCCACCTTCAACAGTTGGGAATTTAAAAAATCCTACTTTTTCTCTGAATTCTTTTGGAACATCTTCATTCGTTGTAAATTGTGGCAAATCCCATGTTCCCATCAAATACATCGCAGCCTTTTCATTTGTAAATTCTGCTTTTGCCTCATCATTCGATAAGCCGTTAAATCCTTTAATAAATGCTTTCATTTTGACTAATTGTTGAATTTCTTCAGCTGCTTGTACTAAACTCGGATCTTCAAATGTACCGCTTCCATTGATCGCATTTTTTAACGTATCTGCCCCGCCAATACGATCAGCTAAATACATATACCACATTGATCCTGTCCAACGATCTTTATTTCCTAAAGCAATTGGTGCAACTCCGTTATCTACAAGTACTTGCACAACACGCTTAAACTCTTCATACGTTTTAGGAGCTTCTAAATTGTATTTTTCAAAAATCCCTTTGTTATAGTAAATAGGTGTGATGTTTAACTCTAAAGGAAGAGCATATGTTTTTCCATCTAATGCATAAGGCTCTGTCGTTCCTGATACAAAGTTGTTACGTAACCCACCATCCAACAAATCGTCTAGAGGAGCAAAGAGTCCTCCTTTTGCATAAGGCTCTAGAAACCCTGCAGCCCACGTCATCCCAATATCAGGAAGTTCGTTTGAAGCCCCTAACACTTTTAATTTGTTTTTATACTGTTCGTTTTCCAAAATTTCTTGTTTTACTTTTACATTTGGATTTTGCTCTTCAAACTCTTTAATAATTTCATTTACGATCATATTATGCTGTTTAGAGCTTCCCGCTGGCCAAAGGTGCATGAAAGTAAGTGTTATCTTCTCATCCCCTTTCTCCGTCGAGCCTTTTTCGGTCGTTTTTTCCGAACACCCTGCTAATACAAGCATAAAAATTACCATCCACACTATTGTATGCGCTTTCTTTATCATTTTCAAAATCCCCCTTTCGTTTTCTTATTTTTAATGTAGCACGATCAATTCCTATCGGTAAGGTAACGCTTATCATTTAAAATTCCATTTTCTTTAGGTACTCTTTCCGAAAACGATATGGGGTAATTCCTTCAAATTCTTTGAATATCTTAATAAAGTACTTTGTTGTCTGATATCCTGTCATCTCACTTATTTCGGCAATCGACAAGTTCGTATTCACCAGTAAATTTTTAGCTTTTTGCAGTCGACATCTCGTTACATATTCGCTAAATGTCATCTTCGTCTCTTGTTTAAATAGAGCACTAAAGTAGCTCGGATTCAAATACACTTGCTTAGCTACATCAGTTAGACTGACATGTTTATGAAGATTTTCATGAATAAACTGAATTGCATTTTTAACTGGCGAAGAAAGTTTCTCCTCCTGTACTCCTATAATGTGATGATCTATAATTTGTTCAATCTTTTTTGCTTTTTCCCGACTTTCCGATATAGCAAGTGCTTGTTGCACTGCTTCAATGAGTTTATCTTTATCTACCGGTTTAAGCAAATAGTTGACAACCCCTAACGAAATAGCTTCCTGAGCGTACGCAAACTCGGAATAAGCGGAAATGATAATGACGACAGGTGCATCCTTTTGTTCTTTTAATGTTCGAATGAGCTTTAAGCCTGTAATCTGCGGCATTCGGATATCCGTTAATAACACATGCACTTTTTTTCTTTGCAAAATAGTAATCGCCTCTTCACCACTACCTGCACATATAATTTCGTATTTCCCCATAGACCATAGATCCAAAACTTTTTTCATTCCTTCGCGCGCCCTTGGCTCATCGTCAACAATTAAAATCGTTCTTACATCTTTCACGAAGCTTCACCTACTTTTAGGAATTTGAAATGATACGCACGTTCCCTTCCCTGCTTCGCTCTCTATACGTAACTCTCGATCCTCACCGTAGTAAAGTTGTAGCCGTCGATTTACATTCATTAGTGCGATCCCACTCCCCTTCATCGAAGAAATTGTTCTCTTTCCTAACTTTTCTTTTAATAGATGTAATTGTTTTTCATCCATTCCATTACCGTCATCTTTGACTTGAACAAGAAGTTCCTTTCCGTCTACACATTCTTTAATAATGATCCAAACGGTTCCTATCCCTGTTTTGTTTCCAATTCCATGTAACACCGCATTTTCAACAAGGGGCTGGATGAGCAATTTCGGAATATGAACATGTAAGCAATGATTTGAAACATCTATTTTCCAAACAAATCGTTCTCCCCACCTTGCTTTCATCACTTCCATATAACGTTGAATATGCTCCATCTCTTCACGAATTGTGACCCACTCGTCTTGAGTCGAATGGCTAATTGTATAGCGAAACAGTTCAGCCATATTTAATACAAATTTCGCTAACTCTTCCTCGTTTTTTTCAATGAGCGACCAATATAGCGTATCAAGTGTATTAAAGAGAAAGTGCGGGTTAATTTGTGCTTGCAAAGCTTTTAATTCGGCTTGGCTTCGAATTAGCTCTTTTTCGTAAACAACTTGTATTAAATGGTTAATGTCATTTACCAAAGAGTTGTAAGTCTCTATTAGCTCATCAATTTCGATAGTAGATGAAATCGGGGGGCTTAATTTTAACTTCCCGTTTCTTCCGCGCTGCATAATTTTCGTTAACTTTAAAATGGGTTGTGCAACGATCGTAGATAGAAAAAAGGAAAAAATAAAAAAAATGACAAAACCAAGAGCCCCCGAAAGAATGATCGCATTTTTTAAAATATCAGTGCCTTTTATAAGCGATTCTAAAGGGGTCACAATGATTACTTTCCATTTTGTAAGGGGCGATGCTTGTTTAACGACCATGTAATCTTTTTCTTCTTTTCCACCTCCATCGAGAATAGACGTGAGGTGTGACGGTAGGTTAGAAGATATTTTTTGATTATGCTCATCGATCACTACTGTGTAACTTGGATTTTCCACTTTTTGATCAGAAAGGTCGTCCAATTGAAAGTAATCGCTATGGATCCGAACTAATAAATAGCCTCCTGGTGAAAAGGAATGATCCGTCAGTCGAACTTGACGAGCTACGACGAAAAACCGGGAAGAAGTCGGATCTTTTCCAATCCAAATCATCTTTCCACGTTGTTTTTTTATTTCCTCAACCCATTGAGAACCAACACGTTCTACTAAATTCATTTCATTAAGCGGAAATACTCGTTTATAATCGTTTGTGTACAATTCAAACGATTGAACTCCATCAAAATACGTTTGATACGAGTTTACAACCTGCATTAAATATTGTCTCTCTTCAAACATCAAGCGCTCGCCTTGTATCTCCTTAGAAAACGCACGCTGAACATACATATCGTTGACAATTTGGGCGGTCAATGAATTTAATTGTTTATACAAAGATTCTAATCTTCCATTCACTTGGATAATGGTTTGTTGTATTTGTTCCTCAGCATTTTTCTTTAATAACGATGAAACAATATGAAATGTAATAATTCCAACAAACAATAACACAAGTGTCATAACAAAAATGTAAATCGTTAAAATTTGATTTCGTAACGTGTTGAAGCGTGCGATTTTCTGCTTAAAACGAATGAAGGTCATTCAATCCCACCTGTCTTTCCATAGCAATAAAACATATGTTCACAATAAACAAAATCTCTCAAAATGTGAAGATGCTTTCTCTCTTCTTGCCTTACATTATAATTTCCTTTATTTTGTTTGTCTATAAAACAAACAAAGACAACTAGAATTTTTCATACAATTATGATACATTGATAAACAGGGTGATGAACTTGACAAAAATAACTGGAAATCCACATTTAATAAAGAAAATTAATAAGGCGCTTGTTCTCGATATGGTGAAAAGCCAAGGACCGTTATCTCGGGCGGATGTCGCACAACGCTCAGGGCTAAATAAAGGTACCGTATCTTCTCTCGTAAAAGAATTAATGGATGAAGAACTCGTATATGAAATCGGACAAGGTGAATCAAGTGGCGGTCGTCGTCCTGTTCTGTTATTGTTCAATGAGAAAGCAGGATATGCAATTGGAATTGATTTAGGCGTTCATTACATTATAGGGATATTGACTGATTTACAAGGGAATATTATCCAAGAAAAGAAGGCGACATTTTATTACAAAGATTATCCAACTGTCCTCACACTTATTAAAGAGACGATTACTGATTTATTGGAACAAATGCCAAGAAGTCGCTACGGTCTCATCGGGATTGGGATTGGTGTCCCTGGGGTTGTCGATAAAGAAGGGAAACTATTGTTTGCACCAAATTTAGAATGGGTAAATATACCTTTGAAACAAGACATCGAGGAAGCTTTCCACGTGCCTGTAATCATCGATAACGAGGCGAACGCTGGGGCATACGGTGAAAAGCGAAAAGGATCTGGAGAAAATTATAACAATGTCATCTATATTAGTGCGGGCATGGGAATCGGTGTTGGTCTCATCTTGAACGGTGAATTATATCGGGGGACAAACGGCTTTTCTGGAGAGAGCGGGCATATGACGATCGAAGTTAACGGACTGCAATGCCGTTGTGGAAATATTGGATGTTGGGAGCTATATGCGTCCGAACAGGCACTGTTAGAAAAGGCAAGGGTGACTATGAATAATGAAACATCCCTTGAAATGTTACTACAACTGGCTGAAAGCAAGAATGGGGACGTTCTACGTTTATTTGAGCACATTGGTCACTATTTAGGCATTGGTATCAATAATTTAATTAATACGTTTAATCCGGAACAAATCGTTATTGGTAATCGTTTATCGATGGCAAAACCTTGGATCGAGCCATCAATCAAAAAAATCATTAACCAACGAACATTACCGTATCATCGCACACATGTCGTCATTGAATTTTCTAAGCTGTCTATTTATTCAACGGCATTAGGCATTTCCTTTTTTGCTATTGAAGAATTTTTAAAAAAAGGCGAGAAGGTAGAAGTATTTCTCTAAAAATCTAAAAGAATCTAAAAGGCACCCAATTTTCTTGGATGCCTCTTTTTATTTCAATACGCGCCCCTGATGAATGGATGGACTTGCTGCTTATAAAAAGCTTTTATTTTTTCTTTTTCTTCTTGGCTAAAAGATGGAACAGTCAATGCCTTTAAGTTGTCTTCTACTTGATCTGCCGTTTTGAAACCTGGAATGACACATGTTACTTCATCGTGATCCAAAATCCAACGCAATGCAGCTCTTGTCATATTCCCTCTTCCATTCGCAATCCATTTCAATTGTTCACTGAGTTCCACACCTTTTTGAAACTCAAGCCCAGCAAACGTCTCACCAACATTAAAATGACTACCATCACGATTAAAATAACGATGATCATTCTCTGCAAATACCGTATTTTTCTTGAATTTTCCTGTTAATAACCCGCTTGCAAGAGGCAATCGAGCTAAAATTCCTACTCCCTGAGCTTTCGCTTGTGGAAGTAGTCTCTCTAACGGTTTTTGTCGGAAAATATTCAAGATGACTTGCAATGCTTTCACGTTTGGGTTTGTTAAACAAAACAGCCCTTCTTCCACCGTCTCAACACTCACACCATAGTAACGAATTTTACCTTCTTGTTTCAGTTTATCTAACACTTCAAATACTTGACCGTCCTTCAATATTTCAAATGGCGGGCAATGGATTTGATATAAATCAATCCGTTCTCTTTGTAAACGCTTTAAACTTCCTTCGCAGTATTCCCGCACTTTTTCTTCCGAATACGTGCGGAAATCGTAAATATCCCCAGCCCGACAAAATTTTGTGGCAATATAAATATCATCTTCTTTTCCTTTTGTTGCTTTGGCTAAAAGCTCTTCACTATGACCATCTCCGTACACATCTGCAGTATCAAAAAAATTAACACCCGCATCAATTGCATGTTGTAGTCCTTTTAATGCGTCTGTATCATTCGTCTGTCCCCAAGATCCGCCGATTGCCCATGTGCCAAAACTTATTTCACTTACTTCCATTTCGGTATCCCCTAAGCGTCGGTAGTTCATCTATTATTCGCCTCCTGTACATAAAACGTATATTTTGTTATCGATGAATATAATTGTCCTGCTCGCAATATACAAGACGGAAAATAAGGATGATGTACCGCATCTGGCAACGCTTGAGTCTCTAAACAAATACCTAAATACTTTCGGGATGGTACGCCATTCATTTTTTCACCGTGAGGAATTTGGTTCCCAGTATATACGACGACACCAACTTCATCCGTTTCAACTACTAATGTTCGCCCACTTTCACGGTCAAATAAGACAATTTCTTCATCATGATGAGCATTTAACATAAATGGATGGTCATATCCTTGTCCGACTAAACGAATTTGTGGATCGGTTGACTCAATTGCTTCTTTTAACGTTTTCCCTTGGCGTAAATCAAAAGGTGTACCCGTCACATCTTTTATTTCCCCAGTCGGTATAAAATCATGATCTAACGGTAAAAAACGGTCACTTTTCATTTTTAATTCGTGTTGCAAAACATCTTTTTTTACGTTACCGCTCAAATTAAAATACGTATGATTCGTTAATGTAAACGGCGTATCTTGATCAGAAATAGCTTGATAAGAAATAATTAGTTCGTTTTTATTGTTTAATGTATATGTGACTTGCACATCGACGTTCCCAGGATATCCTTCTTCTCCATCAACACTTCGATGCGAAAAACGGACACCAACTTCTTCTTTTTTCGAAAACCCTGTTGCTTGCCAAATGACGTGATGAAACCCTTTCTCCCCACCGTGCAGATGGTTTCCATTTTCATTTGCATATAACCTATACGTTTTTCCATTTAACTCAAAACAACTATTTTTTATTCTTCCCGCTACCCTTCCGATGACAGCTCCTAAATACGGACGGTTTGTCAAATACGAAGAAAAGTCATCAAACGCTAAAACAACATTTTCATATTTTCTATTTTTATCAGGGGCGAGTATACTTGTAATGATACAACCGTAGTTTAAGCAAGCAACTTCCATTCCGTGATCATTCGTAAGTGTAAATGAAAAAATCGGTTGACCATCCACTTCTGTTCGCTTCTCCTGTACGATCCTCATTTGTCTCCCTCTTCCTTCCTTGTTTCAACTAATTCGATTACCTTCCCTGTTTTCGCTGAAAGGCGGCATACATCGAGCACTTTAGCTTGTTGAATGATTTCGTCATCTGAGTAGCTTGGCTTCGTTCGATCAATGACACATTGTGAAAAATGCTCCACTTGTAAACGATATTGATCGCCTTTGACAATTTCCTCCTTCACTATTCCTTCATCCGTTTGAATGATAATTAGACCGTCACCTTGTTGTATGTCCGGCCGATAGGCTCTCGGGACAACTAATTTCCCCTTTGTGCCAATAATTTCGTACTCATTGCGAGGGAACATATTAAAACTACAGTCGAATGAGGCGTGAACACCGTTATTCATTTGGAGCCACCCACTTGTAAGTGTGTCTACACCATATTGATCATCATAAGTGGAACAAACAGATAGTACAACCGGCTCCGCTTGTAACAAAAATCGAATAGAATGAATACAATAACATCCCACGTCTAGTAAACTTCCGCCACCAAATGTTTCATTCATGCGAATGTTATTTTCCCGCTCAGCAAGATAGAAAGAAAAGCTTGATCGTATACTTTTTACCTCTCCAATTTCTCCTGAAGCAATCATTTCTTTTACCCGTCTGTGTTGTGGATGAAACTGGTACATAAACGCTTCCATCCAGATTACACCGTTTTCTCGACAAGCTTTCACTACTTTTCGAACATCCTCTTCACATAAGGCAGCTGGTTTTTCACAAAGGACGTGTTTCTTATGCTCTGCTGCTTTAATCGCCCATTCCATGTGCAAGTGGTTAGGTAATGGAATATATACTACCTCAACCTCCGGATCAACGAGCAATGCCTCATAAGTATCGTATACTTTCGGAATATGAAACTGTTGTGCAACGTGCTGGACTTGCTCATTGCTACTTGCAATTGCTACGATCTTGGCATTCCCTGCCCTTTGAATGGCCGGGATCATCGTCTCCCTTGCAATACGTGCTGTACTCAAAATCCCCCATCCAACCCTCTTCAATGGCTTTCTCACCCTTTCTTCAATTAAGTATAAAACGGAAGAAACAACATTCTTTACCTTTTATTATATCAATATTTATTTAGTTTGTTCAATAAACAAACTAAATAAATTCTCGCAGTAAAAGAAATAGCCTTCGCCAAAGCGGAAGCTATTTCTTTACTGTGTAGATACAACTACTTTCCCTCACAACAAGTTTTGTTGGAACAACAATTTTTTTCGGTATTTCTCTTTTCGTTTGAATTTGTTCGACAAGCAATTCAACAGCCGTCTCGCCCATAAATTCCGTATAAACTTGCACAGTCGATAACGGTGGCTGGACAAACTTCGATGTTGGAATGTCGTTAAAGCCTACGATAGCCACTTCATTTGGTACATCAACTCCAGCTTCATGAAGCGCTCGCAACGCCCCGATCGCCATCGAATCGCTGGCGATAAAGAACGCGGTTGGGCGATTTGGGAGCTGGAGTGCTTGTTTCATTAACATATATCCATCTTCTGCAATAAAGCGTCCCGTTAATACATATTCTGGGATGAACATACCACGCAAATATAAATATTCATAAAATGTGCGTTCGCGCTCATCTTGAATGAGTTGACCGTCATCAACATATTCGCGCCCTCCGATGTAGCCGATATGTTTATGGCCGAGATCAATTAAATATTGAAGAACGCGAGCTGTTGCTTTTCGAAAATCAACAACGACAGAATCAAAGCGATCTTCATCAGGTGAATAGTCGACAAATACAAGATGGTTCGTCACCGATGTAAAGAGATGAATATGTTGTTTTCCAAATTTCCCAACCGCAATAATTCCGTCCAACCCCGTTAACCACTCTGATTCGTACGAACCGTCTTTCTTAAATAACTTAACTAACTCGATTTGACGTCGAAAACATTCCTTTTCGACACCAAGTCGGATCGCCATATAATATGGGTCGTCAAGCTCTTGAGATTCCGAGTACCAGTTCACAACACCAAAGCGAAGTCGATCTTTGGCATGCAGCTGGTTGCGTTCCCTCGGCGTTTTATAGTTAAGCTCTTGCGCAATTTCAAAAATGCGTTTTCTCGTTTCGTCCGATACAGATAACGTCATATCATAATTTAATACACGCGATACAGTGGCAACGGACACCCCTGCCTTCTCTGCGATTTCTTTCAATGTAGCCATTGATGCAACCCCTTTATTTATGCTAAATTTTAACGATTTGACTATCATACGGTTTGAGGGTCAAATGGTGAAACCGTTTTTCTTGATCTGTATGGTTTAAGATAAACATGTACTCACCATCATCACATACACGTCGATACACTTCGACACCTTCGTCACTTTCTACATGCCATATGTGATGTTTTTGCACAATTTCCTTTGCAAGGTCATTCAGCACATCGTCATCTATGCCCCCACCAATATAATAAACGTTCCCATCACCATATTCATTTTCAGTTATCGCGGCGAGCGGATAAAACGGGTCATCATATCGATATAACACAGTAGCCGTTGTTGGCTCAAGCAAATCACGCCAAACGGAACACATCGCTTTTCGATCTTTCCATCGTCCTTCACCAACGATCGGAACACGACGATAAGCAAGCGACTCCACTTCGTGAATATGCGCACCGACAAGGTCGCTCACATATGCAGGTAATATATGTTTAAAGTGGATGTTGTTTTGTTTATTTTTCAATCCCGTACGAAAAGAAAATATAACCGTCCCACCGCATCGGGCAAACGTTTTCAATTTTTCGGCCAACGTTTCATCGATAATTTGTAACACTGGGACGAGGAGTACTTTATATGTTGAAAAATCACGCGACACAGGAATAACGTCAATGTTCGCATTTAAACGATAAAACGGCTCATACAACCGAAGAAGTTCCGTTGTAAAATCAAACGCCTTGCTTTGTGGCTGAAAACGCCACGACCAAATATTGTCGTAATCATATAAGACAGCTATATCTGCTTGAATAGGGGATTGTAACACATGTTCAAATGTCGGAACATGTGAAAAAACAGATTGCACTTCTTTATATTTTCTTCCTCGTATATTACTATGATCTACAATCCCATAACAAAATTGCTCTGCTCCTCGATCCATACCACGCCAACTAAAATATAACATATTCGTACATCCGTGGGCGAACGCCTGATACGACCACATTTTTGCTTGATTCGGCCGCGGTAAATATCCAATCATCTCATGCCCTTGCGCTCCCATAAGTTCTTCAACAATCCAATAGTTTCTCCCAAGCAATCCGCGGTTAAAATCATGGCTCATCGCAATCGCTGCCGGGGAAATCGGTTCGTCTAGCCCTCCCCATACAGGGTAGTTATCATAAGACACGAAGTCCATGAGACGAACATTTTCCTCATGATCAAACCATTTGTTAAAGAAGCCCCCGGATACGTTTGTTGTCACTTGCTGATGAGAACCTTTATGTTTTCTTACGATGTTTGTCATTTCATGGGCAAAACGGTTGACGGAAAATGAACGAAAACGAGCCCAATCTAACTGCAAAGATGGATTATGCGTCGTAATTGTTTTCGTTGGCATTGGAATTTCTGAAAAATCGTTGTATGTCTGTCCCCAAAAAATTGTCCCGTACGCTTCATTCAACACATCAATTTGCTTATATTTCTCTTTCAAAAATTGTTGGAATTCTCGATGGCACTGTTCACAATAACACATGTCACTTCCTTCATGTCCAAATTCATTATCAATTTGCCAAGCAATAATCGCTTCTTCATCTTTGTAATGTGTCACAAGCTGCTTCGTTATATTTGCCGCATATAAGCGATATGTTGTTGAATTAAAACAATATTGTCTTCTTCCACCAAAAACACGAATACGCCCAAACTCGTCTTTAGATAAAATGTCTGGATGTTTTTTTGCTAACCAAGCAGGAAATGTCGCTGTTGGCGTACCAAACATAATTGAAAGCCCGTTCTCTTTCAACTTTTTCACTACTTCATCAAAAAAAGAAAAGTCTATATTTCCCTCTGTTCGTTCCATTAAGTGCCAAGAAAATTCCCCGATGCGAACGATGTTAGCCCCTAGTTCTTTGATTCCTTGAATATCCTCTTCAATCATTTCTTTTGGCCAGTACTCTGGATAATAGTCTACACCGATATACATCTTTTTTCCCCCATCTTTATTCATTTCGTTCTTGAAGGTGTTGAATAAAGCGATGAAACGCTCGCTTTCCTTCTTCCGTCCGCTTAAACACTCCCGCATGTTCGAGTACTTGTTCAAATCGTTTTCCTACTTCTTCTTTTAATAATTCATGTACATTATCAATAACATGATGTCTTTCCATTATGTCTTGCACCCATTCCCAATGTTTCAATAACGACGGTTCCCATTGCTCTTTTGGCGTTTTATTTTTCATATATCGTGCGATATGGTCTAGCTCATCCGCTAATCGACTAGGCAATACGGCTAATCCCATGACTTCAATTAATCCGATATTTTCTTTTTTAATATGATGAAGCTCCTCATGCGGATGAAAAATACCGTATGGATGTTGCGCTGATGTGCTGTTGTTTCTTAACACGATGTCCATCTCGTACAACTCCCCGCGTCGACGAGCAATTGGCGTGACGGTATTGTGCGGTACACCGCTTGTTTGTGCGTATATATCCACTTGAGGATCGCTATACGTTTTCCATTTTGCATAAACGAAATCGCTCACTTGTAACACATCTTGTTTTACCCCGCGTATACGTATCACTGACATAGGCCAACGGATGATGCTCATTTGTACATGAGGATAAGCTGGCAATGTAAACGAAAAATCAGATGGAGCTTTTTCAATCGCAAACGTATATTTTCCACCTTGAAAATGATCGTGCGATAAAATAGATCCACCTACAATGGGTAAATCCGCATTAGAGCCGATAAAATAATGCGGGAATTGATCTACAAAATCAAGCAACCGCTCAAACGTTTTTCTTTCCATTTTCATCGGCACATGTTTATGGCGTAATACGATGCAATGTTCATCATAATAAACGTAAGGGGAATATTGGAAAAACCAACGTTCACCGCATAGTTCAATCGGAATCATACGGTGATTCGCTCGTGCAGGATGACGAATCGTTCCTGCGTACCCCTCATTTTCAATACATAATAAGCAAGTAGGATAACGTTGTTCTTTTACGTCCTTCATGCGCGCAATGTCCCGTGGATCTTTTTCCGGCTTAGACAAGTTAATCGTAATATCCATCTCTCCGTATGCCGTAGGCGCTTTCCACCGCCTATTTTTTCTTACCCGATCGATGCGAATGTAGTTAGATGCTTGACTAAGCTCATAAAACCAAGTTGTCGCCTCTTGTTTGTTTCGCTTATATTTCTCATAAAACGTTTGAATGATCGTTGACGGACGCGCCACAAAACAATTCATGATCTCTGTATCAAATAAATCGCGATCAGTAACTGTCTTTCCAACAAGTCGTCCATGTTCTTCAGCCCAATTCATCATACGTTGTAAAATCGTAACGAGTGGCCGATCGAGAGAAGGTGTCACGTCAACTTGTTGCCATTCGTCTAATTTCAACAACGCTAATATTCGATTGCGCGTATAAATGATATCTTCTCGTTCAATTAAGCGATGATGGAGCGCATATTGAATGAGTGTTTCAATTTCTTCATAAATGTTCACCATGAGTTACACCTCTTCATATCCGTTCGGATTCGCCTGGTGCCACCCCCACGCTGAGGCGACGATTTCATCAATAGATGTGTATATCGGTTTCCATCCAAGTTCACGTTTTGCTTTTTCCGATGAAGCAACTAAACGCGCAGGATCTCCAGGTCGTCTCGGCACAACTTTTTCAGGAATCAGATGTCCCGTCACGCGTCGCGCAGCCTCAATGACTTCTTTCACAGAAAAACCGTTGCCATTCCCTAAATTGTATATGTTGCTTTCCCCACCGTTTCTTAGTTTTTCTACCGCTAATAGATGAGCATCGACTAAATCTAGCACATGAATATAGTCACGAATGCACGTGCCATCAGGCGTGTCGTAGTCATCTCCAAAAATATGAATTTCTTTCCGCTTCCGTAGCGGCACTTGCAAAATAAGTGGAATTAAATGTGTCTCCGGACGATGATCTTCACCAAGCATCGTCCCATACGCTCCAGCAACATTAAAATATCGTAAAGAAATATAGCGAATGCCGTATGCGACGTTCACCCATTTCATCATTTTTTCCATCGCTAGTTTTGTTTCTCCATACGGACTTTCAGGGTTTGTTTCATCTGTTTCTTGAATCGGAATTTGTTTTGGTTCCCCATACACAGCAGCCGTTGAGGAGAAAACAATTTGTTTGACGCCATGTTTATTCATGACATCAAGCAACACTTCTGTTCCATAAACGTTGTTGTTGTAATAAGCTAACGGCTGTTTCACACTTTCTCCAACAAGAGAATGTGCTGCAAAATGGATCACTGTATCGATTTCATGCCTTTGAAATACGCTGTTTAAAAAGTAGCGATCACGAATATCACCTTCATAAAATATCGCCTCTGGATGAACAGCTTTTCGATGCCCAGTTTGTAAATGGTCAACGACAACAACTCGTTCTCCTTTTTCGATTAAACGATACACCGCATGACTTCCAATGTATCCCGCCCCACCACAAACGAGAATCATCGCGCACTCTCTCCTTCTTTCGTAAGCTGTTTTGCCCCATCGCCAATTTTAGCTACATAAAAACTCGCGGCATAACCGATCTCAGTTTCATACATTCGCCCTACTTCTTCAACAAAGGACGAAATACAATCGTCTTTTACAATGTTTACTGTACAGCCGCCAAAGCCCGCCCCCGTCATGCGCGCACCAATCGTTCCTTTATGTTTCCACGCCGCTTCAACGAGCGTATCCAACTCTTTTCCAGTCACTTCATAATCGTTACGCAATGATTCATGTGATTGCCGCATCAATTGTCCAAACGTATATAAATCTCCTTGTTGTAAAGCGCAAGCCGCTTGCTTTGTCCGTTCATTCTCTGAAACGACATGTCGCACCCGTTTTTGTTCGATCGGAGACAATACATGTGCATATTGATTAAACTGCTCCATTGTTACATCTCCAAGCGAGTTGATGCGTACATATTGTTGTAATTTCGCTAACGCCTGCTCACATGTCGCGCGCCGCGCGTTGTATGCTGAATCAGCTAATCCCCTCTTTTTATTCGTATTTGCAATCACAATCGAACAATCCTCCAAAGACAGAGGCAAATACTCGTATTGGAGCGTTTGGCAATCGAGCAGTAGCGCATGACCTGCTTTTCCCATTCCAACCGCAAATTGATCCATAATGCCACAATTGACACCGATATATTCGTTTTCTACTTGTTGGCTAATCTTCACTAATTCCAACATCTCGATATTTAATTCAAACAAATAGTTCAACATCACGGCCGTAACGAGCTCAATCGACGCAGACGAAGATAATCCTGCCCCATTCGGAATATTGCCATAGTATAAGACGTCAATCCCATTTTGTGCATCTTTTGGCATAAGCGCACGAATCATTCCTTTCGGATAATTCGCCCACCCATGGCGCTCGTCATACGCAAGTTCGTCTTTTGTCACAGAGACAATTCCATCTTCATGAAAGTTTTTTGAATAGAGCCGAATAATCCCATCATCATTTAAACGAGCGACCGCATACGTCCCGATATGCAACGAACACGGAAGAACATATCCTCCATTATAATCTGTATGTTCCCCAATTAAATTGACACGACCGGGGGCGAAGAAAGTATGTACTTCTTTCCCTTCTTCACTGAATAATCGAGCAAAATCACGTACTAGCTCATCCATATATTTCTCCTCCTAATCGACTGCCTTTAACACCGCCAAGCAAGATACATAATCTCCAATCATGACTGTCTCCTCTGTTTTTACCGTCCCCATGTAAAACGGTGGGATAAAAAGACCGATATGCATAAGCTCATCTCCATAGAGCACTTGCGTCCGTTTCTCCATCTTTACCTCATATTTAAACGATACATCTAATCCTTTTAAGTGAAGCCTCACGAATGGAGGATTTGGTTTAGCTAAAAGACGATAAAAGACAACAATCGCCTCCTTTTTGTCATCTGAAACAACCATCCAAGCAGCATCCGTCCCTTCGAATGGACTAAGTAAACGGTAAAACGTACCGTATTGCAAAAGCTTTCGATATCGTTTAAAAAACAAAATTTGTTCTTTCACCTGTTGTTTTTCCTGGGCGGTTAAAGCGGTGGCATCTAATTCGTACCCAAACGCTCCAAACATAGCAACATGCGCTCTTGTTTCCAAAGGTGTCACACGCCCTGTTTGATGGTTAGGTACAGCGGATACGTGTGCACCAATTGAACTAATTGGGTAGACAAGTGATGTTCCATATTGGATTTTGATACGCTCAAATGCGTCTGTATTATCACTTGCCCAACCTTGTTGCATATAGTAGAGCATCCCCGGATCAAAACGATTTCCGCCGCTCGCGCAAGATTCAAATAAAACATGTGGAAACGTATAGGTTAATCGTTCAAGTAATTCATATAGTCCGAGAATGTAACGATGAGCAACTTCTCCTTGCCTATTCGCTTCTATTGAAGATGAACCAACTTCCGTCATATTGCGATTCATGTCCCATTTCACGTATGTGATGTTTGCGCTTTTTAGAAGATGACTAATCGTCTCGTACAAATAATCTCTCACATCTTTTCTCGTTAAATCGAGAATATATTGATTTCTTCCGTGCGAAACAGTAGAACAATTTGGAGCTTTCAACACCCAATTCGGATGTGCCTCATACAATCTACTTTTTTCTGACACCATCTCTGGCTCAATCCAAATTCCAAACTGTAACCCTTTCTCGTTTATTCGCTCAGCTAATAAAGATAAGCCGTTCGGAATTTTATTTTTATCCACACGCCAATCTCCTAGCGATGTCGTGTCGTCATTTCTTCCTTCAAACCACCCGTCATCTAAAACGAACAATTCAATGCCTAAGTCTTTTGCTGCATCTGCAATGGCCAGTAATTTTTCCTCATCGAATTGAAAATACGTTGCTTCCCAATTATTAATTAAAATCGGGCGTGGACGATGGCGCCAAAGTCCTCGAACAAGATGCGAGGCGTATAAGCGATGGTACGTTTGACTCATTCCGTTTAAACCGTTTGACGAATATACCATCACAACTTCAGGAGTTTGAAACGACTCATTCGGATGTAATATCCATCTAAAATCAAATGGGTTTAGCCCTATGAAAGCGCGAGCAACGTCATAATGGTCTACTTCCACCCCTCCAATGAAGTTTCCACTATATACGAGGCTAAATCCGTACACTTCCCCTATATGTTCTGTCGCATCCTTACGCTTTAAAGCGAAAAAAGGATTATGCTGTGAACTGCTCGTACCGCGCTTACTATCAATAAACTGTACTCCTTTTTGTAACACTCTAGAAGTAACGTGACGCTCACGAATCCATGCGCCATCTAAATGAACCATTTCAAACTGAGAATCGGGATAGTCGACAACGGCACTTAACATTCTCTCAATAGCAATCGAGTGTTTTCCGTTATTTATTAAACGAGCACTTCTCGTTATGACGTTCTCATGCTCAAATACACTATATTGCAACTGCAGCTTTATTCCCGTTCTTTTATCGCACAACGTAACAATGAGCGTCGCGGCATCATTCTCATCATCTACATATGTGGCAGGGAGACCTTCCAACTTTGGTTTTCCCTTCAACACCTCGTATGATTGGAAAACAAATTGAGTAATACGACTCCCGTCTTCATACCATATGTGAAATGCTGGTTCACGAAAGTCTGTTGTCCCATATGAAGGATACTCTTGTTTGATGACTTCAAAAGAAAACGTTTGATCTCCTTTGTATAAAAATGTTGCATTGCCAACGGGCTCATTCGGCAACTGAAATAAGTGAGAAAAATTGTCACGATGATTTACTTTTTTTCCGTAATACAAATGCCCGAGTTGTCCGTTTTTCAATACACAAAAAATATAGCTGCTTTCCTTCGTTTGCAAGTGAAACTGTCCTAATGATTCGTTAATAAAGATAGGCATTTTACTTCACCGCACTTCCTAACATACCTGAAATAAAATGGCGTTGTAGCGCTAGAAAGAAAATAATAATTGGAACAGTAGCTAATGTCACACCAGCCATCACTTGCCCATAATCAATACGCGATAGCCCAAATAAACTAGAAAGCGCAACCGGGAACGTGTACATATCTGTTGACGAAACAGCAATGAGCGGCCATAAAAAACTATTCCATTGGTACATAAATAGAAAAATAGCTGTCGCTGCAAGCGCTGGTTTCATGGACGGCAATACGATGCGAAAGAAAATACGCCATTCTCCTGCCCCGTCTATTCTTGCCGCTTCAATGAGAGCGTTAGGAAATGCCAACATGTTTTGCCTCATTAAAAAAATTGCAAATGGATACGCCAAATTCGGAAAAATTAATGCTTTATACGTATTTAACCATCCAAACGCAGCCATCATTTTAAACAATGGGATAACGGTTGCATGATATGGAATCATCATCGATAAAAGAAAAATAGCAAAAATAGTATCTCTTCCTTTGAATTCGAACTTCGCAAATGCATATGCAGCCATGGTACAAACGAGCAAACTAACGCATGTGTATGTTAGCGATACAAACAGCGAGTTAAACATGACCCGACTAATTCCGATGGATTCATTTAAATTTATGACATTTTCGATTAACTTCGTTCCAGGAGTAAATGAAAGCTGTTTCGAAAACAGTTTTCCACTTTCATTCGTCGCACCGATAAACGCCCAATAAAATGGAAATAACGAAATGAGCGCCCCAACGGTCAGCGTCACGTATAAACCTATTTTTTTCATCGCTCATCCCCCGATACTTTAAACTGAATAAAGCTCAAAATAGCAATTAAAACGACAATGACATATGCAATGGTTGAGGCGTATCCAAAGTCAAAATAACGAAAACCTGTTTGATATAAATACATCCCTATCGTTAACGTCTCATCGCTCGGTCCACCTTTTGTCAACGTATATGGTTCATCAAATAATTGGAGTGTCCCAATCGTTGACAAGATCGCTGTAAATAGAATGACTGGCTTTAGTTGTGGAATGGTAATTGAAAAAAATTGCCTTACCTTGCTGGCACCATCTATACTTGCAGCTTCATATAAATCTTCAGAAATATTTTGTAGAGCAGCTAAATAAATGACCATATTATATCCAACCCAACGCCATGTCATCGCTAAAATAAGAGATGCTTTCGCCCAAAATGGATGAGATAACCACGGAATTGCTCCGATTCCTAACCATTCTAATAGTTGATTGATCAAGCCATCGTTCATTAACATAATTGAAAAAATAATTGAATACGCCACAAGCGACGTAACAGCTGGTAAGAAAAAAGATACACGAAACGCAGCTTTCCATTTCAAGAGCGATGAATGAAGAAGAACAGCTAAAATAAGAGCCAAAAAAAGCATAAGCGGCACTTGTATAATGAGAATGATAAATGTATTTTTTAATGCTTTTAAAAAAATGGCGTCATTAAACAAACGCTTATAGTTTTCTAATCCGTTAAACGTCATCTCCCCACCGACACTCGTTTGAAAGCTCATGACGAAAGAGTATCCAATTGGATAAAGCATAAAAATAGAGAATAAAATAACAGAAGGAGCGATGAAAATGTATGGTACGATCTTCTTTTTCCATACATGTTTTTTCATTTCTGTACGCCCTTCTACTTTGGTGGTAACTGAGTTTGTTTCAACCGTTTTCGTACGCAAACGTCCTCTTCCTTTCTTATTTGCGTTTAAGTAGAATGAGAGATTTAGTCGTAAAACTAAATCTCTCATTTACTTTTCAAACATCTACATTTTTAATACGTATTCATTTCCCGCTTCGTCCGATCTTTTAACCGTTTAGCTGCTTCCTCTAGCGCTTTCTTCGGCTCTTTGCCATTAAATACATCAGCCTGCGCTTTAATTGCCTCATCTAAAGCAATCGCATAATCATTTGTGTAGTAAGCAGTCGGAATATCTTTCATCTCGTTCGCGAATAACTCCCAAATTTTTTGACCTCCGAAAAACGGGACGCCATTGTTAAATAAATCGGAGTCATATGCACTTGAAAGCGATGGAAACAAACCATATTTCTCCATAGCCATTAATTGAATATCTTTCGTTGTAGAGAAGAACTCTAAAAACTTATACGCTTCATCCACATGTTTCGATGAAGCCGGAATCATCCAACTGCTTCCACCTAAGTTAGCAGCACGATTCCCACCCTTCTCGAATGCTGGAAGTAAAAATACTCCCCATTTTCCATTCGTATCTTTCGCCTGATCGACAATCGTTCCATAATACCATGCGCCAAATGGAATAGTCGCTACAGAGCCGTCTACAGTGGCAGATACTACTCCGTTCCAACCGTCTACATCTTTAATTAGCCCAGCATCATCAAACTTTTTCAACATGTCCATCGCTTGAATAGCCTTTGGATTTGTTAAATCGATCTTCCCATCTTTATCAAAGTAGTAAACCCCTAGTTGATTAAGCATCATACGGAAAATCGGATCATCTTTAAATTTATCGAGCGGCATCGCAAACGAACCGGTCGCTTCTTTAATTTTTTTCGCCGCCGTTAAAAAATCATCCCATGTCTCAATTTCCTCAGCTTTTACACCTGCTTGTTCAAACAAATCTGTGCGATAAAACATTCCCGTCGGACCTGCATCAAATGGCATCGCATAAAACTTTCCGTCAACAGATGTTAAATCTTTTTTAAATTGTGGAAATACGCTTGCATATTGGTCAAATCCTTTTTCGGACAAATTAACAAACCCTTTTGGAAACGCATTCACATAACCGTGAATACGGTCGTCCTCTACAAGCACGATATCAGGTAAGCCTGTTCCTCCTGCCGCTAAACCAGTTGATAACTTGTCATACACGTCTAAACGCCCGATGTCTTCCACTTTCAGCTCAATGTTTGGATGATCCTTTTGAAACTCTTTCATCGCTTCATTTAACGCACCAACGTTTACATTCCAAGCCCATGCTGTCAATACGACTTTTTCATCTGACTGTTCCCCTTTGTTGTCCGCTGATGATTGTTTGTCGCTACAAGCTGCTAACACAAGTACCGACATCATCATAAGCAAAATCCCTTTCCAGTAACGTCTGAACATTCATTCTCCTCCCCTTTTTTTCATATCAGTTATGTAAGCGTTTACGCCTACTAGTAAAAATTTTAGTAAATAATTTAACTTAAGTCAATAAAAATTTTCTGAAAAGACAAAAAAACCGACTCTGTTCGAGTCGGTTCCTATTAATCAAACGTAATTTCTTTTACTTTTTCTTCATCGAGACGCTTAATGACTTCGACGAATAATTTTACTGTTTGTTCGTAGTCATCGCGGTGAAGAAGGGCAGCGTGAGAGTGAATGTAGCGCGTCGGGATGGAAATGGTGAGCGCTGGAACGCCGCGCATCGTCATATGGATCGCACCAGCGTCTGTTCCACCGCCTGGCATCGCGTCAAAGCGGTACGGGATGTTCATTTCTTCCGCAACGTTAACGACAAATTCTCGCAATCCTTTGTGAGAAACGAGCGTTGCATCGTATAAAACGATATGCGGTCCACCTCCGAGTTTCCCCATCGCATCTTTTTCTGATACACCTGGTGTATCACCAGCAATGCCAACATCAACCGCAAATGCAATATCTGGTTCGATCGCAAAAGCAGATGTTCGCGCACCGCGCAAGCCCACTTCTTCTTGCACTGTACCAACGCCATATACGACGTTTGGATGCTCCACATCTTTTAATTGTTTCAACACATCGATCGCAACGGCACAACCGATGCGGTTATCCCATGCTTTCGCAAGCAACATTTTTTCATTGTTCATCACTGTGAACTCAAAATAAGGGACGATCGCATCGCCTGGGCGCACGCCCCAAGCAAGCGCTTCATCTCGGCTAGAAGCCCCGATATCGATAAACATATCTTTTATTTCAACAGCTTTTCTTCTCGCTTCAACTGGTAAAATATGCGGCGGTTTCGACCCGATGACCCCAGTAATGTCGCCTTCTTTCGTCACGATCGTCACACGTTGAGCGAGCATGACTTGGCCCCACCAGCCGCCAAGTGGTTGGAAACGGATAAAGCCTTTTTCATCAATTTGCGTCACCATAAAACCAACTTCATCTAAATGACCTGCAATCATCACTTTCGGACCGTTCTCTTTTCCTACTTTCTTCGCAATTAAGCTACCGAGGCGGTCCGTCGTCACTTCATCCGCATACGGAGCGATATACGATCTCATCACTTCACGTACTTCCCGTTCATTCCCTGGAACGCCTTTTGCATCCGTTAACGCTTTCAACATCGTTAACGTTTCATCGAGCTTCTTCACATCTGTCACTCCTCTCTATGTACAACATTCATTATACTAAACATTTCGACAGTTGTTAATAATTGTGACTTTGTCGTTCATGATTTACTTCGTTTTTCGCGATGTACGCACGTTCAATTTGCTGGGCAGTAAAAGAGAGAGCATGAGCAAGCTGAGCGTACGCATACACTAATCGATTGTACGCCTCCTCATTTAGCTGCCCACCAAACGCGTGAACCGCCTCAAATACGTGTAAAAATTGATCAACAAGCGGTCGGCTTTCTTGTACGTTTGGCCATTGTACACCCTCATGTAAAGAAAGATCAAGCCCGAGCGATAAAATAAAGTGAAGACCGTCAACATATTCTTCTAAAATCGTTTCGACTGCTGCTGGTGGCTTCGAGCTCCAAAACTTGAAGCAACGCGTTTCATTCGCAAGTTCCCCGATTTCAACAAGAAGAGCTAACAATTTCCGTTCAACTAAACGTTCACCGCGCAATCCGCGCTCCGTCTCAATTCGTTCGTCCAATTGCCGCTGCATAGCGAATAATTTTCTTATATCCATTTTTTCTCCCCCTCTTATAGAAAATGACCATCCCCTCAAGGGAGAATGGTCATTTCTTTTATTACTTGTTTAAGTTTTCTTTTGCGATGTTCGCAAGTTGTGTGAACGCTGCTGCATCATTTACAGCTAAATCAGCAAGCATTTTGCGGTTTACTTCGATGCCTGCAAGCTTTAATCCGTGCATTAAACGGCTGTAAGAAAGACCGTTCATGCGTGCTGCAGCGTTAATGCGCGTAATCCAAAGTTTGCGGAAGTCGCGTTTGCGTTGACGACGATCGCGATACGCATACATTAATGATTTCATCACTTGTTGGTTTGCAACTTTATATAAACGATGTTTCGAACCGAAGTATCCTTTTGCTAGTTTAAGAATTTTTTTACGACGTCTGCGTGTGACTGTACCGCCTTTTACACGTGGCATAACATTTCCCTCCTAAAATTATTTTACGTTGTCTAACAATTGACGAATACGTTTGAAATCGCCTTTTGATACAAGCGTTGCTTTGCGAAGTTTACGCTTTTGTTTTTGTGTTTTGTTAGCGAATAAGTGGCTAGTGAATGCGTGTGAACGTTTTAATTGACCAGTTCCTGTCTTTTTGAAACGCTTCGCTGAGCCTTTGTGAGTTTTCATTTTTGGCATAAGGTGTTCCTCCCTTTTGTTATTTGTCGTTTTTCGGTGCTAGCACTAAAAACATGCTGCGGCCATCCATTTTTGGTGTCGTCTCAACCGTACCAATATCCGCACATGCTTCAGCAAATCGATCAAGCACGCGCTGACCAATTTCTTTATGCGTAATCGCACGTCCTTTAAAACGAATCGTCGCTTTTACTTTATCTCCTTTTTCAAGGAACTTCCGCGCGTTGCGCAATTTCGTGTTGAAGTCATGTTCTTCGATCGTTGGGCTTAAACGAATTTCTTTTACGTTAATCACTTTTTGCTTTTTGCGCGCTTCTTTTTCCTTCTTTTGTTGCTCGAAGCGGAACTTGCCATAATCCATAATGCGGCATACTGGCGGTTTCGCATTTGGCGCAACCATCACTAAATCCAAGTTTAAGCGCGCTGCAATTTCTAACGCTTCTTGTTTCGTTTTAATCCCAAGTTGCTCTCCATTTGGATCGACTAAACGAACTTCACGTGCCCGAATGTTCTCATTAATAATAAAATCTTTGCTAATAACTAGCCACCTCCACGGTTTTTTCAAACTTGTTTGTTAAAGCAGAGGGCACACAACAAAAAACGTGTGGGCACAATACACCCACACGTCTCGATGACAAACGTTGATCGTGTCATTGAACCTGTTAACAGCCAAATGGCGCCGAGCAGGTGAGAAGCGGGTGCTCCTGCTTGTTTCCAAACAAGTATTTACTTTTACCTTAATATATATACCATGAATGTCATGTTATTGTCAACCGATGTTAATTGATCACAACAGATAACACTATAGCAAACATCGAGAGAAAATGCAACTATTTTCGCACTTCTTTTTCGATGAGATCGACAAACGCATGAAGCGGCATCGTTTCACTTGTTTGTTGGCCGTATTTTCTTACGTTTACCGCCTTCTCCTTTACTTCGTTATCGCCGACAACGAGCATGTACGGAATTTTTTGCATTTGTGCTTCACGAATTTTATAGCCGATTTTTTCTTCACGCTCATCGACTTCAACACGGATGCCAGCAGCTTGTAGTGCATGCTTCACTTCATATGCGTAATCGCTATGAACAGATGGAGCGACCGGAATGACTTGTACTTGCACTGGTGCTAACCAAGTCGGGAACGCTCCTTTATACTCCTCGATTAAAAAGGCAACGAAACGCTCCATCGTCGATACAACACCACGATGAATAACGACTGGACGATGCGGTTTTCCATCCTCACCAATGTACGTTAAATCAAAACGTTCCGGTAATAAGAAGTCGAGCTGAACCGTTGATAGCGTTTCGTCTTTACCTAATGCTGTGCGCACTTGCACATCTAGCTTCGGACCGTAAAACGCTGCTTCACCTTCCGCTTCATAATAATCGAGACCGAGCTCATCCATCGCTTCTTTCAACATGCTTTGTGCTTTTTCCCACATCGCATCGTCATCGTAATATTTTTCTTTATCTTGTGGATCACGATAAGACAGACGGAACGAATAATCTGTTAAACCGAAGTCTTTATATACATCTAAAATTAAATTCACGACGCGTTTAAATTCATCTTTAATTTGGTCTGGACGAGCGAAAATGTGCGCGTCGTTTAGCGTCATACCACGCACGCGTTGCAAGCCTGTAAGCGCGCCAGACATTTCGTAACGATGCATCGTGCCGAGCTCGGCAATACGAATTGGCAACTCGCGATAACTATGAATTTTATGCTTATATACCATCATATGATGCGGACAATTCATCGGACGGAGCACAAGTTGCTCGTTATCCATTTCCATTGGCGGGAACATGCCATCTTTGTAGTGATCCCAATGTCCAGACGTTTTATATAACTCTACGCTACCTAGCACCGATGTATATACGTGCTGATAACCGAGGGATAGCTCTTTATCGACGATATAACGTTCAATTGTTCGGCGAATCGTCGCCCCTTTTGGTAGCCAAAGCGGCAAACCTTGCCCGACTTTTTGTGATGTCATAAATAAGTCAAGCTCTTTTCCAAGCTTACGGTGATCGCGTTCTTTCGCTTCTTGTAAAAGGCGTAAATATTCATCTAAATCTTCTTTTTTGAAAAACGCTGTCCCGTAAATGCGTTGTAACATTTTATTTTTGCTGTCGCCACGCCAGTACGCACCAGCGACACTTAACAGTTTAAACTCTTTTATTTTGCCTGTTGACGGCACATGAACTCCGCGGCAAAGATCGAAAAATTCGCCTTGTTCGTAAATGGAGACGACCTCTCCTTCTGGAATGTCGTGAATGAGTTCGATTTTTAAATGGTCACCGATTTCTTCATAACGGCGAATCGCTTCTTCACGGCTCACTTCTTTTCGAACGATGTCGATGTTTTCTTTTACAATTTTTTTCATTTCACTTTCAATTTTCGGCAAGTCTTCCGCTGTAATTGGCACATCAACGTCGATATCGTAGTAAAAGCCGTTTTCGATCACAGGACCAACACCAAGCTTCACATCTTTATACAAACGTTTAATCGCTTGTGCCATTAAGTGGGCTGTACTATGACGCAAAATGTCAAGCGCTTCTGGCATGTCTTGTGTGATGATCGAAATCGCACCGTCTTCTTCAATTGGTGTGCGCAAATCAATGAAACGGTCGTTTAACTTGCCGGCAATCGCTTTTTTCTTCAAGCCTGGGCTAATGGATGCTGCAATATCCTCCGTTGTTACTCCTTTTGGAAACTCCTTTACCGCCCCATCTGGAAATGTGATTTTTACTACATCTGCCAAAATGACTCACTCCTTTTTTAAAAATAAAAAAACTCGTCCCAAAAACGAGGGACGAGTTGGCTTCGTGGTTCCACCCTTCTTTCCGTCTATACAAATACAAAACGAGCGTATAAACGGCTTCATTTCGATAACGGCGTACACCGTCAGCAATTACTGAACGGGCAATCGTCCCATTGTTCACTGCTGAAGTTTAGAGGTGGTAAGTGCATTTTCCGTGTTAGGAAGGTTTCAGCCTATGCCTTCCCTCTCTGTGAACCGTAAAAATACACCCGTGTCCTCATCATCACTTTTGGCTTTATTCACTATGTATGTCATTATAAGCATATTTTTTTGGAAAATCAAGAGGTGTTCGTAGCTCAATTCGCTCTTGAAATACGTTTTGAATCGTTTGAATCATCCCAACATCTGTCGCATCGGTATATATCCATATTTTTTCTGGCGCAATAGAGACGAGCGGTGCTAATACAGATGTATCAATATACATCGGTTGACTCACCATCAATCTACGGTCAATCCACTGCTTCAGTTGCTGAGGTGATAAGTAAACAAATTGCTCATCGAAAAATTGAAACGATCCGTGCTCATATAATACGTGGAGAGCGTTCATTTGCGGTTGACGTAATGCAACAATTTCACGCAACATATGAACAAATGATTGGTATTCTTGCTCTAGTTTGTATTCATCAATGGCTAATTCAACATAATGCATCAGCCGATCATAATACGGTTTTAAACGGAAAGTCATAAGAGACTCAAATGAAAACAACCCTTCATGCAAACATTCGTGCAACGATTGTGCAATTAATTGCTCACGAGACATATTCACTTTTTTCCCAAGACGATAATCATACCTTTCCCCTTCAATAAACGAATAGGCGAGCTGTAAAATTTGCTGTTGTTCTTCTTCAATTTCGTAAAAAAATGTGCGCGAAATGATCGATAAAATCCAGCGTGCCTCAAAAGCGCGAATGATACATGAAGTGAAAATTGGAATAAACAATGCGCGCATGTGCGCAACATCAGGTTCATGAAAAAAAACGGTAATCGCCTTTTCGTCATAAATCACTTTTCCATACGGTTGCGGCGCTTTACTCAATTCAGCAAATAATCGTTGTGCATCTTGTCCATCTTGAAATACGATATGAATCAACGGTGCCCCCCCTTTTTCCGAAACATGCTTGTTTTATATATATGGGGGACACCGTCTGTTTATCACATGTCTATTCGGCGATTTTTTCCTTTCATTTCAATCGGTGTAGCTAAATAAACAATTCGTTCAATGATTCGCGCCGCTTTCACTTGTTCTTCTTCACCACGCTGCGAATGGGCAAGATGATGAGTAAGACGTTTTAAGTCAAAATTGGATGTAAAACATGTCGGCAGATGCTCTAGCATACGATATTGTAAAATCGGCCCGAGCACTTCATCGCGCCACCAGCTTGACATAAGCTCCGCTCCTAAATCATCGAGCATAAGCACGGGTACTTGTTTTGCATATTCGATCGTATCTTGGAATGCATCCGTTTGAAGCGAGGACTTTAACGCGCGAACGAATTCTGGCACATACACAAGAAACGAAGCAATATGTCTTTGGGCTAGCTCGTTTGCCATCGCCGCTAGCAAATACGTTTTTCCAACACCGAACGACCCGTACAAATATAGTCCTTTCATTCGCTTCCCTATTTCATACGTCGATGCAAAGGTGTTCGCTAGCTCAATCGCTTCAATGCGTCCAAGATCATCCGTTGCTAGCTGATCGAATGATGCTTGCAGCATATCACGCGATATAAACAAACTACGAATAAGCGACTGTTGCTTTTTCCGTTCATCATCTTGTACTTTGCGAGCACACCGCTCATATTGTACGTCAATGTTTTTTCCTTGCCAAATTAAGTGAGGAGTATACCCCTTCAGCAAGTTCGGGCATTGTTCTAAACTACGACAACGTTCACAATGCTTACTTTGTTGTACAAATTCATACAACTTGCCGAGATGACGATTAAGCGTTGCATCTGTCACATGATGACTGCGCAAAAAGGCTTGAACATGTGGATCACGTAAAATGTCACGCTTCATCGCCTCATACCGTTCTTTAAAATCGTGTCGATTCATCAAATGGTT
>Ga0116210_1000598_pt1 | contig 34468 bp, 33 predicted proteins | sample TshhotsprinmetaG_FD_94483 | JGI IMG/M metagenome (GOLD analysis project Ga0116210, IMG submission 94483) | Hot spring microbial communities from South Africa to study Microbial Dark Matter (Phase II) - Tshipise hot spring metaG | ecosystem: Environmental > Aquatic > Thermal springs > Hot... | reverse complement strand
GGCCTGGAAGCATACCGCTTCAGTGGCAATAACTTCGCGCTCGATGTGATCTGGTCGGTTGACGCAACGACGCGAACGATCACGTTGCCACAAAGCTCGTTTATTGCCGCCTACCGGCGCGATGGTTCGCCGCTGACGCCGGCTATCTCCGGCGGAAATGTCACGCTCAATGTTGGCTTTGAGAACATCTATCTGAAGCGCATACCATAAGTTGTTGGTCTCGTTGCCGGTTTTCTCTTGACGCGACTACCTCGATCCGGTACACTGTTTTTGAACACGAGCGGCGGCGGGCAATCAGCTCGTCGCCGTTATTCCTCTTCTCTGCTGGAGTGTAGTTATGCTGGCGACAACGCTGAGTGATATCTGGCAACAGATTGCTACCGGTATTTTTGACCCGTTATTCACGGTGTTAGTTTTTCTCCTCATGCTCAGTTTGCTGGTCTTCGTCCATGAACTCGGTCATCTCTGGGTTGGATTGCGCATGGGGATTAAAGTTGAAGAGTTTGGGATTGGTTTTCCACCGCGCGCATTGGTGCTGTTTGAGCGAAATGGCATCAAGTATACTTTGAACTGGTTGCCGTTAGGCGGTTTTGTGCGTTTTGCCGGCATGGACGGCGAGAAAGATGCAGTGTATGGCGCCGGTAGTCTGGCCGCAGCTCCGCCATGGCGCAAGATTCCGGTTATGCTGGCCGGGCCGCTGATGAATTTCTTCCTGGCGGTTGTCATCTTTACCATTCTTTTTGCCACGATTGGTATCCCAACCCCAACCGGTCGGGTGGTGATCAGTGATGTCTTCCCCAATACACCGGCTGCTGCCGCCGGTTTTCGCTCTGGCGATGAGCTGGTGCGGCTCGACGATCAGTCGACTGTCGATGAGCAGGTCATCCGCGAAGTGGCGCGCAATCGATTGGGGACAACGATCAAAGCGGTCGTCTTGCGTGACGGCGCCGAAGTGACGCTCGATGTGATCCCTGGGCCGTGGAAGGCGCCTGATGGGCGCGAGTTTAACGCCGGCTTTGGCTTTAGCTACGAAATGCAAACAATGAACCAGCCGGTTAACCCGATCGCCGCCATTGGCGCCGGGTTTATGCATAGTGTTGACCTGACCGGTCGGATGATTATGATGCTGGCCGATTTGCCGGCAGCTATCGCCGGTCTGTTCAGTCCCACTCCTCCCCCAACCGGCGAACCGCTTGGCCCGATCGGGATCGCGCGCGCCACGGGAGAAGTTATTCGCCAGCCCGACGGTTTTGTCTCGTTCTGGTCATTGACCGCCGTGCTTAGCCTTAACTTGTTTATCCTTAACCTGTTGCCGATCCCTGCCCTCGATGGCAGCCACATCCTGTTTGCGCTGATTGAGTGGGCGCGGGGCAAGAAGCTGCCTCCTGAGAAAGAGGCACTTGTGCATGCCTTCGGCTTCATGGCGCTGATGGGTTTAATGGTGCTGTTGACCGTTAATGATGTGCTAAACGCGGTGCAGGGTACACCGATCTTTGGTCGCTGATGGATATTATTCGCGCGAGTGAATTGGGCGAGTACGCTTACTGCGCGCGCGCGTGGTGGTTGCGCCGGGTTGCGGGCGTCGAACCTGACGGCGCTGAACGACGCGCAGCCGGCACGGTGAGCCACGCGCGGCATGGAAGGTTGGTGGTATTCAGTCAACGTCTGCTCTGGATTGGTGTTGGTCTGCTGGCCGGTGGAATCGGTCTGGTGATCTGGGCAAGCTAATGGTTGGCTTAGGCATCGTTCTCATCTGCTGTGCGCTTGGCATACTGGTATTGGCGGTCTTCCTGCGCCGGCGTAGTGGGCTGCCCTGGGCGCGCGTCGTGGCAGCCGACACCGGTTTGCGCCGTATCCCCGAACGACCACTGTTCAGCGCGCGGCTGGGTCTCACCGGCAAGCCAGACTATATTTTACAGCATGGTCAGACACTGATTCCGGTCGAGGTAAAGCCAAACCGACGCGCTTCGCAACCTTACCATTCCGATCTCTTGCAACTGGCCGCTTATCTGGTATTGTTGGAAGAGATAACCGGTGTTGCGCCGCCCTACGGTCTCCTGCGTTACGCTGACGAAACGTTTCAGCTACGCTACACAAGCGCAGTTCGTGAAGAGGTTTTGACTACGCTAGCCGAGATGCGCGCATTATTGACGGCAACAGATGTGGCGCGTAGCCACGATGAAGTGGCTCGTTGCCGCGGCTGCGGCTTCCGTAGCCGGTGCGATGACGCTCTGGCCTGAGCGATACTGAGACAGGACTGAAAGTGGAGTGAGCATAGCAATGGATCTCACCTGTGATGATGTTATTTCAGTCATTGCCGAGCATCTCGCCGGACGAATTTCGCGGGCGCAAGTGGCGGCATGGGCGTTTGATCAGTTTTACCGGCTTGAACAGGACGAGCTGAACGTACCACCCGATGAAGAGGCAGTCATACGCGATGCGCTCGACGATCTGATGTTTGCAGACGATGAGCCGTTCACTTTGAGTGAAGTTGAATTACGTCAATTAATGGATCGACTGGCACAGGTATGAAGATACAATCACATCCCCGCTTGCGCGGCATGATGATTGGCGACGAGGTTTATTCATACCACTACCATCTGGCTGCCCGCGTGGCCGACATCTTTCCCGCCGCCGTTTGTGTCCGGATCGGTGTGCTCTCGACCGAGACGCCATTGGAGCTGAGTCAACTGCCACAGTTATGGCGAGCCGACGAGATAGAGAACCTTTCGGTATGTCGCTACTGTGGTACGCGCGATGATGTGCAGGTAGTGCATGAAAATGGTATTCCTTTTCGGGTGTGTAACCAGTGCCTGGAAGTGATAGGCGATAGGCGATAGGCGATAGCCGATGGGCGATAGTTGATAGGCGATAGCCGATAGCTGATAGGCGATAGCCGATATCTGATAGGCGATAGCCGATAATCGCTCTGCGCTCTCGGCGGTTGGATCAATAGGCGATAGCGGTACTCTCCAATACCAAAAAACGAAGAAGGGGTCACGCTGTGTGCCCCTTCTTCTTATTGCTACCAACGCGCTTGTGTTTATCGCCGCTCGCGCAACCACTTGACAAGTTGCCATCCGCCCGGCAAGGCCGAAGCTGCAAGCGCGATCTTGATCGCGTCGCCGATCAGGAAGGGTAACACACCCTTGAGCAGCGCGTTTTCAGCCCCGATGTAGAACGCCAGCCACGTTGCCCCGATCAGATAAATGACCAGCGTTGCCAGTGCCATTGCCGCGACCGCCGTGAAGAAGTTGCGATCCCAGCCACGTGTCGCTAACCAACCGGTCAGACTTGCGGCTAGCGGGAAGGAGATGAGGTAACCGCCAGTCGCACCGAGAATGTGGGTATAACCTGCTGCGCCGCCGGCGAAGAATTTCAAGCCAATCGCACCCTCAACCAGGTAGAGCAGTAATGAGATCAAGCCCAGACGCGGGCCAAGCAGGCCACCTACCAGTAAAACGCCAAGTGTTTGTCCGGTAATTGGTACCGGCGAGAAGGGTAACAGCGAAATCCGAATTTGTGCGCTTAGCGCCACAAACAGACTCCCCAGCACTACTAACAGCGTGTCGGCAACCAATGGATAGGCCAGCCAGCCACGGCGCGGCAAAATCGCCTGCGCCAACGTCTCGGTTGTGGTCAATGTCCGGTTCATGACACCTCCACCATATAAACTAAATGCGCGTGACGATATAGAGTATAGCCGATCCAGAAACAATGTACAACAGGGAACTCTCAGGAACGGGTTGATGTCTGACAACGAATTAAGGTTGCCCGCTACCATTGTGGTCGGGCAACCAGGTAGAGAAATAGCTATCTGTACCGACGTAAATACCTTTTAGCGCTGCTCGATATTGCCACGGGAGAAGTGATGGTGTCGCTATCCCTCTCGCGTAACCGGTAACTGACGCCGCGCCAACCATAGCGCGATGATTGACAATCCCAGGAGCGGCAGATGCAAGAATCCCATCCACCAGCCTGCCGGATCAAACCAGGCCGCCTGGTTGATCAGGCCGTAGAGCAAGCCATTAAAAGCAGTGATCCGATAGGCGAGTGACGGCACATTGGGTAAGGCAATGATCAGCCAGAACAGGAATACCGGGGTCGTCAGACAATAGGTCAGCCCATAAGCCGGTGAAGTAAGCAATAACATTGGATTAAAATCGGGCATCACTCCCGAAGCAGTCACTGCCGCCGGCGACCAGAACGCCAGTAGCGCTAATGGCGCCAGCGCATAATGGCGCCAATTCAGTTGACTCAGCGTGATGTTGAGCTGATTTTGCCATGCTACTCGCAACCAGATCATCGCCAACAAAACACACGCCACCACATTACCGGTATGCACAACATATCCGTAGTCAACGGTCAATCCCTGCCCCTGCACCCAGCCGATGACAAGATAGTTCAAGCCCATGTAGGCGGCTACCAATCGGCCTGCCCGCTCGGGCCGCCACACCATGAGCGCCATTAACGCAATCGTTGCCAGATGAAAGAATGGCGCCAGCGCGCGATATGGTTCTGCTGGTGTAACCTGTAGCAATGCGTTGATGACCTGCCCTTGTTCCTGCGGTAGGTATGGTTTTTCAGTGTACAACGGCAGGAAAAAGATGATCAGCAGCAATCCGTATACCAGACGATAAGCCCATCGATAGGACTGCGCATGAGTTGTTGAAGGATTGGCCAGCATGAGCGACCTCTTTTCATTGTCAGGCCTGTTTCGGCGCGCGCGACCGCGTCGCAAGCGTGATAATCGAGGCGCAGCGTCGCATTCAGGCGCAAATCATGACCTGCCCTTAACTGATGCGCAACGCGCGCGAAGCAGGCTGATTGTTCCATCAACACCTGAGAAACAAGAGCTGCGGCAACATATCCTTTGTTACGCCGGCTTACCGTCAATAGTGAGCCAGCACGCATAACGATGGCTCAATCTCAAGCTCGTCAGCTTCAGTCTGGTCAGGTTGCCAGAGGCCAAGATTTGCCCGCAAGAACGAGTCAATCGCGCCCGGTAAAGCAGATTCCGGCGCTGAGACCAGCTCCTGTAACGCCGCTACGGAATCAAGCTGTAGCGCCGGATGAACAGTGCGCAAAGTGGCAAATGTCTCAGCAACGATCCCGTCTGGACGCACTTCGGCCAGGCTTGACAGCGAAGAAGGCAGAATGAGGGTCTGATCGTCGGCCAGATTCGGCAACGAGCGAAGACTATTCAAGAGCAGCTCTGTCCAGGTCTCCGGATGGCCACCCAGATCGGTGCGGCCACAACCGCGCAACAGCAGCGCATCACCGGTTAAGAGAAACCGCGCCCCATCAGGTGTAATCACCCGGTAGAGCAGGTGACCCGGCGTGTGTCCGGGAAACCAGTGCGCCTCGATTAAGAGCCTGCCAACCGGCAATCGTTCGCCACCGAGCAATGGCAGGTAATCAAGATGGGCCGGCAACAGCCTGCGCGGATGCAAGGCATCATACGGATGACAGTAGAGCAGGGTATGGCGCGCGTTGGCCAGCGTCGCCCCTCCCGACAACCGACCTGCGGTGAGATGGGTCAGCAAGACGCGCGTGACATCGGCCTGCGCAGCCGCAGCAATCTCCTGGTAGAGATGGATGAAGCGACCGGGATCAATCACCGCAGCTTCGCCAGCGCTAATGATCACGTAGCTCAGATCACCACGCGCCGGACGAATGAGCTGAACGATGCTTCCCCACCCGGCGCTGACCACTTCGTGGATGGCGTGGAAATCAAGCCATGCGCGAAAACCGCCGATGAGATAGCGGGCCGGAATGCCGTGTTCAACCAGTAGTTCGGCAACGTATTGCGATGAACCCTCTTTGGCGCAAACAACGGTCACCGGCACCCCGGTCGGAACCCGAGCCAGCGCTGCCGCTTCGTCTTCAATAAATTCAAAGTAGGGAATGTTTAGCATTGGCACAGGTGAGCGGCTACGAATCTGATTGCGGGCAAACTCTACTTCATTGCGCACATCGAGAATGAATAATGGTTGACCCGCCAACAATTCAGCATAGAGTTCAGCCGGGCTGAGCAATCCAACCCCTCTCTGCTGTCGTTCGAGCGTCGGCATTGCGCACTCCTTCAAATCGATTGAGCTTCATCGCGCAACCATGGTTTCAGTGTACGCGCAATGCCAACGCCCAACAAGCGTAAAATTCATGAACTGGGTTGTGATTTGTCCCTCAATCGAGACGCAGGCCAACCTGTGATCAGAATGCGATAGATGGTTAGAAACAACACACTCCCACCCGAAAACCAGTAAAAGCCTGTCAATAGTTCGGTATCACTCCCGCTCATGATCGCATGCAGTAAACTGAGAATCCAGATAGCAAAGCTCAGAAAGTGGATGAGACGCCAAAGCGCGCGGCCAATCCATTGCTTGACGTAGAAGCTAAAACCGACCACACCCATGCCGTATAGACTCAACTGACCCAATCCGACCCAAAAGGGTTCATAACCGCTATAGGTAAAGGGAACAACAATCTGGTCGATGGTAGCGCTGATATAGCGATCACCGAGCAAGATGAGCGCGTGGAAGATGGCAAACGCCAGACCGAGTAGACTGGTGTGCTGATGCAGATCAAACGCGCCCGGCCCGCCTGGCCATAACCGGGCTAGACGGTTGGTCATCAGCAAACCAAAGACCATCGAGAGCCAGAGCAGGGTGTAGGCCACCACTGCGCTGCTGCGCGAGAGGTACCAGTAGGCTTTTGGTTCGCTACCCAACAGCGAGGCGCTCAGGCCGGGAAGCCAGGCAGGCAGGATGATCACGGCGGCCAGCGCGCCGACGATCGTCCCAAGCAAGAGGATCAGGAGCGCAGCCAGTGGCATAGCCGGCGGCAGATCGGTTAGATCAGATGATGACGGCGCCGCTCGTTTGCTTCGTTCCGGCGCGCGATTCGTCGCTGCCGGTTGCTCAGGTTGCGTAACAGGATTGACAGACATCGTTCACCTCTTTCGCAGCTACGTATCAACATTGTTTGACGCAGCCATACGTGTTTACAACCTTAGGCGCCGATAACCAGCTCGCCAGATGCAGGCTGCCAGCGATAACGGGCGAACGCTGGCGAACGAATGACCTGCCCGTCAACTGTCACCAGCAACGCTGCCAGCGCCGGTTGCGCGTTCAGCCAGCGTAGACCATCATCACGACCGCGCAGCAAGATCACCTTGACCGCCAGCTCGGCAATCGGCAGCGTCGGCGCAATGACGGTCGCCGCGAGCAGATCGGTCTCGGCAGGCGCGCCAGTGCGCGGGTCGATCAGATGGTGGAGCCAACGGCCATTGCGTTGCCAACGTCGATAGTCGATGCCTGATGTCGCCACACCGCCGCGACGGATCAGCAGCAGATCGAGACCAGAATCGGGCGCGCGCGGATCAGCGACTTCGATCGGCCATGACTCGCCATTGCGTTGCGGCGCACTGACCGCGATGTCACCGCCCGCATCGACCAGCGTCGGGAAGCGACGACCCAGACGGCGCGCAACCAGCGCCGCCGTCCATCCTTTGGCGCTGCCACCCAAATCAAGCTGCATGCCGGTTGGCAACCTGATCGCGCGTCGGCGCGGGTCACAAACAACTTGACGCCAGTCAGGCACTGATACCGGTGGCCGATCAGTAACAGCGTCTGGGATGGCTGCGAGCGTGGCAAAATCGCGATCATACCCCGCTGCCATCAGCGCCGCACCTATCGTCGGCGTCACCAGACCATCACTGATGCGCGCCATCGCCAGTGCATGTCGCATGGCATGCCAGAGTGTTTGCCCAACCCGCACCGGTTTACATCCGGCGCGCCGGTTGAGCGCATTCAGTTCGCTGTCAGGACGAAACCGGCTCAGGATGCGCTCGAAGCGGATGAAGGTCTTGCGGGCGGCGGTCAGCGCCGCCCGCGCCGCTAAGTTATCATCGTCTACAATGATGTTCACCGTTGACCCCATTGCGCGAAAGCTGATCTGCTGCATCGCGCGCCCTCCTTCAGCGAGATGAGCGGGTGCGGGCGGCGGGTGCCGGTTGTAAAGCAGGCGCAGGTAGTGCTACCTCGCGCAAAGCCGGCGCGGCAGGCGCGGGCGCGGCGGCAGGCGCGGCAGGCGCGGGCGCGGCGGCAGACGCGGGCGCGGCGGCAGGCACGGGCGCAGTTGTCCCAGCATCCACATTTGGCATGCTCAATGGTCTGACTGTAGGCACAACTGGCACAGATGGCGACTGTTGTAGCCACTGCGGCGCTGATTGACGCTCAATCAACGGCTGCTCAACCACAATTACCGGCTCTATCGTCGTCACTGTCGGCGGATTCTGCGCAGTGAGCCAGCCCCAACCGCCAACGGTCGCCGCCAGCGCCGCGGCGCTGATTGCCGTCTTCAAACCTTCCATACCAGTGACACGCTCCGGTTTGCGGATTGGTTTCATTGTCATTCGTTACCCTCCATATTGGTCAGGTGAGATCATAAATTTCTCACACCTTCTAATCATCATCGCGATCTTTATCATCACCGTCATCGTGATTGTCATCGTCATCATCACCGTCATCGTGATTGTCATCGTCATCATCACCGTCATCGTGATTGTCATCGTCAGTCTGATTCTGGTCAAACGCCGAGCGGACTTTGGCATACACCACCTGACCGCTGGCCGCATCAACGTATACCTCGCTCCCGTCACTGAACTTCACCTCATATACATCGGCACCATGCTCACGCTCACGCTCGACCTTGACCACCTGACCGCCACCGAGATAGGCCGTAGCCGCAGCGATTGCCTGATCGGAGCTAATTATGACGCCAGCGGCAGCGACCGGCGCGGCGATGGTATTGGCCAGCACCACTCCCGTTTGCGCGTCGATATAGATTGCGCCCCGATCAAACAGCACTTCATACGCCGGTGTGCCTTGCAGGCTGACCAGTTCGGCAGCGCGGGTCAGAGTCGCGCCGCCCGCATGAGCCTGGGCGATACCCTGTGCCTGCTCAGGCGAGACTGGGAAGGTTGGCGCTGCCGGAGCTGCCGCCGGAGCCGCTGGAGCTGCCGCCGGAGCCGCTGGAGCCGCCGCCGGAGCCGCTGGAGCCGCCGCCGGAGCTACGCTATTGTTCAACGCTTCCTGAGCAACCGCTAACTGCCGATTGGCTTGAGCCAGACGCTGGTTAGCCTCGGCGAGCGCCGACTGGTAGGCCGCTTCGCGCTCGCGAATCAGCGCTTCGGTAGTTGGATCGAGCGCTGGCACAGCAATCGGCGTTGCCTCGAAGACAATCTCTGTGGGCGTAGTAGCTACAGTCGTTGCCTGGCTAAGCTGACCAACCACGCCGCCGATTACGACCAATACGAAAGCAGTCAATCCAGCCGAAATTAGCATCATAGTGCGATTCATTGGTTTCTCCTCCATTGCTTCATCAAAAACTGTTTAATCATCACGATCACGTTCGTTGGGCAGACCAGCGCTACCGGGCGCGCCAGCAATCAGGGTTTGCGTCTCCCACGCGCTCAGCCGCGCCTCGGGATGCAGCGCAAGATACGGTCGCGGCGGCATCTCACCAGCGCGCAACACCTCAGCAATCTCGGCAGCCAGCTCATCCGGTTCACGCAACGGCAGGGAAAAGTTGAGTTCGCGCCGACCCTTTACCACATCATAGGTGACCAGCCACGAAACGGGCGCAATCTTGCCGTACCAGGGCCAGACCGTCTCGTTACTGTGGCAGTCGTAGCATGCGCGACGCGCGATACTGGCTGCCTCCGGCGTTGTCCATGCCACGTCAGTTACAACCGGTGGATTGGTTTGCCATGCCCAGACTGGAACCAGTTGCATAATGGTAAAGATGGCCACAAACCCGACTGCAATTGCGCGTGGCCGAAACAGGTGTTTGATCATGCCGATAGACTCCTTTACATCGACGGGACCCATTGCCCATACTGAGGATACCGATCCCGTTTCAAAGTTTGCTTGGAATGTCGGCGAAATTTTCCAATCTTTTTCCAATCCTGCTGTGCTACAACAGGCAGAAGAAAGGAAAGAGGAGTACGCTACTGTGAAGATCTTGATTGTAGAAGATGACAAGCGGCTGGCGCGCCTGATCGAGCGGGTATTGCGCGAAGAATTGCACACGGTTGACGTGAGTCATGATGGTGAGAGTGGGCTTGACCTGTTGTTGCATGGCCAGTATGACGTAGCCATCATCGACTGGATGTTGCCTGCCCGCGACGGCCCATCGCTCTGTCGCGCAGCGCGACTGGCGCGGATACCAACGGCCCTGCTCATATTGACGGCGCGCGGTCAGATAGAGGATAAAGTGCTCGGCTTCGAGAGCGGCGCCGACGACTATCTGGTCAAGCCTTTTGCCTTCGAGGAATTGCTTGCGCGTGTCCGCGCGCTTGGAAGACGCTTCAACCTGCACACAGGCACTGACGAGCTGCGGATTGGATCGATTGTGCTCGATCTACGCAGCTACACCGGTCGTCGCGGCGAGCGACCGCTCGATCTGACACCGACCGAATGGCGGTTGCTGGAATTCCTGATGCGCCATCCCGGTCAAACGCTGACCCGCCAGCAGATTCTCGATTATGTCTGGTCATTCGAGCGCGAGGTGCAGTTGCAAATGGTCGATGTCTATATCTCATACCTGCGCCGCAAACTTAATGCGGCTGGCGAAAGCGATCCGATTGTGACAGTGCGCGGCGTGGGCTATCGTCTGGAGGCGAATCGTGCTTAAGTCGCTGCGCTGGCAATTTACGCTGCTCTACACGCTGGCAGCGGCTCTGATGCTTGCGCTGGTCGGCGGCGGCGCCTACGTTATGGTAGCGCGCTATTTCGAGCATGTCACCGATCTTGCGCTTCGGCACAAAATGGCGCATGAATTTCATCTTCTCAACGCACCGATTCCACCTGAGCTGGCTTCGGCTGATACCGACTGGTCTATCTTGCGCGCAAGCAATGATAGCATCCGCAATACCCGGATGTTGACGGCGGAAGAAGCGGCTCAAATTGCGCTGACAGCGCGCGGCGGCCAGATCAAGAGCGTGAAGTTAGAGGATGATCGGACGTATGAAGTGAAATTGCGCGATGATAGTGAAATCTACATCGATGCGTACAGCGGGCAGATAGTTGGTCTTGAATTCAAAGAGAGTGATTCGGAACCACTTCCCCCTGTCACGTCATCATTAAGCGCCATCGATAGCGAAATTGCATCAATCTTTGTGTTGCCGCTTGATCACCAGGGACGCATTCTGTTCAACCCCAATCAGCCAAACCTGCCAATCATTGTCGATCAGGCAGCCCTGGCCACCGCGTTACGCAACGGTTCCGACCTGCGCACCATCACCACCCGTGACGGCCAACGCGTGCGCTTGCTGACCTACCGTCTGACCCGACCCGATGGTCCGGCTGCGCTACAACTGGGGCGTATCCAGACCGATCAGGAGCTGGTGCTGAATCAATTGCTGATCGGGTTACTGATGTTTGGATTGATTGGCGCAGCAGCGATCGGCGCAGCAGGGTGGTGGCTGGCCGGTCGCGCCTTGCAACCGGCAGAAGAGGCCTGGTCGCGCCAGTTGCGTTTCATCGCCAGCGCCAGCCACGAACTGCGCGCGCCGCTAACGCTCATCCGGGCCAGCGCCGAAGTTGCGCTGCGCGGCGCTGAAGATGATGATCAGCGCGCGTTACTGAGAGATGTGCTCAGCGAGAGCGATCATATGCGCCGACTGGTTGATGACCTGCTCACCCTGTCGCGTCTCGACAGTGGATCGCTCGCGCTGCAACGCCAGCCGGTTGCGCTGGCAGATCTCCTCACCGATATTCAGCGGCAGGTTGCTCTACTCGGCAACGAACATGGCGTGCAGATAACGCTCGGCCCGGTACGTGGCACTGCGCTGGCCGATCCAGATCGGCTGCGCCAGATACTGCTCATCCTGCTTGACAATGCCATCCGCTACACTCCATCAGGCGGCGCCATCACGATCACCGCCGAACCAGTGGGAAAACAGGTGCGAATCAGTGTCCGCGATACCGGTTGTGGTATTGCCCCCGAACACTTGCCGCGCATCTTTGAACGCTTCTACCGCGCTGACCAGGCCCGCAACCGATCAGACAACACCACGAACGCCGGTTTGGGTTTGTCAATTGCCAAAGGGTTGGTCGATGCCCATGGCGGCGCTATCGGCGTTGAAAGCGTGGTACATGTCGGTACGACGGTATGGTTTACCTTACCGGCGGCAATGTAGGAAGATGTTTTTCGAGCATACTCTAAGGGCGACGCCCTGCGTCGCCCTTGCGTTATGTCTACTTTAGCGGTTGTAGATTGTCTTGACCTGCATTGTCCGTATCAGTTCGGCGCCTCACAAACCCTCGACGCCGGGCTGCCAGGACATTCACCATGTGACGCTCATCATGGCGCAATTCAAACCCGAACCAATACCCAGCAAACCGACATGGTCACCGGGTCGCAGGCGACCGGCTTCTGCGGCCTGAGCCAGCGAAATTGGCAGGGCTGCCGGGCCGATATTGCCGAGTAGCGGGAAATTGAGAAAAAGTTTGGCCGGCGTAATCCCAAGCGCCTTCGTCACGGCAGCCATATGGCGCGCCCCCACCTGATGTGGCGCATACAGCGCGATCTGGCGATCACTCCAGTTGGGCAACTGTTCTTGCGCCAGCCGCCAGGTCGCCGTTGCCAGTTCGACGCCGGCATGCATTAATGCCGCTGCATCGGTCTTCATGTAATCAGGCTGACCGAGACACAGATGATTATGTTCAGTCGCCGCCATTGTCACGACCCCATTCAAGCGATGGCCGCTGCGCGACAACCGTTCGTGGGTGAGCAACATTGCCGCCCCACCCGAACCAAGCGTCAGAGTGGCAAAATTGTCGCGCAGATCCTGTTTGGTCGTTTCAGGTCGGCGAAGGCGACGGATCGTAGCCATCACCGCATCCTGGGAACCTTCGCCATCGACAATCAGCGCATAGTCGATTGCGCCGGCATCGATCATCATTCCGGCAATCGCCATGCCATTCAAAAAACCCAGACAGGCATTGCGCACATCATAGTTGATGGCATGTGGTGAAAGACGCAGATTGCGATGGACAAAACAGGCTGTTGATGGCTCGAGATAGTCTTGACAGACCGAGGTATTAATGAGCAACCCGATCCGATCGCGATCAATCGCCACGCTATTCAACAATTGCTCGGCTGCCATGGTTGCAACAGCGCTTGGTAGCGTGCCCTCATCCCAGAATCGGCGCTCACGGATGCCGGATAACGCTTCGAGCTTTCCGCGCGGAAAGCGCAGACGCTCCATTGTTTCAGCGATTTGATCTTCGATCCAATCGGAAGTGATGCGATGGGGAGCCAATACGTAGCTCACGGCCTCAATCATAACATGCCTGAACAGCACCCAATCCTCCCTTTGTTACTTGCGGTTGTGTGATGCAGTGAAGGTGCGCCGCAAGCCTTCTTCGATATTCACAGTCGGCGTGTAACCAAAATCATGCTCGGCGGCAGCATGGCTAAACCAGTGCGAATGACTCAGTTCATGAACCATCAGTCGCGTGAGCGGTGGTTCAGCCGGCAATCGCAGCGTCAGGTAGAGAAACTCTAATACGGTAGCCAGTCGGTAAGCGGCGCGAGCCGGGATCCTGCCGCGCACCGGTGGGCAACCGGCGTGATTGAGGATCTCGCCGATGAACTGCCAGAGATTAACCGGTCGTTCCTGACCAATGAAATAGGCTTTCCCATGCAGCTTCGACCGCGCATGCAGCGCATCTGCTGCGAGCAGGTGGGCAGTAGCAACATTTTCGACGTAACAGACATCAACCAGATTTGTCCCATCACCGATTTGAAACAGCAGTCGCCGCCGGGCGCGCTTCAGCAGCCGCGGCAAAATGTGCGGATCTCGCGGCCCCCAGATCAGATGTGGCCGCAAAGCGACCGTAGCAATGGCAGTTTGCGACAACACATACCGTTCGGCAATGGCTTTTGTCTGTGGGTAGGGGGCGAGATAGCGCGCAGGATATGGCGTCTGCTCGTCAGCGCCATGCAGATCGTCCATTCCAATCACCACGGATGGAGTGGAGGTGTAGACCAGTTTCGGCACGCCGGCGCGAATTGCCGCCTTGACCACTCGTTGTGTGGCGCCGACATTAGCCTGATAGAAATCGTCGTAACGCCCCCACAGTCCGGCTTTAGCCGCCACATGAAAAACGGTCGTCACCCCTCGCATGGCTTGCGCCAGCACCACCGCCGACTCCGGTACCGACAGATCGGCGCGAAATGTCTCAACCCCCAGTGCTTGCAGGTCTGGATAATCACCTCGCCCCACTACACGAACGTGATCGCCACGAGCTAACAACTGCTCAACGATGAAGCGGCCAACAAAGCCATTACCGCCGGTTACCAGAGCTATCATATATGCTATACTCACCCTCTGCCGGACAATCACCTATTGCCACGACGTGGATCATTCAACCTTGCACAACTGCCGCGCAGCCCATTTGGCTAATTGCTCACGAAAGATTTTTGCGTTGTGTCGAATATCGACCGGAAAAGACGGATGAATCAGAAACTCTTGTATCATTGCCGTCATCTCTGTGGTTGCTGCCAACTGGCGTAATTCGGTCAACAGTTGCGCGCGCCGGATCGACACACCCCGTCGTAATTCGACGACCACTACCGGCACTTGCGCGCCAGCCGGCCCGATGCCGACCAGCGCCGATCGCGCCACTGCCGGATGCTGATTGAACAGCAGTTCAACCGGTTCGGTGAAGAGCGGGCCACGGGCCGTAATCACCCGCTGACTCTTCCGGCCATAAAACCAGAGCCGGCCTACTTCATCGAAATAACCCAGATCACCCATTCGGTGCCAGATCCGTTCACCGTCGCCAATTTTGGCCAGCGCCGTCGCTTGCGGTCGCCCAACGTACATGCGCGTCACTGCCGGCCCGCTCACGCAGATTTCACCCACTACCCCGACCGGCAGGCAGCGCGCATTGTCCCATGCTGCTATTGGCTCATCGCTGATCGGAATGATTGCCACCTGCACACCGTTCACTGGACGACCAACGCACGTGCCTGCCAGCGGCGAGGGGTATTCGGCGCGCGCCGCCAGCACTTCGCGACCACTGATTGACGTTACCGGCAAAGCTTCGGTCGCGCCATAGGGTGTGTAACTATCAGCCGGTGGGGTCAGAATCCGGTGTAGTCGCTCGTGCAAATGTGCCGGCACCGGCGCGCCGGCCATCAAAACGCGACGGAGTGATGGTAACTTGATCTGGTTGGTTTCGCAATAAGCGGTCACTCGTTCCCAAATCGCCGGCGAGCCGAAGGTCGAAGTAACACCAAGATCGCGAATAAACTCAACTACTGCCGCCGGATCGCATTGGGCTGGCCGGGTAGGATCGATCGGTGGAATGGCCGACGTGACTCCAAGCGCAACATTGAAGAGCGCAAAGAGCGGGAAAGCCGGCATTTCGATTTCGCCCGGCTCAATGCCAAACACTTCGCGCAGGGTATGAATCTGCGCTTCAAACATCCCGTGCGTGTAGAGCACCCCCTTCGGAATGCCGGTGCTACCACTGGTAAAGACAATTGCTGCCGGGTCTTCAGGCGTCACCTCGGCAAGCTGAAACGGCGCGCCGATCGGTAACTCTAGCTCGCGTAGCGAGGCAGCCCCAGGCAGAGCTGGCCCGGCTACAATCGCTTTCCGAATCGTTGCGCAGGCGCGGGGCGCAATCAGCCGAAGCAAGTGGGCGCGAGGTACGCCGATCAACGCTTCCGGCGCAGCTTCGGCAATACACTGCGCCAGATTGCGCCGACCCATAGCCGGATCGATCAAAATTGGCACACAACCGGCTTTAAGCAGCGCAAACGTCAGCGTGATCAGCGGCGCGCCTGCGGGCACCATCAGTAAGACCCGCATCCCGCGTTGCAAACCGTAGGCAGTCAACCCCCAGGCCAAACGGTCGCTGGCTGCGTGCAAGCCGGCAAAACTCTGGCGACGATAGATCACTCGCCCGGCCCGATCGCGTCCAACACCACTTACCACTGCTGTCTGCTCAGGACGCATTTGCGCCATCCAGGGTAAATAGCGCGCGACATTTGCGCCGGGCACTTCGACTACGACGTGATTCCCAACGCGGTTAGTATGAACGCGTATTCCCATGCAAACTCCTCAAGTCTGGCAAATCGGCCCGAATGCCCGCCATGACCGGCCTGGAGATTGGTACGCAGCAGGAGCATGGTGTCATTCGTCTTTAGCGCGCGAAGCTTTGCCACCCATTTCGCCGGATCCCAGTATGGCACTTGCAAATCGTACAGACCGGCGGTAGCCAAAATGTGGGGGTATGGTCCCGGTTTCAGGTTGAGATACGGATCATACGAACGCATCACCCGGTATTCAGCCTCAATAGCCGGATTGCCCCACTGCTCCCACTCGGTGACAGTCAACGGCAGATCGTCCTTGAGCATGGCAATCACGACATTCGTGAACGGCACTCCGGCAACGACTGCCTGAAACAGATCAGGTCGCATTGTCACTACTGCCGTCACCAGCAAACCGCCGGCGCTCCGACCGTTGATCGCAAGCTGTTGCGGCGATGTGTAGCCTTCGGCAATCAGATGTTCAGCGCAGGCGATAAAATCGCTAAAGGTGTTCGGTTTGTGCGCCATACGACCCTGTTCGTACCACTGCCGACCCAACTCCTGGCCACCTCGAACATGGGCAATCGCCACGGCAAACCCGCGGTCGAGCAGACTCAGACGCTTGCTATCGAACACCGGATCGTAACTATAACCATACGCCCCATACCCGACCAGCAAGCACGGCCCGCCATTGCGCGGGCGACCGCGTCGATACACTATCGAGATCGGTACCGCCGTGCCATCGGGCGCAGTTGCCGTCAACCGTTCGCTGACATAGGCCGTCGGGTCATAACCGGAAGGGATCTCTTCCTGTTTCAGCACGTGCCAGCTTTCCTGCTTCATGTCGTATTCGACAACCGACGTTGGCGTCACCAGGGAACTGTAGTTTAGGCGCAAGCGATCGGTCACAAACTCCTCATTAGCTCCGACCGAACAGGTGTAGACTGGCTCGGGGAAGTCAATGTATCGGGGGTTGCTTCCATCTGGTTCGCTAATGCGGATCTGGCGCAGACCGGCGCGTCGTTCGGAGACGACCAGATAGTCGGCAAAACAATCGATTGAGTCAATGAGCGTATCCGACCTGCCCGGTAACACCTCGCGCGTCGCTGTCAAATCGCGTACCGGCGCGCTTAACAAACGGAAATTCTCCGCCCCGTCATTGGTCAAGATGAAAAATTGCTCGCCGTGATGATCGACGAAATAATCGATCTTTGGTCGGCGCGGATACACGACGCGCCATTCAGCCAGAGGCGTTGCCGTTGGAAGGTAGCGCACCTCTGTGCCACCGTGACTGTAGCAGGTCAAAAACAGGTAAGCCCCTGAACGAGCGCGTCGCAGACTCAGATTGAAGCGCTCATCAGTCTCTTCGTAGACCAGCACATCTTCCGCCGGCGACGTTCCCAGAATGTGGCGGTAGAGGCGATAGGGACGATGAGCGGCATCGTAGACTGTATAGAACAGGGTCTGATCATCAGCCCATTGCGCTTCATCAACCTGCTCAATCGGCGCATCGAGCAACGCCCCTGTAGTTAGATCCTTGATATACAGGGTAAAGATAATCGCGCCGGTTGTGTCCAAACCATAGGCCAGCCGTTGCTGATCGGGCGAAGGTTCATACGGCCCCAGCCGACAAAACGAATGCCCAACTGCCAGCGCATTGAGATCGAGCAACACCTCTTCAGTTCCATCATCACCCTCGGCGCGACACATCAAAGGGTATTCAGCGCCGGTCTCTGTCCGCGTATAGTAGCGATACCGACCACGCGGCACCGGCGCTGAGCGATCATCTTCCTTGATCCGTCCACGCATTTCCGCATACAACTGGCTGCGGAGCGTTGCGGCGGGCGCCATGACTGTTTCAGCATAAGCATTCTCAGCTTCGAGATAGGCAATGACTGCCGGATCATCCCGATTCTCCAGCCAGGCAAACGGATCGACAATTTCATCGCCATGGAGATGGATCGTGATCGGACGCATCTCAGCGTGTGGTGGAGTTGCAGGCTTAACGGTCATGAATTCCCCTCCCTCACTCTGGCACCAGCCAGCGCGCCAGTTGCGCCAGCGCGGCATCAGGAGCATCTTCCAATACATAATGGCCGGCATCATCGAGTCGCGTTGCCTCAGCAGCGGGAAATCGTGCCAGCCAGCCGGCCAAAAATCGATCATCAAAACACCAATCGCGACCACCCCACACAATCCGCACCGGCTTATCGCGCAAGAGTGTCAATTCGCGATCGATCGCATCGATCACCGGCCAGGTCGGATGGGCTGGATGGAGCGGAATATCTTGCACGAAACGCGCAATCGCAATGCGACTATCCGGAGTGCGATACGGCCAGAGATACCCGGCCCGCACCTCAGGCGGCAGCGGATGCGTCACTGCCATCCAGGTTGCGGCCAGCGCAAACGCATTGCATTGCCGGATCGCCCACTCACCTAAAACGGGTATTTTGCCGGCAGCGATACGCAGTGGAATATGGGGCGAGAGAAATGCAGCCGTATTCAGGATCACAATCCGTCGCACCAGAGACGGGTGACGCACTGCCCATCCCATTCCGATGGCGCCACCCCAGTCATGGACAACCAGATCGACCGGCCCCAGATTGAGATACTCCAGCAAACGTTCCAGATTGTCAATATGGTTGGCGAGGCAGTAATGGTATTGCTGCGGCTTGTCAGACAGACCACAACCGAGATGATCGGGGGCAATCACCCGTCGCTGTTCGCGTAACGCGGCAATGAGCCGCCGGTAGAAGAATGACCAGGTTGGGTTGCCGTGAAGCAAAACGACCGGCAGCCCATTGCCTTCGTCAACGAAGCGCAAAACGCCAGCCGGCAACGGATATTCGCCGATATGAAATGGGAACAAAGTACGGATGGCCGAATGTTCAATCGAGACATTGGCGCGCATGCAAGAGGTGCTCCTGCTGAACAGACCGTGACTATATGAGAGTATACAACGATTAGAGGTTACGCGCAGAGTGCCAGCGCAAATGCTATCAGGTAAGATGGCAGATCATCGTCTCACTTCAACCGGCTTGCGCGCCACATCCCCTGACAGGCTGCCAGATGAGACCTGATCGTCAGCGCTTTCAACGATTTATGCCGTTAGCAATGGATCTCCGGGCTGCCGATTCCATCCCAACCAGTAATTGCCCACATCTTGAAGCATTTGCGTAAATTGTTGAAAATCCACTGGTTTCACCAGATAGCTGTTTGCGTGCCGCTCATAAGCCAGGCGCAAATCTTGCTCGGCGCTCGACGTGGTGACCACGACAACCGGAATGTGGCGCATCTCCACGCTCGTTTTGATCGCGCGCAACACCTCCAGGCCGCTCAAGCGGGGCAATTTCAGATCGAGCAGCACCACGTGTGGCTGCGGACTGGTTGCCGGATCGGCAAATTACGCGCGTCGCCAGAGATAGTCAAGTGCCGCTTCGCCATCGGTTACATGGATGATATGGTTTGGAATGTCATGATCGGTTAACACGCGCATCATCAACTCGGTGTGATCGGGGTTGTCTTCGACCAGCAAAATGACAGCCGGTTCAACGCCTGTTTTCATAGGTTCCTCCTTTGGGCGTTGTCTCTTCCACAACTGGCGGCGCCGGCAACGTCAGGCAGAAGGTTGCACCTTTGCCCAACCCTTCCGACTCCACCCATATCCTACCACCATGCGCCTCGACGATGCGGCGCGCTAAGGCTAGACCCAATCCGGTACCCTCAATTCGCTGATCAAGCCGCTCGAACAGATCAAACACCCGCCGATGATGACGCGGATCGATGCCGATCCCGTTATCGCGCACGCGCGCCAATACCATTCTATCGGCAGCGAGAAACTGCGCTTCGATCCAGATCTGTGGCGCCGGTTGATCGCCCATAAACTTGGCCGCATTGTCGAGGAGATTTTGAAACACTTCGCGCAAGCGCGTGCGATCACCGTAGACATCAGGCAGGTTTGGCGGTAAGTGCAGATACACATTCCGTTCGGCTAACCGACCGCTCACACCCGCTGCCGCTTCGCTGATCAACAACCCCAGACTGATTCGCTCTGGCGCGCTGAGTTGCCGACCGGCCCGCGACAGATGAAGGAGATCTTCCAGCAGTTGATACATGCGGTCGACTGCGGCAGTGATCCGTTGCAAATCCGCCGGGATACGATCGAGCTTACCATTTGCCAAATCGCGCTGGATATAGCCGGCAAAACCTTTGATCGTAATCAGAGGGCTTTTCAGATCGTGTGATACCGTGTATGTAAACCGCTCCAGCTCGGCATTGCGCGCCTCCAGTTCGGCAATCAGGCGCTCGCGTTCAAGCTCAGCCTTCTTGCGCGTCGTAATATCGATACCCAGCGCCTGATATTCCAGCGGCTCACCGTTTACATCCAGCAATAGCCGGTTTACCCACCGTTGCCAGCCGATTGACCCATCAGGATATATCACTTCGTGCTCGTGTTCCATCGTGGGATTGTCCGGACTGAGCTGCGCAATCCCCGTCGCGACCTGCTCGCGCTGTTCGGCAGGAATAAGTTCGTAGAAATTGTAGCCGATCAACGATTCCCGCGATCGCTGGAAGGTTTGACAGTAGAGATCGTTAACAAAGGTAAGCGTGCCATCGGGCTGAAACCGGCAGACCAGTGCCGGCAAATCTTCAATCAGGCTGCGGTAGTACAGCTCATTGCGCCGCAATTCGGCTTCGATCATTTTGCGCGCAGTAATATCGATCTGTAAGCCGTACATGCCCTGCAAAACGCCATCGGCATTCACAACGGGTTGACCAATCCCGCGTAACCAGCGGATCGTGCCATCGGGCAAGATGACGCGAAACTCTACTTCAAAGTCAGCCTGCTGGTTGATAGAACGATCTATCGCCATCTGCACGCTATCACGATCATCAGGATGGATCAACTGGCGCCAGCGCCGAAATGTCAGCGGTCCATCATCAGGGTTTAAACCTAACAACGGGTAATTCTCCGGCGACCAGCGCACCGCGCGCGCTGCGGCCTCCCATTCCCAGGCGCCAGCGCGCGCGGCCAGCAACGCCAGCCGCAACCGCTGTTCGGCGCGCGCGCGTTCGGCAACTTCCTCTTTGGTCGCCGCAATAGCGGCAGAGAGCTGCACATCAACAATTGTCAGAATGATGCCGGTCAGCAGCAGAGTCACGATCAGCATTATTGGGTAGGCCAGCAAGGTTGCCAGCAGCGGTGTTTCCAGCGGCAATCGACCGGTTACCTCCAATCCCCAAAACCCGATCAGCGCAGCGCTGCTGGCCAGAACTGCACCGGTCGCCCCCCGACGGCCAAAACCGATACCGGCCAGCAATGCTACCATCACGTAGTGTAACGTGGCCGAACTACGCGCGCCACCGGTAAACAGCGCTACTATCGTCACCACCAGCCACAACGATCCACAAACCACCCAGCCCGCTACATCGCTTTTGCCACGACGCGCCAGCCAGGCGCCACCGCCAAAAATCGCTGTCATCAGTGTAGCGGCAGCGAATGGGATCATTGGCGCATCATACAACCATGGTGTAATCAGACTAAACAACGCTGATGTAATGGCAAGAACAGTGAGGATCGGCAAAAAAATGACTGCTACTCGTTGCCGCTCATCGCTGAACATCTGGCGGAGAGTGAGCCGGTCTGGCTAGAAGATAGCAGAAAGGTGTTGAAGATTCATGATTGATACATGTCAGTTTGTCTTAAATTAAGTGTAAATAATTATATCGCCGTTTGGCAACATATTGTCAATGTATTGACACCACATAGCGTATTCTGGCAGGGAGTTTTGTGTCGTTACTGCATCTGTGCGACAACCTCCAGGTTGCGACCACATGAGCGCATTTTGGTTATTATCTATCCAGCCACACCGAAACCTGAACGCCACCGCACTCAACTCGCAGCTTTAGCCAGCGATACACGAAATCGCGCCTTCAATCCTTGCAACCAGCGGTCAGGGTATACTGAGTTATCATCAGGTCATCGTCCTCAGTTTCAGCGTGACCTGATGTTAGTGACAACCAATCGACATTTTGAATGCCACAGGACACCCATGCAACGACTTCTATGGATTGCGCTTTGCTGCTTCATTGTATCTGCTTGCGGCGCAACTGCGCCGACGCCGACACCATTCCCAACACGTGACGCTATTCGCCCCACGCCGGGAATGCGTGTTCTCCCGGCGCCGCTTTACGTGCTCGATCGCGGCCAGATTGCCCGTATTGAGACTGACGGGATCACAAGGCGCCAGCTTACTCGCGCCCGGATCGAGCTTGAGGGCATTCCCCCGATCAGTGATGCCGACCTTCATCCCCAGGCCGGCCTGGTCTATGTGGTCGGCGCCGGCAACGGCGACCAGCTTGTGCGCGCCGCCGTCGATGGCAGCAACCCACAGGTGATCTACTTCGCAGAAGGCTATCAGTATAGCGCAGTGCGCTGGTCTCCCGACGCGCAATTTGTCTACCTGCGAATGCAGAACAATCGCGCCACACGAGATTTGCCCGATGGATTGTATCGAATCCCGGCTACCGGGGGCGAACTCGAACTTTTGCAGGCCGATGATGCGGTTGATGATCCCCTCAATCCCAGCCGTTCGGTGCGCAGTTATGCGCCGTTTCTCTGGGAACCGACAGGCAACAGTCTGCTGGTCGCTTCGTTCGCCACTTTCTACGATGACTGCGAGCTGGTCTTCTGGCAGCCGCAGAGTGGTGAACTGCGTCGCCCCGCAATTCCGGCAGGTATGCAGAGTCTGTGTGGCGAGGCAATCTGGCGCAACGACCATCGCCATGTTCTGATGTTAATTGGACCGCCAGAAGGCCCCGGGGTATGGCAGGTTGACAGCCAGACCATGGAAGTCACTCCCCTGAGCGCCACCGGCGTGCTGACGCGCGCTCCCTTCCTGGTTGATGATGACCTGCTCTTCGTCGCCGTCGAGCGGGTTAATGATGGGTTTACATTCTCTCTGACCCGACAGTCATCTGACGGTACTCTGAACCTATTGCGCCAACCGTTTCGTGAAACACCGTTACTCATTCAGTGGGCGCCTGATGGCAGCGGGATCGTTGCGCTGGTACGCACCGAAACCGGCACTGCTTTACGGTGGTATGCAATCGGTGATCAGCCGCCGATTGAATTACCGCAGACAGAAACAGGTGTGAACTGGATGATGTGGGGTGAGATTCCGCCACGAGGCTAGCCATCATACCGGCGCGCGCTCACTGATAGCGCAGCGCGACGCTGGTCACCGGTCATAAATGCCTGCCAGGGTTGCGCTATCAAGACTTCGTCATCATCGTACATCGCGGGAACCAACGAGCATGAATAACGAGATTGCCTTTGTGTTAACCGTTCTGATCGTCATGATCGCGCTCTTCGTGAGCGATCGGGCGCGGCTCGATCTGGTCGCATTGCTCGGCCTGTTGGCGCTTATGTTTGGCGGTATTCTCACTCCGGCAGAAGCGGCAGCCGGATTCGGTGATACGACTGTCCTCTTGATTGCCGCACTCATGGTTGTCGGCGACGGCCTCTTCCAAACCGGCGTTGCCGCCTGGGTCGGTCAACGACTCGGTCAACTGACCGGACACAACGAACAACGGATCATCGTGACCCTTATGATCCCGGTCGCGATTCTATCAGCATTTATCAGCTCGACCGGTACCGTCGCTATCATGTTACCAATTGCCGTGAACCTGGCCCACCGCGCCGGTATCAGTCCATCGCGTCTACTGCTGCCAATGGCGTATGCGGCGTTGACCGGGGGTATGATAACTCTGATTGACGTTCCGCAACCCGAACACGTCCGGCGTCGCCGGTCAGAGAGACGGAGACGTGCAGTTCGTCGCCATCTCTGACCACGCGCAGGTCGAGAGCATCATAGACCTGCATCTGCAGGCCTGGTGTGATGGCGGATGGGTCAAGAAACAGGTCGCGCACGTTCCGCGCCAGCGCCAGTACGTCGTCGCGGCTCTGCCGTTTTTCCGCTGCCGCGCTGGCGTTCCGGTTCAGACGTTCGATCTCGGCCACTGCCGCGTCACGTTGCGCATCGTACTGGCGCTTGTACGTCGTGACATCCTCAATGGTAATCGCCCCCGCCGTGTACAGGTCGATGAGGCGCTGCGTTCGTGCTGCGGCGTCTGCGATTTGCCGTTCGTACACGGCGCGCTCGCGTTCCAGGGCCGCCGTCTGCTCCTCTTCGGCGGCCATCGCCGCATCGATGGCCGCCGCCAGGCGTTCTTCGTCGAGGACGTGCTGTACGACCCATGCCCAGACGGCGTGTTCGACCGTTTCAGTTCGGATGCTCTGCCGGAGACAGCACGTGTAGCGCCCTTCGTTGTCATGTGCTGCGCACCGGTAATAGGTGTGTCCGCGCCCGACACGCTCTCCGTGCATCGGCGCGCCGCAGGCGCACCGAATGCGCCCGCGCAGCGGGTAGACGCGCGTTGCGTTGCGTCGCGCGCGCTGTCGGTTGCCGTCAAGGGCGGTGTTGGCGGCATACCACAGGGCAGCGTCCACTATGCGCGGCACAGAGACTTCAATGTTGTGTGACGGTGAGATGTGGACGCCGCGATAGGTCGGGTTGCGGATGATGCCGGAGACGGTTTGGTGGTACCAGCGCCGCGCTGTCACATGGCGCTGGTTTCCGGGTGGCGACACGCCGAGATCGGTGAGCCGTGCTGCGATCCCTCGCGCCGGATCCCCGTCTGCCGCCCATTGATAGATGAGATTGACGATCTCCGCTTCCTCAGGATGGACAACGAGCGCGCGATCCCGCCCCCGCCCTTCGTATCGGTATCCGTAGGGCGGCACGATCCCCTGGGCCAGGATACGACCGGAAAGCAACTTCTGTCGCTTCCCCCGCTGTGCGCGTTCACGGATTTTGAGCCGTTCAAACTCTGCAAACGCGCCCTCAATGGTGTCGAACAATCGCCCTTCGGGGGTGGTGTCCGACTTTTGCCCTCTCGTCACAATGTGCAGTTGGACTCCCGCAGCGCTCATCTCATCACGAAGAACGAGGAGGTGCGCCACGTTGCGGCTGAGCCGGTCGAGGGTGTACACAATGACGGCTTCGACTGCCTGGGCCTGGATCAGATCGCGCACGCGGCGCAGCCCCGGACGCTCCAGGTGCGCGCCGCTCATCGTGTCACTGAACTCGGCGACAATCTGCATCTCGTGATGGTTCGCGTATGCCCGGCATACCGCTGCCTGTGATGGGAGACTGAAGTTCTCCCCTTGCTCATCAGTGCTGACCCGCGTGTAGATAACCGCTCGCATGCTGTTCCCCCCACAGAGTGTTACGTGTAAAATCAAGTGTTTTGTAACATATACCATTATCACACAACATAGTCAAGTGTTACATGACAAGAGGCTTTATGATATGGGTGTCAAACGGTAATAAGTGTTGTGATATAATGAAAAGGTGATTACCGTGCGAAGCAATCTTTACCTCCTGATCGCGCAGAAAGCGACCCGCGAACGGCGGCGTATCACGTTGCGGACGGTTGCCGAGGAATCGGGCGTCCCCTACTACACGGTGAACGCGATTGCAAAAGAAACGATCCGCGAGTACCCGCGCGACGTGATTGCGAAGCTCTGCACCTATTTTCGGTGCGACGTGGGCGACCTCCTGACCCTCACCGAAGTCCCCGACGAGAATGCACGCTGACTGGCGCCGTCCGGCGCTTTGCGCAGCCTTTGCGCTGCAACGCCACAGAGGTGAGCGATAGCAATATCAACGTGCACAAGATCGGCCCAGAGGCACAGGCGGATAGCGCCTGGCACGACGAGGATATTGAAGCGAGCGCTTTGCGCGGCTTGATGTTCGCCCTCATTCTCATTCCCAGTCCTGGCGGGGGAGGGACACATTGTCCTTGGCGATTGCGGCGCTGCTCAGTTGGATTGTCGCCCTGAGCGTCTTCGCAGTGGCGCGCTGGGCGACGCTGCGCGATCTCTGGCCGGATCCCGTCTGGCTGACGTTCTGGACGATGCTGCTCGTTATCACCTCTGTCACCCCCGTCGTCGCCGGCAGCGTCATTCTGGTCGTCTGGGCGCTGGAGCAGCGCGCGTATCTGGTGCGCGCGCGTCTGGTGCGTGACCGCATGATGAATCCGGTGCCAGCGGACATGCTTGCACGCCTCACACCCAACCAGTACCTCGCCTTGCTCGATAAAATGGTTGCGCTCGAACGTGACGTTGCCCCGCACCGTGTCTACCGTGGCGTCGAGAGTCTGAGCGTCAGCCAGACGGTTAATGCGGCGGCGAACGGGCAAGCGGCGCGCACCGAACCGCCCCGCGCGCTCCCCGTTGACCCGCCGGAGTACTGGCTGCCCGAACTGCTAGCGGACGAAGCGCACATCATCGTCGCGGGCCGCACGTCGTGCGGCAAGACTACGACAGCAGCGGCGCTGCTGTCGTATTGCATTGACGCCGGCGATGCAGTGTGCGTCATCGACCCGCACGCCGGGACATGGCACGGCGTGCCTGCAATTGGACAGGGGCGCGATTACAACGCCATTCGTGCTACACTGCTCGGACTGGAAGGCGAGATGACGCAGCGGTACCAGCGCATGGCGAACGGCATGCACGCCGACATTACACCGCTGGTCGTTGTCATCGACGAGGTGCCGACGATTGCGCTTGAGCTAGGTGACACCTGGAAGCGCCTTGCAACCTGTTTGGGCAGCGAGGCGCGCAAGGCCGGTATCCGCATGATCCTGCTCACACAGTCACCGCTCGTCGAGGACGTTAGGAGTATTGCTTGCGGTTACGCTCGCGCTGACTCTTTTTGGTCACCTGCTTTTACCTGAACGAGTGGCGCCGGCAAAGAGTGAGACTCGTGGCCCGACGATTGCCGAACTGGCCACCGATTACCGTCTCACCGAGGGTATTGCACAGGTGCGAATTGCCGCCGATTCACCGCTGGCCGGTTGTACCCTGGCCGAGTCGCGACTCCACAGTCGTTACGGCATCACGGGCGTCGGCATCAGGCGCTGGCCGGAAAACCGCCCGGCTCCTGGGCCGGCGCGCGCCATAACGCCGGCCACACGCATCCTGGCCGGCGATTTGCTCGATGTGATTGGGGAAACGGCTGCAATGAACGCCTTTTGTCAACGGGAAAAGGCAATTCTCCAATCAGCGCAGACCGATCTCCCATTTGGCCCTGAATTGCCGCTAATGGAAGTGGCCCTTACTCCGCGATCACGCTTCGTCGGTCAAACTGTGACCGATGCTGAACTACGCCAGCTATTTGGCGTGACTGTGCTCGGAGTGCGTCGGCTGGGGCATCCACTTAGTGGCGATCCAGCGCGCGAGACGCTGCGTTTTGGCGACACCCTGCTCATCACCGGCATGCCAACGCAATTGGAAGCCATTCTGCGCGCGCAACGCACCTTTGGCGATCTAGCCGTCGTTGCTTTACCGCAAGATTTAGCGCAGCATGGTGATCGGCTGGGGCCACGCGCATTGCTTGCCCTGACCATTATGCTGGTCATGCTGGTAGTTATGGCAACCGGTTGGCTGCCGATCGTCACCATCGCCCTGGCCGCCGCGGTTACAATGGCAATCAGCGGTTGTGTCCCGCTCAACGACATCTATCGTCGCCTGAGCTGGGAGAGTCTGATACTCATTGCCGCTATGCTCCCAATGGCCACAGCCCTGACCAAAACGGGAGGGTCGGCTTTGATTGCTAGCGGGGTAGCAGGTGTACTGGACAGCTTCTCACCTCTGGTAGTAATGGCAGGAATCTTCCTTATTACCAGTTTGTTGAGTCAGTTCATCTCGAATACGGCCACTGCCGTGTTGATGATGCCCATTGCCCTTGATATTGCCAGGCAATTAGGGATAGCGCCCGAGCCGCTCGTGATTACTACTGCGATTGCCGCTTCGACCGCCTTCGCCACCCCTATTGCCTCGCCGGTCAATACGCTGGTACTGGCTCCTGGCGGTTACCGATTTAGCGATTATGCTCGCGCCGGCATTCCGCTCCAACTGCTGGCATTAATTGTTTGCCTGATGATTGTGCCCGGCTTATTTCCATGGTGAGAGATGCCACTGACGATAAAGCGGTACGCCGGGCAACGAAGAAGCAAGGTTTGTCAAGCGCCCCTGGTTATCTTGAAGACACGCTCCTGTAGCCAGAAGCGCAACGCATCGACCTGATCTCCCGGCAGCAGTGGCATTACCGTCAGGCCGCTCGGATACGTGATTGGCGCGCCATGACCGGGGAAGAGCAGCGCCAGCGCGTTCACTGCGCGACTACCGTCAGAACGACCGATCCCGGCCAGATAGCTATACCCTTCATCGAGCGCACTTGCCGGCAATGCGCCATCCTCGCTCCGATACTTGGCATCAAACGCAATCAAGATCGGCAATTGCTGCCCGGTGATCAGCTCAATCGCCAGATCGGGCACCCGCGCTCGATCATCGAGTGAGCGGAACGGTTGACCGTCAGGCAGATAACGCGGCTGGTAACGCAACGTCAGTGTCGCGCCATCAGCCCGCCTGAGCGTGAACAACGGTCGATATGGTTCTATCCGTAAAACCTGCTCATCCAGGATAGACTGTTCATACAGGTACCAGTCAGCCAGCGATACAAGACACAACGCGACCTGAGCCGCGCACCAGATCTCGTACAGCCGGGCAACATCGCGCACCGGAATGGTGAAAAGTTCGCGATCCCAACCCACACCTATCCGACGCTGCAACAACCGTCGGTATGCATACACAATCCTTTCATCGCGACTGCGCGGCGTCCAGGCAACTGGCCCAAGCGCTCGATCCGCAATCGCGAGCGCTGCCTGCGCAGAGCGCAGCCGACCCATCATCACTACCAACTGCTCACGCGCGCGCTCGGGTAACGAGAGCATTAGCAACCATTGGGCGGCATTAAGCAACTGATCGAGGAGTCGCGCGGTCACTACCCGACCCCGATCATGTAGATCGGGGCGATCTACTACCATCCACACCCGATCCGGCCAGTCCGTTCCCGGCATTAGCGCAGCATCGACTGCCATTCGCCAGCGCGCCGGATCAAGCCGATCTCGCCACGCGCCCAGCTCGCGCGGACCATCCAGGCGCAGCCGACGACTGTGCGGCTGCTGTGCCAGGCGTTCAACGGCGCTCAACAACCGTCTGATCGCAGGACCGGTCAGGAGAGCAAGCAATGCCGCCTGATCAGGCTGACCAGCCGCAACGCCTCCGGCAGACTGACGACCGCCACGCAGCGCATGGGCCATCGTCGGCGCCATCCGAGCCAGATCGGACAGCAAAGCAGCATAACGACGGGCATCAAGTAGCGACGGCGCAATGCGCACCACATCACGCCATTCGGTATGCCAGTCTGTCCCGGCAATGGCCAGATGCAACGGATATTCGCCAGCTACTGCCGGCGCCTGCCAGCGCCAGCGCCATACCGTCTCGCCAGGACGCAAAAACGGTTCGAGCGGCGCGCCATCGATAGTCAACCGAGCCGTTGCGCCAGCCGGTAGCGGACATGACCATTCGACCACGCTTCGCTCAACGATAACCGGCGCTGATACCGGCACACCATCGAGGCTCAACACCGGATCGGCTACCACCAGCGCCTCCGCTTAAAGTAGATCGCCAGACTGACAGCGATGGTGAGCATCAATCCCAGCGCGAACGGATACCCCCACGGCTGCTCAAGCTCAGGCATAAGCACAAAATTCATGCCATAGATACCTGCCACGAGCGAACAAGCCATCAGAATGATCGACCACAGCGTCAGCACCTTGACCAACTGGTTCAGTTGATTACCCTGCAACGACAGATAGCTATCGAGAGCGCTAGACAACAGATCGCGGTACAGATCGATCGATTCTGTCAACCGCACCAGATGATCATACACATCGCGCACATACGCTAAATCGCGCGGCTGGAAGACACGCACTTCCTGGCGTAGCAACACATTCAGCACATCGCGTTCAGGAGCGACGATGCGCCGGAAAAGGAGCAAATCTTTCTTAAGCGTAAAAATCTCACCTGCCACTTCCTGGCGGCCCCGCTGAAAAATTGCCGATTCAACTGCATCGATCTGCTCGCCAAGCTGATCAAGCACCACAAAATAGTCATCAACAATGGCATCAATCAATGAATAGAGAATACTGCTTACCTGATAGCCAGGCAGGTAACCATTGTTCTGCCAGCGCGCCAGCGCCTGTTGCACGTGGCGCACCGGGCCAGAGCGGATACTGACAAGATAGTTCGCGCCGACAAAGAGCGTGATCGGCAGGAAGTTCAGCTCTCGCGTCGCGGCGTCATATTCCACGCTATAAAAGATGATCAGATAATAGCCAGGATACGTTTCAACTTTCGGTCGCTCATGCTCTTGCAGCGCATCTTCGATAGCAAGGGGATGAAAACCGAACTCCTCAGCTAACAACGCAATCTCATCCGGCTGGGGCTGTTCCAGATCGAGCCAGATGACTACGCGCGGTTGGAGCAACAGCTCGCTAATCTGATCCAGCTCGGTAACCTGCTGCACCTGCTGACGCTGAAAAACGTTGAGTGAGACCATGGCGCTACGGTTCCCACACAATCAACGCCGCATGGGGCACCCGACCATCGCGAATGTGATGATACAGAATTCCCCGCACGGTAAAGCCATTCCGCAATTGCGGCGTCAGGGTCGGATCGGACATACGTCCCGCTACCACGGCTGCGACATACTCTTCAATAGTCATTTGATCTTGATAAGCAGCAAAACCGGGCACCATCCCACCGGCCACCATGCCGCGCAAACCCAGGCGGCGAATCAAAGCCTTGCGCGCATCGTAGAGCATCCGACTGATCCCTCGCCCGCGATAATCGGGATGCACGCTAATATCAGCACCGTACAACCACTCACCATTTGGATCGTGGTGACCAAAATTGCCGTGATCGACAATATCCTCAAACGTATGTGGCTTAAACACTTTGTCACCGCTGATCCGGAAGGTACTGCTCTGCCCAACCACCCGATCACCATCGAGCGCCACGTGCTGACCTTCAGGGAAGAGGCGCAAATGAGCAGCAAAATTCTCGGCGCTAAAATGATCGTCTGGGTCGAGGGTTGGAAAACAGATCCGCTGGTGGATCACCAGTTGGGGGATATGTTCTGGTTGCGTTTGCGTGACAATTACAGGCATAACATTCCTCATCATCAAAATCGATGGTTCCTGAACCCATCCCGGCAATTACCCTCGCATCGCGCCGATCAACACCTCTAGCCCCTCATCGAGCTGCTCATCAGTGATCACCAGCGGCACCAGCAACCGGATACAGTTCACATAGAGACCGGCGCGCATGGCCAGCACTCCCCGTTCGAGCGCGCGGCCAAGAATTGCCAGCACCTCATCGGCGGCAGCCGGCGTTCGCTTCCGCCAATCCTTGACCAGCTCAATCCCGATCATCGCGCCAAAACCGCGCACATCACCGACCAGCGGATCGAGCGAATCATCGGCGAGCAGCGGCTCGAATCGTCGGCGGATATGCTGACCGATCGAACGTGCCCGCTCAAGCAACTGCTCGCGTTCGATCAGATCGATCGTTGCCAGCGCTGCCACGCAAGCCAGCGGATTGCCGCCATAGGTGCCACCGACACCGCCATAATGCGCTTTATCCATCACCCGCGCCCGCCCGATTGTTGCAGCCAGCGGCATGCCGGCAGCAATACTCTTAGCGGCGACGATAATATCCGGCTCAACCCCAAACTGTTCAATCGCAAACAGCGTCCCCGTGCGACCGAAGCCACTCTGCACCTCATCGACAATCAGCAACGATCCATTGCGGTCGCAGAACTGGCGCAAGCGACGCATAAACTCAACCGGCACCGGAATAAAACCACCCTCACCCTGCACCGGCTCGATCAAAACTGCCGCCACCATCTCAGGATCAACACCGGCAATCTGCATCCGCTCAAACGCTGCCCAACACTGTTCAACAGCATCCTCCTCACTGACACCCATACGGTAGGCATACGGGAAGGGGGCGCGGTAAATTTCGGGGGCAAACGGACCAAACTTCTTTTTGAAATAGGTGCGCGATGTCAACGAGAGTGTCAACAAGGTACGACCATGGTATGCGCCATCGAAAACGATAATAGCTGGCCGGCCAGTAGCGGCGCGGGCAAACTTAATCGCATTCTCAACTCCCTCGGCGCCCGAATTGGCCAGCAACGTCTTACACGGCTCACTGATCGGCGCCAGTGCATTCAACCGCTCACATAGTGCCACATACGGCTCATAAGTGCCAACCAGCGCCGACAAATGGATCAGTTGCTCTGCCTGCGTCTGAATGGCGCGCACCACCTCAGGCGGACAATGTCCGACAGCCAGTGTTCCAATCCCACTGACAAAATCGATCAGCGTATTGCCATCAACATCCGTCACCAGCGCGCCGTGACCGGATGCAATCGCAATCGGTGTCGCCCGACCCAAACCGGCCACCACTGCAGCCTCACGACGAGCCAACAACTCGCGCGAACGAGGGCCGGGAATCTCGGTAACCAGACGAATATGGCGCACAGCAGGCGCAGTCATAACAAACACTCCTTCAACAAATTCGACAACTATGGCATTGATAGGTCATTATAACAAAAAGCGCGGCTTAAGCCGCGCTTTTGCAAATCTGCATCATCGGGAATTACGGCACAATGCGCTTCACCCATGCGCAGACCTGTGACACCTGATGTGGATGACCAATCACGACTGCCGTTGGAAGGCGCACCATCTGCAACAGCGTCAACCAATCAGGCAACTCACCTTCAAGCGGACAGACGACACCGCCGGCAGCCTGGACAATCACCCAACCGGCGGCCACATCCCAGACCTTCGCCCGCCCGATAATAGCCGCCTTTGCCTGACCGCGGGCCACGTAGCAACAATCGGCAGCCACCGATCCCAACACCCGCACCTTACCGGGATAATGGATCGTATAAGCGCGATGAAACGTTGAAGGAATAGCAATCCAATCATTCGGGCCAGGAGGCTGCGGCGGCGCAACCTGAATTGGCGTGTCATTCCAAAACGCCTGACCACCGACCACCGCCCAATAACAATCACCCAACACCGGCAAAACGATCACGCCGACAACCGGTTGACCGTGGCGTAGAACACCAATCGAAACTGCCCACATTGGCAAACCCGACACAAATGAACTGGTACCATCAATTGGATCAATCACCCACACATACTCGCGGTCAAGGCCAACCGATTCGCGTTCCTCGCCAATAATACCGTGATGAGGGTAATACGCCACAATCTGGTCGCGCAACCAATCCTCAATCGCCCGATCAGCAGCCGTCACCAGACTCCGATCCAACTTTCGCTCAGGTGACACCTGATTAAAATAGGATCTCAGAAGCATATCGCCAGCGCGCTGAGCCCATGCCCGTACCAGCGCAACATCAATTTCCACCCCAAGCCTCCGCCGATGTGTTGCCGCAAGCTCCGGCTGCTGCGGTGCGTTATTTCATTGTACTACAACAAAGTAATAGGCGATAGCCGATAGCTGATAGGCGCTGGTCAATCGTTGCGTGTTGCAGGGAGCGGCAGGCGGGGAGTAGGGGCGCAGCGGTGCTGCGCCTATCCGTCTACCAGGGGGTGATAGCCGATAGCTGATAGCCGATAACCGATAGCTGATAGGCGCTGGTCAATCGTTGCGTGTTGCAGGGAGCGGCAGGCGGGGAGTAGGGGCGCAGCGGTGCTGCGCCTATCCGTCTGCCAGGGGGTGATAGCCGATAGCTGATAGCCGATAGCTGATAGCCGATAGCTGATAGGCGCTGGTCAATCGTTGCGTGTTGCAGGGAGCGGCGGGCGGGGAGTAGGGGCGCAGCGGTGCTGCGCCTATCCGTCTACCAGGGGGTGATAGGCGATAGCCGATAGCCGATAGCCGATAGCTGATAGGCGCTGGTCAATCGTTGCGTGTTGCAGGGAGCGGCAGGCGGGGAGTAGGGACGCAGCGCGGATGCGTGTTTCAGTGCTCTACCGTGAGCCGAAATTGTTGAAAGTTGCACAGCGCTCATATCACGAGCATACAATGCGTTGTTTCAGTGCTCTACCGTGAGCCGAAATTGTTGAAAGACCGCTTTGGCGCGGACGCTGGCCAGCGAGTTTGGCGGTTTCAGTGCTCTACCGTGAGCCGAAATTGTTGAAAGTACATCCCGGTGGACACAACAACGTGGACACGTTTCAGTGCTCTACCGTGAGCCGAAATTGTTGAAAGTCACTATGAGAAGGTAATCAAGGTCGTGGTGGAGACGTTTCAGTGCTCTACCGTGAGCCGAAATTGTTGAAAGACCACCATGAGGGCACTAAAAAATGCAATGGCCCGGGTTTCAGTGCTCTACCGTGAGCCGAAATT
>Ga0116210_1000591_pt1 | contig 34760 bp, 26 predicted proteins | sample TshhotsprinmetaG_FD_94483 | JGI IMG/M metagenome (GOLD analysis project Ga0116210, IMG submission 94483) | Hot spring microbial communities from South Africa to study Microbial Dark Matter (Phase II) - Tshipise hot spring metaG | ecosystem: Environmental > Aquatic > Thermal springs > Hot... | reverse complement strand
GAGTTCTTCGGAAATATGGAAAAATACATACAAAAAACAGATACAAATTACTTTCTCCATAAAAATGAAGAACTACCCAAAAAACTACCCACCACCCTCGTCAAAGAAAACTACACCATCTCCGTAGTAATTGACCGCCAGACAAACCGCGCTACCACCTTCCCGCGAAACTTCTACGAAATCAACACCTCCGAAAATGTAGGACTATGGTTCTTCGCCGAACTCGATGAAAACGATAAAGATTCCTTCAAAAACGTCCTTGAAGCACTCGGAAGCCTTGGACTCGGAGGCGAACGCTCCGCCGGCTACGGACACTTCACAGTCACCGAAATTGAACCCTTCCAATCCAATAATTTCATCTCCCTGACCAACGACTCCCAAAGACTTTGCCTCACTGCACACAAAACATACCCCCTCAACTCCGCAATCACCCTGAGCCTATACTACCCCACAATAGAAGAAGTCAAAAACGGAATACTAAACGGCATCGCTTCCTACGAATGCGCCGTCCGCGGAGGATGGATTCATGGCCTCGCCGGAGACACCATCCCCAAAAAACTCGCCCGCATGTGTATCGAGGGAAGCATCTTCCCAGCCAAAGAACATGAAATAGAAAACGAAGGTCAAAAAATGAAATACTACCAACCCAAAGGAGATGTCATAAACCTTACCCCGGACAACTATCAAAACAACCTGACCATTTACCGCTCCGGACTCGCATTCAACATCTACTTCAACATCCCTCAAAACAACAAGGAGGAATACTAAAATGACCGAAAAAAAACTCCACGGCACATTCAAAATCACACCCATCACCCCAATCCATATCTCCGACGGCGAAAAATATCAAATCTTCGAATATTACATCAAAGACAAACAATTTTACCTAAAAGACATCCTAAAATTTTTCCAGGACAACTACCAAAATTTAGAAGAATCCCTAAAAATCATTGAAGACATCTCATTCACCCCATCCTCCGAATACATTCGCTACGCTTTACCCGTTTACGCTGACCCCAAAGAAATCCAAAAAACTACCAGCAATGCACAACAAAAGTCCGGCCAAGAATTCCATAAATTCATTTCCTCAAAACACACTCAACTCTCACCCGAATTTAAAAAAATAATGAAAGAATCGCAAAAAAAAACCACACCCACACAAACAAAACCATCCTCCACCTCTCCCGCATCTCAACCCTCCCAAGAAATTTTCTCCTTCATAAAAGACCCACTCTGCCAAGTCTATATCCCCGGCTCCAGTCTAAAAGGCTGTATCCGAACCGCCATAACTTACACTTTCCTAAACAATATTTCAAACCAAAATAACAAAATAAAAGAAGAAATTCTTAAAAACGCCAAATACGACCTCTTCAAAACACTCGTCATTCGCGACTCAAAACCTTTTACACTCACCCAAAACAATAGCAACATTCCCACACTCGAACACTTCGCCGTTTGCCAAATCCAAATCGTAAAAAAATCTCAAAACAAAATAAAACCCCAAGGCGGAATCATCCTTGCCGAATGCCTCATGCCAACTACACAAATCGACATCCCCTTCTACATTGACCTCCCCTCCCTCATTAGCCTAAAAGAAGATATCAAAAAATCATTGGAAAACAACCAAAAACAACAAAAATATTACTACTACCAACAACTATTCGACATCCTAAAAGACCCCAATAAATTCCAAGACTCACTCAAAAACTTCTCCCATGCATTAATAGACTCCGTAGACGAGTTCTACAAATCCACCGACCAAAACAACCCATTAAAAAACAGCTTTACCCAACACAAAACAAACAACGAAATACTACTCCAACTCGGCTTCGGAACAGGATACCTCAGCAAAACCATCGCCCTCGTTTACACCCCCGATGAAAGAAACGAAATACAAAAAAATCTACGACTCGGAATCGGCAAAAGATACACCCCAGAAAACCCCTTCCCTCGCTCAAGAAAACTCATCACAACAAAACAATACACAATACCCACCGTCCCCATGGGCTGGTTCAAACTCGACATAGACTGGAAACAATAGAAAAATAAATTAAATAAAAACACAGCCTCCTTCGTTTTAAATTACAAAACAACAAAGGTATACAAAAAGATAAACAAACCCAGAGCACCCTAAACCTATGCACCTTATCCTTACCGAAAAAACATCCGCCTCTGCAGAAACAAAAACATATTCATCATCTCTAACAACGGAAAAACCCTAAAAACCATCCCATCTACAAAACTCACACACATCATCATTTTCACCCAAGGCTTTTCTATCTCCGCCGAAGCCATCGCCCTCGCTTCCCAAAACAACATCACCCTCACCCTCTGCAAACCCAACGGCAAACCCTTCAGCTTCATCCTACCCGACCCCAACCCCCACCACATCCAAACCCGCTGGAACCAATACCTCGCCATCCAAAACGGCACCGGAACCCAAATCGCAAAACACACATCCACCAAAAAATCCAAAACCAAATCCAACTCCTCATCCGATAAAAAGACCTCCTCCCCAACTTCGAACAAACCCTCCACAATTCCCTCTACCCCCTCCTCCAAAAAATCCAACAAATCCCCTACATAAACATCCCCCAAGCCCAACAAAAAATCCTCAACACCGAAGCCCAACCTTATCTCACGGCCCTGCTGAAAGTCCTGCCGGACGGGCATCCTCATTCCTTCCATCCACCCCGCCGGAAACAACTTCAACCCCTCCCGTCCGACTCGTCCGACCCCTCTGCCTTCCCCTTTCTATCCTTCCCCTACTGAAAAAGGGATAGACACTTGGTGTTAAAAAATTCGTTTACGGCATCTAACACCTTATCGTTTATAAACTTAATGAATCTTAAAAAATTATTTTCTGAAATAATATCATCAAATAGGACCCCTCCTAACTTTAATGGTAATTGTGATGAACCTACTTTTTTGTATAATGTTACCGAAGAATTGTCTCTTTCTACTGTTTCGTAAGTAACACCTTGAAGATTTAATATTTCCAAAGGGTGCAGTTCTATTTTAGGTTCAATGCTTTTATAACCATATTTATCCAAATTGATAAGCCAAATAGAATCCTTTTCAGAATAGATAAATTTTATTTTTGATTGTGATTTTTTGTTAATATACTGACTGATAAAGGTTGCTACCTGGTAATTCATTCCTCCTGATAAATTAAAGTATAGAGTTTCATCCTCACAAAGTGGAAATTCATCTATATTAAAATTTAAACCTATTTTTCTTTTTTGAACTTCAAAATCAGCCTACATACGGCCCTCCACTTACTTGTATATTATGCAATCTCAAATTTTGGATTATTCCTCCCTCTATACAGCTAAATAAACCAACATAACTCTCCAATGTTCTGTTAATAAAAAGATTGAAAATGGCATATTAATCCCGCAGAACGATAACCAATTAAACCACCTGTATTTGTAAAACCAACAACGGAACCAATCGAATAACAGTAGCGTATTTTTCCACCCAGTGTAAAAGAACCCAATAATCCTCCTACATTCGAATTATAGCCCAAAACAGAACTAAATGAATAACATCTGTCTATAGATGCCTTTTTACCTAAACTTGCTCCTACAACACCACCAAGATTATTATTACCAATGACATTTCCTTTTGAATAACATTGTTCTATAGTTTTCTCATTACGGCCCACCAAACCACCAACAAAGGTATTACCTGTTACAACCATAGTTGTTGCATAACTTCTTCTGATATTTCCCAGATTATACCCTGTCAGTGATCCAACATTTTCAGAAGCAGATAAAGAACCATCAATAACATTACTTCTTGCTATTGTACCGCTATTCCTACCGACAATAAAAGATACATTATTTTTCCCTGTAATACTACAATCTTCTAAAAACAGATCCCTTATTATTCCTGTTGAAGACATGTTCGCAATTAATCCGACAAAATCTGTCGAAGAACGATTAATATATAAACCAATGACTTTATATCCTTTTCCATCTAATATTCCAGAAAAGGGATTTGTTATCGTTCCTATAGGCAAGAAACCCTGACCACTATTCCAATTCATTGTGTCGGATGCATCAATATCCTGAGTGAGTTCGTATTCTCCATTGATTGGATAAGCAGGGTTATTACCTATACTCTGCAATTCCGTTATATTGTTTATAAGTATTGCTGACCAACTATAAAAAGAAAAAAATAGTAAAATAAAGAATAAAAAACTTTTTAACAAAAAAATCTTTGAATTATTAATTGACAGAAAAAATTTACTCATTAGATTATCTCCTAATTGAAAATATTTTTGGTATATATCTTTCCAATTTTCTAAATACTAAAAAAAGGAAGAAATCTGTTATAAAATAAAGAATTATAATTTATAGTTAAAAAGGAGTTTGTATGGAAAAAGATATTGGTCTTGCTCTAAATGTTCTTGCTGAGTGGATTAATTCTATTGTTTATCTACCTATTCATATTCTATCTATTATGTTTAATACAATAACACTCCCACTGCGTTTTTTCGATGCTCTGTTCTCTTAAATAAGAATCACATTATGTTGTTTTATTTTCATTCAAATTAGAGTTTAAATAAAGGGATAGATTGATCTGGTATTCTGCAATTTTTCGGTAAAGGGTACTTTTACCTATACCTAATAGTTCCGCCGCAGAAACAACATTTCCTTGTGTGTATTGAAGTGCCTTAATAATATGAGTTTTTTCAATCTCCTCGAGGGTTGAAAATTTTTCTGGGAAATAGATATTTAATTCTGAAGATAAATCTTGAAGTTGTATTTCTTCATTTTTTGCTATAACAGAAGCACGCTCTACAAGATTACGAAGTTCACGAACATTCCCATGCCAGGGCTGATTTTCAAGCCATTTTAATGCTTGTGGTGAAAAATGTGTTGCCCGGACAGGAAACCTTCTTCTAATTTGTTGTAAAAAATAATCTACAAGTAATGGGATATCATCTCTTCGATCACGAAGGGGTGGAATTGTTATAACAAATGCATTTAAACGATGGAACAAATCTCTGCGAAATCGTCCCGCGTTCACTTCAGCAGGAAGGTCTTTATTTGTAGCAGAAATAACACGAACATTCACACGGATATCCACATTCCCACCTACTCGTCTAAAAGTTCCTGTTTCGATCGCTCGGAGCAATCGTGCCTGATGTGAAAGGCTTAAGTCTCCTACTTCATCAAGAAACAATGTTCCCTGATTTGCTTCCTCCATTAACCCAATCTTTGTTGTATGTGCTCCCGTAAATGCGCCCTTTTCATGACCAAAAAGTTCGCTTTCAAAAAGTTCTTCAGGGATTGCGGCACAGTTTACAACAATAAGTTGCTTCTGGGAACGATGAGATAGATTATGAATAAGCCGGGCCACGAGTTCTTTCCCTGTACCTGTCTCGCCCAAGATTAAAACACATAGGTCGGAATGGGCACAATCGCGAGCAAGAGCCCGAACTTTTTGAATGGCTTTACTATTACCTATTAACGGATCGAAATTTATACCCCCTGAAATTAATCGTTGATTCTCCCATTCTAATTGTTGCATGCGTTCTGCAGCACGAAGGTACGGCGCTAATGTATGAGCCATGGCTAAAAGATATTCGAGGTCGGATTCCTCATAGAAACAATGAGGAGTATCCGCCATCATCACAAATGCCCCGATGACCTCTTTTCCCAAAATCATAGGCGCAATAACCGTATTACGGATAACAGTCTCTCCATTTTTATAAAACCTTTCGGGATAAAGTACACCGCGGGGCATTTCTCGAATTTGAGAAAGAAGTTGTAACAACTGAGGTATAGAAGTAATAACTTGAGATGCACTTTTAGGATAAATAAAGTTTTGAGATGGCTCTTGAGTAAACTGGATTAAACAAAAAACATTTGGATTAAAACGCTCCTGTACCACTTTTAACGAATGATTTACAATATCTTCTACATTTAATAATTGACTTAATTGTCGGGCAAAAAGAAAAAGCCCCGCAAGTTCCTCTGCTGTTCGAGGATTGCCCGATTCAAAAAGGTTTTGTGGGGAACCCTCTATAAAAACAGGTGCTCCAATTTTTATAGGACGAGTTGCACGAAGTTTTTTGGTTTCATCTCCAGTAACACTCCCTTCTGGAATTATAGTTCCCACTGAGAAAACAATACTACCCACACCGATATCATCTCCGGGGCGAAGGATTTTTTCTTTAACTGGATGGCCATTTACAAAAGTCGAGTTGCTACTTCCTAAATCACGGATAATCAAATCATCTTCTGAGATATATAATTGACAATGGTGTCTTGAAATAAGGGGGTCATCGATTATAATTGAACATGTAGGGTCACGACCTATGTTTAACTCTCCATCTTCGGGTATAATCCAGGCACTTCCCTTAATATACCCTGAGCGTGCTGTTATAATAAACTTCAATTTTTTTTCATTATCCCTGAATGACATGTTTATATCCTTTATTTATAGAATACAATAAAATAATTTTAATTTCAATTTATATTTTTCCCAAATTGGGAAAATGGTGTTTCCCAAAATGGGAAAATAATATGTTATTTCCAATTTTAGGAATTGACATTATTTTTATAATATATTGTACTTCAAGATATTACGATTAAGATAAAAATATGGCATATATATTGCTATTAATATAGTACAACAATTGAATAAAGTGAGTGGTACTCCTGAGGAAGGAGTGGAGTTCATAAGTAAGTAAAATAAAGAGCCCGCTGGAACAAGTAAAATTTAACAAGGGCTGCGGCTTGCTCCCCAGTGGGCTCTTAATAAATGTATGTGGCTTCATAGACATCTCCGTTCCCTTCCTTATATTACCGCTTCCAAAACAAACCAAATCTCATCTTCCCTTACATTTCGCTCCCCAAAGAGGGTAGTGCAGAGGGTATAAAATATACCCTTGCCGTCGGTCCTCACAGACCGACGGCACTTTTTTTAAAACAAGTTTATTTTCGAAATTTTATATAATGTTAAGATATAATCTTCTTGCACATCCCATTCTTCTTTAATAAATAAAAAGGAATTTTTATGGCTATTGAACCCCATGGTGGTAAGTTGGTAAATCGATTTGTATCTGATGAGGAAAAACTGTCAAAGATTGATTACGCAACGAAATTAAAGAAGATTATATTGGATGAATATCTATCGTTTGATTTAGATTGTATAGCGAAAGGTATATTCAGTCCCCTTGAAGGTTTTATGGGAGAAGAGGAAACATATTCAAGTCTGGAAACAATGCATATTCGTAAATCTATCCCATGGACCATCCCTATTCTTTTAGATATTTCCCACAATTTAGCAGATAGTATAGAAATAAGTGAAACAATAAGTTTGTATAGTTCAGAAAATGGACTGCTTGGAACAATGGAAGTCCGAGAGAAGTTTCAACTGGATAAGAGGTACTTTGCAGAGAAGGTTTATGGCACTACTGATGAACACCATCCTGGAGTGAAAAGGACATATAGTCTGGGAGATATTTTTCTTGCGGGTCCTGTTGAGGTTTTTGATAAGAAGGTTATTGAATTTGAAGAATACAATTTACCTCCCCAGCAAACACGCACTATCTTTGAGGAACGAGGATGGAAACGAATTGTTGCATTCCAAACAAGGAATCCAATACATAGAGCCCATGAATATCTAACCAAATGTGCGTTGGAAATCTGTGACGGCCTTCTGATACATCCTTTAATGGGAACTACAAAAAGTGATGATATTCCCGGAAATATTCGTATGGAATGTTATAAAGCGTTGATCGACAATTATTACCCCAAAGATCATGTTTTGCTGAGTATAATGCCTGTAAACATGAGATATGCAGGTCCGAAAGAAGCGATTATGCATGCCATCGTTCGAAAAAATTATGGGTGCACACATTTTATTGTTGGAAGGGACCATGCTGGTGTTGGTAATTATTATGGGACATACGATGCACAGAAGATTTTTGACCGTTTCAACCCCGAAGAGTTAAAAATTACACCTTTGTTCTTTGACCATACTTTCTATTGTCAGGCATGCGGAAATATGGCCTCGATAAAGACTTGTCCTCACGATACCAGTAAACATGTGGTATTAAGTGGGACAAAAGTTCGAGAGATGCTGAAGAAAGGGGAGGTTCTACCAGAAGAGTTTACACGAAAAGAAGTTTCTGTTGTTTTGACGAAGTGGGCACAAAATGGATAGATTAGTTCAAATATTTTTGTTAATATAAATAAAAAAGGGACTCCATGAAAGTAGGGATTAATCTGTTCGCTTCTGAAGAGTTTGAGCCTGATGACCTTTTTTGTCGTTTTTTGTACAAAACCCTTTCACAGGCCACACAGTTGCAAGAAACAACAGAATTTTTTATTTTTTTTAATAAAGAGTTTGGGTATGAACAATGGGCGGGCTGGCAGGTAATCACTGAAACAAATAAGCATATAGGTTTTTTTTCTTCTTTTTCACTCCGGGGTTCTGTTTTAGACCCCCTTATTCGCAAATTCAAAATTGATGTTGTAATTACACCCTTAGAAACAGCCCATTTTGTTACAAGTGTTCCCTGTGTGCCGATGATTATTCACACTGAAAACTGGTATCGCGGAGTACTGAAGGAGGATTTTTTTCATAAGCGTGATGTGAAGAGAATCTTTTATGAAAGTCCTTTGTGGTTAACTGCGTCGGAACATACAAGACGAAGTTCTCTGGATGTATGGAAAATACCTTTGAATAAAATTGCTGTACTACCTGCAGGTGTAGAACCCAAACTTTTACAAAATACACCATCATTAATAGCCCCTCCATATCTTGTGTCCGTAATAGATGATGCTACAATTCACCATTTACCTGAAACTTTAGAGATCCTACAATATTTCTGCAAAGAGATCCCTCACACAATAGTTCTACTCGGTAAAAGACATCCCAAAGAACCACTCCATTGGGGGGACAATGTCTTTCGTATAGAGGAATGTCCAGACCTTACTCTTGCTGGTTTATTTCAAAATGCTACTGCATTTTTATATCCTGCCATTCATGATGGGAGTGCTTTACGCCCCATAGAAGCAATGCAAGCGGGGACATGTATTGTTGCTCCTATGACTCCTGTTATGGAAGAACGCTGTGGAGAATTACCTTTTTATTATCATGTAGAAAATCCCTCTTCCATAAACGCTGTTCTCCATCGTATAGTAAATCTTCCGTCAGAGGAACGCAAAGAACGAATACGATTGGGCAGATTAAGAGTTACAGAATATACATGGGAACAGACAACATGGAAACTTATTACCGCTCTTAAGCGAATATAAGAACGCCTTCATTGCTCTATTTGCATAAAAATAAATGATTCATTATGATAAATAAGTCTCAATTAAAATATAAACATAGAGGGAATGAAATATGAGTTATGTAATTGGAATCGATGTAGGAACCAGTGGAACAAAAATTGTCGCAATGAATGAAGCCGGAAAAGTAGCTGCTTCTGTTACAAAGAATTATGGTTTGCATAGTCCTAAACCGGGTTGGGCAGAACAAAACCCACAAGACTGGAAGAAAGCAGTATTTGATGGACTTTCTGAAATCTGCAGTGAAATTAACGGTCAGGAGGTTCGTGCCATTGGTCTAACGGGACAAATGCACGGTTCTGTTTTTTTGGATGAGAAAGGAGATGTTTTATATCCTGCAATTTTATGGTGTGACCAGCGTACCGCAAAACAATGTGAAAAAATAAACGAAATTGTGGGCGAGGAGAAACTTCTTGAAATGGTTTCCAACCCTGCATTAACAGGATTTACTGCTCCTAAAATTTTGTGGCTAAGAGATGAAGAGCCTGAAGTATATAAAAAAGTAAAACATGTTTTATTGCCAAAGGACTATATTCGTTATGAACTTACAGGTGAATTTGCGTCGGATGTTGCTGATTCTTCTGGAACATTGCTTTTCAATGTAAACAAACGAGGTTGGCACGAGGAATTATTAAACCGACTGGAAATTCCTATAGAATGGTTACCTAAAGTGTATGAAGGGACAGAAGTAACAGGGAAAATTAAACCCTCTGTTGCTGAGCAACTTCGATTATCTACGGACACAGTGGTCGTTGCAGGAGGAGGGGACCAGGCCGCAGGGGGCGTAGGTTGTGGTGTGGTTTGTTCGGGAATTGTTTCTGCTTCCCTGGGAACAAGTGGTGTCGTCTTCGCATTTGCAGAACATGTACATACGGATCCCAAGGGACGGGTACATACCTTCTGTCATTCAGTACCTGGAGCATGGCATATAATGGGAGTTATGTTAAGTGCAGGGGGTTCCCTTCAATGGTTTCGAAATAAACTTTGTAAAGAGGAGATTGAAAAATCAAAAGAGACGGGTATCGATGCATATGAATATATAACCGAACCTGCAGGAAAGGTACCTATTGGCTCTAATGGACTCATTTTTCTTCCCTATCTAACAGGAGAACGCACTCCACACAAAGACCCATACGCAAGAGGTGCTTTTATAGGTTTGTCTTTAATGCATGGCAAGGCAGAAATGTCAAGGGCGGTGTTGGAAGGAGTTGCGTTTGGTATGCGGGATAGTGTAGAAATTATGAAAGGGATGGGAATTCCTATTAATGAGGTTCGTATATCCGGAGGTGGAGCCCGCAGTGCTTTATGGCGTCAGGTCATGGCAGATATATGCAAAGTACCTATGGTAGTTATTAATGTGGACGAAGGACCTGCTTTTGGGGCGGGACTGTTGGCAAGCATCCCAGCGGGTATGTTCTCTTCACTTGCAGAAGCATGTAGTAATATAATCAAAGAAATACATAGAGTAGAACCGAACCCTAAAAACAGTGAAGAATATGAATTCTGGTATGAGGAATATAAATCTGCATATTTGTCATTAGCTCCTGCCTTTAGAAAGATTGGTCAAAAGATAGAGGGATAAATAACCCAAAATTCTCAGAGGATAATATCTTTGTAATAAATATAGTTTAGGTACTAGCATTCTGTCGCAATTCTTGTAAAATTATCGAGAGCCGTTCTGAAAGTTTTCCGATGGGTGCTAGAAATTTTTTCCCTTTTCCTTCACGAACCCCCATCCGACATTTTATAAATTCTCCTGCAAGTTGTAATATTTCTTCTTTATACTTTTCTACAATAGAATTTTTTGATTCACTTAACAAACGGCATAACACACCATCACACGCACATAAGATAGCCCCAACCTCAAAAAGTTTCCCACGAACCTTATATAGGTCTTCGGTGCTATAAATAGTATTTGTAACTTGATTTTTTATTTCCACCATTTTATGGAGTGCATTTATAGATCTTTTTTCTCCTAATTCTCTAACTTTGTCTGCGATTTTATCTATAGAAGATAAATAGGGCTTCAAGAGTTCTATATCGATAAAGATTTGTTGTTCTATATAGTTAAAAATTCGTCCCATAATTATTTCACCCCATCGCTGACATTCTTCAGGAGTAGCAATAAGCATAATCTGACCCTGGCCGGGAAACATTTCGCGATGTAAAGATGGGGGAAGTTCTTCCCATTGATAGGACCGAACAAACTGAGTAGCATCATAAACCCGATATTGTTCTGGTAATGCAGAATGGAAGTTAATATTAACTCCAGTGACTTCTGAAGTATCCTGGTTTACAATATACAACAGCCAGAAGTTATCCCCTTTCATCCAGGTATTCATTAAAATATCAACATTTCCCGGGCACCGTGAACGGGGATGTTTCCGTGATTGAATATCGGGCCTAAAATCAGGCGCAGAAGAAGGTTTCGCTGACATAACTAATGAAGCGAGTGAATAAAATCGTCCCAATCTACCTCCTAACTCCTGCCAGACATCACTAAATGTAAGGAAAGGTCCTGTAAGAGAACGCTGGCATTCGCCACCCGACCATAATGGAGTGTTATGATATGTATAACTCAACCATCCACGGGCTCCACTGGATATTGCCAGATTAATCATAAGGCGTATCTCAGGGGCGGAGTTCCATATAGGAGCACCTGAACCAAAAACAAAGGTAGGTCCAATAACCCATAGGTGTTGTTCATTGATAAACTTCATGTGGGTTTTTATCACCTGTCCTAATTCCCAGGGATTTTTCGATTTCCAGTGACTTAACCCGGCGACAGAAGAAAATTGTGTATACAAGGGAAATGCATTGGCTTCTCTTGTAAGATAAATTACGGGATGTTTCTCATCTATCTGTTCTATTTTCTTTTTGATTTGAATATAAGTATCGGCCTCTACATCGGAAGGATTTTCTTTAATCACCCATCCGAATAAATTATCCTCCGTAGCATACCTTTTTATCGTATGTTCTTTTTCTTTAAAATAACTGGTAGCTTTTGATGGGTCCAGTAGTATATTTTCTTCTTCTAATGAGATAATTAATTTCACATTATACTTTTTAGATGTCTCGAAAAGAACTTCCTGGTCCCCGGGCAGAAAATCGTAAAATTTTTCTACAAATGCAACATTATGATAATGCAACGATATGTCTTCAAAGAGTAAATCCAGATATGAAGCAAGGTCTGTTTTAAAAAGATGGGACATATTCCTTGCCGTGTTCGCATTAATGTAAACTCCTATAGGGAAAAAATTGTCTAATAAAGTATAATGAATAGGTTTCTCGTTACTTAATTGAAGTATATCTTTTTTGTTAAGAAAGTTTTTTTCTTTTTCTGTGGGTTCTCGAAAGCGGATACTCCGTACATACATTGTCTCCTTTGTTCTTGTGAAGGAATATAGACGAAGTGCGAAGTTATCCATTTTCCTCGGGAAACTATTAAAACACCATGCCCTTGCTACAGTAGTCCATTTGAAATCCATATCAAGGTATTCAAAGAATTGACCTGTTGTATAATGCCATGTCCAGGCTGGAACACATTTGCCATATTGCATTCGGTAGGAGAATTCAACAATAGAGTATTTATTTTGAGAAATGGGAAAATGAGGGACCGTATTTGTTCTGGTGCTCAATGGAACCCAAAAACTGGGTTTTTCCATATCTTTCAAAAAGTTTAATCGGCGAAGTCCGCTAAAATCCCCTGTCCATCTAAGAACTTTTTCTCCTTCTAACTCCTCTATCGCCCTTTTTACAGGGATACCCTTCCATTCTTCTTCTCCCGGATCATCTTCTATTGACCACTTCATTAAATCTTCAGGGTAGAAAGTAATACTTGCACATTTTTCTCTTTCTTCCGGAGTCGGAATTTCCTTAATCCTACTTAACAGTCCTTTGTAAATATAGTAATGATTTCCATTACTCATTTTGTTTCTCTTTGTGCTTCAATAGTCCGTTTTTTCTGAGTACGTCGCATGAAGAATTCATCAGCACAGACACCTGCTAATATAGCACCACCAATAACAACATATTCCAATTCACTGCGAATACCCAGAATATTTACCAGATTGCGCAATACCATAATTAACGCTATGCCTAAAATAACACCTATTACATTTCCTGTACCCCCACGGAGACTACATCCCCCTAAGACAGCGCCCGCAACTGCATATAGTTCGTAAAAACTACCGAAATCAGAAGGTTGAACCGAATTTACCTTAAATGCAAATAGAAGGCCTCCAATACCTGCTATAAGACTGCATATCACATAGGCTAATAATTTTAATCGCTGTGTTTGAATACCACTAAATCTCGCAGACTCTTCATTAGCCCCCAGGGCAAAAAGGTGTCTACCCATTGGAGAAAGGTGCAAAAATAGTCCCACTATAATGGTAAAAAAGATCATAATCACTAAAGGCGCAGCGACTAAATCCATCAGCAAAGTAATTGTAGAGGGAGGAGTACCAACAGAAGGCTGTAAGGAAGGAAACCAATCCAGAAGCGTTCCTTTTCCAAGCCATTTCCAATTAGGTAATGCATTCCCAAATCCCTGTGTGGTATCCCCTGCAAAAAAACGGGCAAAACTTCGGTAGGCAAATAAACCACAAAGGGTAACAACAAAAGGCTGAATATTAAAATATGAAATAAGGGTCCCATGCCATATACCAATAAGGATAGAAATACATAAGGCAAAAGGAAAAATCAAGAAAGGAGACCACCCCTGCCCTTTATTAATTAGAATACAGGAAACAACAGAAACAAGACACACAACACTACCAATTGAAAGGTCTATCCCGCCTGTTATAATGACGATAGATTGAGCTAATGCTAAAATCCCAAATAATCCTATCCAGGGTAGTAGATTTTTAAAATTTGTTAGTGATAAAAAGTTACTGGTAAATGAAATACCTAAATCCTTACTATGTTGATACCAATGAAGATATTCCCATACATAGGCCAATACGCACAAAACGATAATGAGACCGACTAAACCCAGTGCTTTTCTCATTTGTTACCCATCCTAAACAATTTTATGACTTCCCTAAAATCTGCTTAAGTTCAGACCAGAAAGCATCTACATTCTCCTTCGTTATTGATAAAGTCGGAATAAAAATCTGTTTGTTTTCTGGAACACTACTTGTATTACCTTCTGCTAATTCTTTAAGGATACGAACCGACTGGTACCCAAATTCAAAGGGTCTTTGAACAACAGTTCCATAGATATGTCCATCCTTCACCCCTTGCAAAGTCTCATCCTCTTCATCAAAGCAAACAATTTTTACCTGTCCTAATTTGCCCGAGTCACGAACTCCATTAAGAATTGCTGGACCGTTATAACTCCATAACCCAACAAAGCACGCCACATCAGGATAACGAACAAGGGCATCCTGGACATTAGCAATTGCTTTAGCACGATCGGTCTCATCGGTGCGAACATCTATAATCTGATGTCCGGTGGATTCAATTTGTTTTTTCAAACCTTCCAGACGATCTCGTGCATTTTGAGCGTCTAATGTTCCAACACAGATAATAATTTTCGACCCTTGTGGGGTGCATGCTTGAACCAGTTTTCCTGCTTCAACTCCCGCATCAAAATTATTCGTGCCGATATAACATTTTCTTAAACTATTCGGCGCATCACTATCCTGAGTGATAAGATTTGTCTTTTGGGCCGCATCATTTAACATTTCCGTCTGATTTTCAGGGTCTTTGGGACTAATAGCAATTCCCGCAACGCCTAATGTTATCAGGTCTTGCAATATTTGCTGTTGTTGCTCTGCGGTTCCTGCTGAAGGAATTCTAAAAATTACATCAACCCCAAAATCCTGAGAGGCTTTTTTTGTCCCTGCTTCTGCTATTTTCCAGAAATCTGATGCATTATTTGTAATAAAGGCAACTTTGACTTTTTTTGCAGATGGGGATACGGTTTGTTTTTGTTGAGGATTTGCAGAAGGAGAAGTTGATGTCCCTTGCTGTTTACTCCCACACCCCATTGGAATTACAAAAACAAAGGTCAGAATTACTGTAAGAAATAAACTCGGTAGATAACGATACATAAAATTTTCCTCCATCATAATTTATTTTTTATTCCAATCATATAGTTTATCGTATTTGTGCTCTCAATATTCAACCCTAATTATATAACGATGTCTTTTTTTAATGTATGAGTCAAAATTTCTTTAGCATGTGATATTGATTTCCAATAGAAAACCGCCTTTAAAACCTGTTTTTCTTGCTCATATAAATCGCCATTTGAATACAATTGAGTCATACGTTCGTGAAAAACATGATATAGAATAATCGATACCGCTACTGAGATGTTAAAACTCTGTGTAAAACCGTACATTGGTATGATAATACTCTCATCTGCCTGGGTAATAATTTCACTGCAAACACCCTCATGCTCATTGCCAAAAACAATAGCAGTAGGAGATAAAAAATCGATTTCATTAATTGTTTTATTTGAATTCAAAGCCGTTACGCAGATTTTATATCCCTTTTCTTTTAAATAAGAAATACAGTCGGATGGTTTTTTCCAACGAAAAATATCCAACCACTTTTCAGCACCCTGAGCAACCCGGTTCGCTTCGCGATATTTTGCACTGGTTTCAATTATATGAACAGATTGAAAACCAAAAGCCTCAGATGTCCGCAGAACAGCATTCATGTTCCCTATATCATATAATCCATCCAGAACAGGTAGAATAGTATATGTTCTGTTTTGCAAAACTTTATTAATTCTATTAATTCGTTCTTGGGTAAGCCAGGGTTCTAATGCAGTAATAATATGTTCAGAAGAGCAAACAATTCCTCCAAAATTTAAGGGATCCTTATAAGGGAAATAGGGATGAAACATAGACTTCCTATTTAAAGTCAAGATTTGATAAAATTCTGTCTTTGTCATACAATTTCTATAATTGATATTATATCTAATAAACGCGAGTTTTTACCTTTTATTAAAGATAAGGCTATGGGTGTAATAATTGCTTTTGCGAATCAAAAAGGCGGTGTAGGAAAAACGACAAGTGCTGTAAATGTATCTGCTTGCCTTGGAAATGAGGGTTACAAAACACTTCTTATTGACCTTGATCCACAAGGCAATGCAACACAAGGATTTGGCTTTAATAAGCATGGTTTAGAATATACAACTTATTCAGTTTTGATAGGAGCCCCTCTACAGAATGCTATACAAAATACCGAATACAAAAATGTATCCCTTATTCCATCCAATAGTGCTCTGGCAGGGGCTGAAGTAGAATTGATTGATGAGGAAAATAGAGAATATAAATTAAAATCAAAGATCGAACCCTTAATTCAGTGTTTTGATTTTGTGATTATTGACTGCCCCCCTGCATTAGGATTGTTAACCATTAATGGACTGGTATCAGCACATAAGGTTATTGTTCCTTTGCAATGTGAATATTATGCTCTTGAAGGTTTAGGAGAATTGTTGAAGACCGTAAAGAGAATTCGAGACAATTTCAATTCAGTCCTGGAAATTTCAGGGATATTACTAACAATGTATCAGCACACGAATCATTCCAAACAAGTTGTAGTGGAAGTGCGACAGTACCTTGGAAGTAAGGTCTTTCAGACGATTGTTCCGAGAAATGTTACTTTAAGCGAAGCCCCTAGTTATGGGAAACCTGTTATTTATTATGATGGCAAATCTCTTGGTGCTCAAGCATATATTGCATTAACAAAGGAGATTATATCTCGTGAATCCCAGTAAAAAGAAAGCGTTAGGTAAAGGATTAGACGCAATATTAGGTCCTATAAAAACGGAAGAAAAAACGGATGTTCTATCCACTCCCTCTGAAGAAAAAAAAACAGGAGAACAAATTCTCCTATTAAATCCTACAGAGGTTATGCCAAGTAAAGTCCAGACACGAAAAACTTTTCGGGAAGAATCGTTACATAAATTAGCAGAGTCCATAAAACAACACGGACTACAGGAACCTATAATCGTCCGTAAGATCGGGGATAAGTATGAATTGGTTTGTGGAGAACGGAGGCTTCGAGCATGTATTTTAGCCGGATTGAAAGAGATTCCTGCGATATGTAGAAATGTATCTGATGACGAATCCATTTTATTAGGTTTAATTGAGAATATACAACGGGAAGATTTAAATCCCATAGAAGAAGCGGAAGCATATCAGTCGATATTAAATCGGTTTAACTGGTCTCAGGAGCAATTATCTGAAACCGTAGGAAAAGACCGTTCTTCAATTTCGAATGCGTTGAGACTTCTCTCTCTTCCATTAGCCGTACAAAGTATGGTTATCAATGGAATCTTGACCATGGGACATGCCCGAGCATTATTAGGATTGCCCAGTCAGGAACTTATCATCCAGATTGCCCAGCAAATTCAAGAAAAGGGATTTTCCGTCCGCCAGGTAGAGAAGATTGTATCTCGATTAAAGGGTGATATAAAGAAGAAGCCTATTCCCTCTAAAAAAACAAAGAATCTTCAGGTAATTGAAATAGAACAACAACTTTGTAGAAGATTAGGGACAAAAGTCAATATAAAACATAGAAATTCAGGAAAAGGAAAAATCGAAGTATCATATTTTTCCAATGAGGAATTCACAAGGATACTAAATATATTAGGGATTTCAATCGAGTAAAAGAAAACTAAAAACGGCTACAAAGGATTTTCTATGATAGATATAAAATTTATACGCTCCGACCCAGATAAAATCCGAGAATCTTTGGGCAAACGAGGCAAAGAAATTCGATTAGAAGAACTTTTGGAAATGGACCGTATCCGAAGGGAAAAGTTATATCAATTTGAACAACTAAGAGCAGAACAAAATAGAACCGGTGAAATGATAGCCCGGAGAAAAAAGCAGAAAGAAAATGTAGATGATTTGTTAAATTCTATGAGCCAGATAAAACAAAATATCACTCATCTGGAAGAAGAACTAAAATCCTATGATGAACAACTTGAAGAGATACTGCTAACACTCCCTAACTTACCTCATGAGAGTATACCTGTTGGAAAAGATTCCTCTGATAATCGAGTAGAACGAAAATGGGGAGAACCAAATAAATTTGATTTTGAGACATGGGACCATGTGCAATTAGGAGAACATTTAAAGATCTTCGATTTTGACCGTGCCGTAAAAATTTCAAAAACGAGATTCTCACTTTCTACAGGTATGGGTGCATTGTTAGAACGGGCATTAATTAATTTTATGTTAGATGTACATACACAACAGCACGGTTATAAAGAGGTCCTTCCGCCATTCCTCGTTAATTCTCCTTCTATGCAGGGAACAGGGCAATTACCCAAATTTGCAGAGGATTCATTCCATATTGAGAACTTTGATTTGTGGCTTATTCCAACAGCAGAGGTTCCTGTAACAAATATTTATCGAGATGAAATACTTCCGGATGAAATGCTTCCAATAAAGTATGTCGCTTATACTCCTTGTTTCCGCAGTGAGGCTGGTTCTTATGGTAAAGACACTCGGGGTATGATACGGCAACACCAATTTAATAAGGTAGAACTCGTAAAGTTTAGCCGGCCTGAGGAATCATGGGATGAATTGGAAAAATTGACGCAGGATGCGGAGCACATACTACAATTATTAGGTCTACCTTATCAGGTGGTAACTCTGTGCACAGGAGATTTGGGGTTTTCTGCCTCGAAAACTTATGACTTAGAGGTCTGGCTACCCGGACAGAGTTGCTATCGTGAAATCAGTTCCTGCTCCAATTTCACAGACTTCCAGGCACGAAGAGCAAATATTCGTTTCAAACGGGACAAAAAACCGGAATTTGTACATACTCTTAATGGTTCGGGCCTCGCTGTTGGACGTACTGTAGTTGCTATTTTAGAAAACTATCAACAACCTGACCATTCTGTTGTTATCCCTGAGGTTTTGAGGCCTTACATGCATGGATTAGAAAGGATAGAACCTACTTTATGAAAGAACTAATTGAAAAATCAGCACAATTGATATCAAATTCTAGTAATGTAGTCGCTGTTACAGGTGCCGGAATTTCCGTTGAAAGCGGAATCCCCGATTTCAGAAGCGAAGGCGGTCTCTGGTCGCGTTTTCCACCTGAAGAATATGCTACTTACGAGGCCTTTTTGGACAATCCGGATAAGGTATGGGAATTGTTTTATGAAATTGGTGAAACAATCTCAAAAGCAAAACCCAATCCAGCCCACATTGCTCTTGCAAGGTTAGAGGAATTGGGCCATTTAGTGGCGGTTATAACCCAAAACATTGATAATCTTCATTATTCCGCAGGAAATAAAACTGTAGTCGAATATCATGGAAATGCCCAAACTCTTTCATGCCCAGCATGCCATCGAAAAAGACCTGTAAGCCTATCTCACCGCAACCATGGGGCCCCTCGCTGTGAATGCGGAGGTTTTATGAAACCTGATGTCGTCCTGTTTGGAGAGGTTATTCCTTCGCAGGCTCTATTTATGGGAGAAACATTGGCGAAAAGTTGCGAAGTATTATTAGTAATAGGAACATCTGCTCAAGTATACCCTGCTGCATCTCTCCCCTATACGGCAAAACAATGGGGTGCCGTTATCATGGAGTTTAATGTAAATAGAACTCCTTTTACGGAATCGGTAACGGATATTTTTATAGAGGGTCCTGTTGGTCAAACACTACCAGAAGTATTAAAACGGGTTGAAGAAATCGATAATCAAAAACAGATAGACAAACAGAAATAATTATGATATAATTTTCAATAAATACAACTCCAAAAAGGACTAAAAGAGTATGGCTATTTATGAATATCACGCCATACGGGCTGAAGGAGACTATGAAAAATCATTCATAGGTGGAGTTGTCATAGCCAAAAATCGTCAGGAAGCAAAGGTAAAATTGCGCCAAAAAGGACTAAAAGCAACAATGCTCCGAAGAGCCCGTGGGCTTATGGCTGTTTTGAAATGGTTTGATGCAGATATACGATGATTCTATAAAAAAACCTGTATCATTTAGTAACACATCTGTTCGTCAACTGCTTTATTGTCTGGGATAGGTGTCCGGAACAACCACAACCCTTGTACTAAACACATAATCCAAATCTTTCAGATCCGGGACATAAGGTTCTGGACCTGAGAATCGTATCTGAAGGAAAAATGCACTCCATCCCTGTTGTGGAACTTCGACGGTACCAACATAAGGGATAATTTCATTTTCTTCAAACTCACATATACATGGAGGTTCTTCTTCCCCTTCTCCCTCTGCAGAAATATAAGATTTTGCAGTATTCATAACATTGGTCTTCAAAATTCGAATCTTTGAATCTTGTTGAGTTATCTGCAAGGAGATATCCTCACCCATAGAAGGTTTATCTGTAAAGATAGAAGAAAGTGTCAGAGAAGTTGCGATATTATTTCTTGATGGGAAGTAAATTGTATTATTAGAAGGCACATATTTTACCACCCAATTGTCTTTTTCAGAATAGTTAGGCTTTGCAATACTCATTGAAGCAAGCTTTGCTCCATCTAAATCCATCGCATAGTAGGTATCGTCACCTGCATACAACAAATCAATATCTGATATATTTTCTTCAATTGTATTTGCTATTGGCTCTGATGATTTTACCCAGTCCAGCACAAATTGTATTTTATTGATGTTATCTGATAGTAGATCTTCCGGATTATAGATAGTAGTAATAGACTCTCCTGTATCTTTTACTACCATATTCATTAAAAGTAAACCTAATGGATCCACAGTTATAAACGCCTGCTGATTGTCAGGCTTCCATAGTGTTAACAGCAGATTTTTTTCTTTACTTGTATCGTTAATTGTTGAGATTAAAGAATCTCTATCTATTCCATTATTTACATACCCTGATTTCCACCATAAGATATGAGCCTTCAACAATTTTTCATATGGAACCCCCGAGCCGTCGGCAATACCCTGAAGAATCTCATTCCACATTTCAGGCATACGCCCTTTTAATTGCATAGTGGCTTGTTCATACTCAGATGACACTGTAGATAGATTTTGAGCCAGAATAAACTGCGCTATCTCGTTTTTCAATAAAGAACCATACTGTTGTCCCATTTGATATGGTGTCCCTTGCAGATAGAGAATCTTCTGTTTATCATCATCTCCTATACAGCCAAGAATAGCGCCTGAATCATCCCTTATTCCAAGGCCAGAATAATATGATTTTTCGCCAGGGGTTGTTGTGTCTTCGATAATTGCTTCGGGGTCAAATCCAGGATCTCCTCCACATTCTTCACAGAAAGGTTTTAATTTACTGCTTGACCACCCAAGCCCAATCGTACTCAATCGGAAATCTCTTGTATTTTTATTTGTTGCCTGCCACAATAAAACCTCTTTAGGTTTGGTTATTGCGTCAAGACGGATACGAAAAGCCCTCTTTTTTATATCCGTTTCGGTAGTATCTTGTTCAACCCACCAGACAAACTTTGGCCGCTCTCTATTATTTATAACAGACAGATAGAATGCTAATAATGCTCTATATGAGTTTTCATCCAAATCAAGTGCATTAGAAGATACCAAAGCATGGTCTGTATTGGGAGCATAATAGAGATAGGCATTATCAGGGAACATAACACCATTAGTAAGCGGGATATTGGGTTTAAGCATATTAAAATAAAACTTCGCGGAATCAGGGAGGAAGAATTGGTCCCCTGTAGAATTTAGGATAAATTTCGGCATAGTTAAAGAATCAAGATAATTGATTGGGTCAACAATTTTCCATAGAGAATCTCCCTCCGGTGTCCCCAATCGGTCGAAGATACCCATTGATACATAATCAATTAAAGCGGGTGAAAACTTCCCTCCATAAGAATAATAATGGTGTTCAATTTGATAAGGCATATTCAGCACATCAATCACAATAGGCATGGATGCATAAACTCGTGAGTCTACCGCTGATGTAAGCCATGTTGTCCAACCGCGTTTTGAGGCCCCGGTAACTACAAACTTGTTAACTTCATATCGGCGTCCGGGTTTTTCTTCTTTGACAAATTTTTGAACTGTATCCATAGCACGGACTGCAGAACGAACCATCGGTAAAAGAACAGGCCAGGTTATATCTGCTTTTCTCGCTCTATATCCATCCATGTATTTATCATAACTATAAGCAATAATACCGTCCTCTACCCGCTTTCTTGTTTCATCAATAAATTGCAATGGTTGGTTGGGAACAGCCTTTAAAAGAACAGCTATAGTCCCCGTTGCGGATATAAAAGGAAACACCATTTCCGCCTGGTCTGTAATATCCGGCTCCGTACCTGTAGTTCCACCTGTAATTAATAACATGGCTTTATCATGCAATACTATGGAAGGTTCAATAATAGTAAGATAATGTTTCCATGGTTGGGCATTATATAGTTCCTGAGAACCTCTCCACATACCTGATGTCATCTCGAGCAAATAGGAAGAGACACCAAATGCAGGAAAAGTAGCCGTTCGCAATAATTTGTAATCATAATACGGGTCACAAATCTGCACAAACTTCTTCAAAATTTGGTCTTCGGGAACAGAACTGGGGGCTTTTGTATGTAATACTACATTCACAGGACTGACTGTCTTTAAACTTACATTACTTACCAGAAGATAAACATAGTCGAAACATTCATCTTCTGTGGGACGGAAGTTTTGGATATTTATTGTGTCAAGAAGGGAGTCACCATCTGTATCTACTCCGTTCTGGTCTAATGTAAAGACCCTCTTTCTTAATGGATGATATATTGCAAATTTCAGACTGTATCCATTATCATCTGCTTTCCATTCTGTAGGGTTAAAAACAATCTGAGCCGTCGCAGTAAGGGGATTTACATTTATTTTTACAGCACGGGAAGAAAAGGGTAGAATAGAAGCAAGTTCGCTAATGGAAGAGGGATTAATAATCACCTTGTCTGTAGGAGCAGGACTTTCCCGGGAAAGGACTCCCACTGCATTAAAACGATTTTCATTAAAGTTAAAAGGTTTATTTTTTTTATCAGAATTTCTCAGAATGGTTTCTTCAAATTTTTCTGCCGATTTCCCACGAATATAGTACCAATATAACTCCGACAATCGTTCCTTTTCGTCTGTCGCTGCATGAATCACCGCATCTAAAGTAGCATAAGTCAGTGCAGTCGCTAATTGATAGTTTATAACTTGTTGTGGTTTTATATTTTCTTTGAATATTTTTTCCAATTCCTGAAGAAAACCACCGTAAGGGTCACCTGAAGCACCAATCAATGCAATAATAGGTACATCTGTAAGTTTTCGTTCAAGGTACACCCAGAACTCATGCCCCGCATTGTAATAACTTTTTGTTTTAACAGAAACAGGCTGAAAAAGAGATTGCGATAAATCAAAGTATTCATTATTTTCGAAAGAACGAGCCCATGTCTGTGCAGTAGTATCGGCTTTAGTTGCCTTGCTTTCTACTTCCTCAACAATACGGTCTGCCCGTTGACCCAAGTAAATTGCAATGGATTCACGGAGTCCCTGGAAATATGGGACCATTTTAGGTTTTCCATATATATCAATATTCGATGGGTCCGGAATTGTCAGGTCGGGGAATTTGTAATTATCAAAACAGGAGTAAAATAAGTATTGAGCAAAAACATTATAAGGAGAGTACTTCTGTTTTATATCAATATTTTTAGGATTATTCAAAGCGGATAAGGCATTGTGGATAGACACCATTAAAAGTTGTTTTGGGTCGACAACTATATTTCCGAATCTCCGATTTGCAATAGCGAGTTGACTGAAATCTTCATAATCGGAAGTATAGTTGGTATTCATATTAAAGAATACAACTCCATAAGCACCACTATGGTCAACTAAAACGGGGTTCCTCATTCCTGAGGCCAAGTATTCAACATACACACTCGCTAACTTACTCACAAGTTCTGTTAAACTATCTGATATTACAGTATCCGTAAAATTTTCGTTGTAAAAGGAATTTGGGTTGTCCATATTTCCTTTTTCTAATGCAACTAATTGCTTAATAACAGGCATGGAACCAAAAATACGCCATTTCAGATTCCATGGGTAATTCAACTTTGCATCTTCAGGAATTGTTATCGGGACCTCAATAATTGATGAAGTTGGGAAGAACCCTACTACATAGGTAGCCTGATACGGTAAGCCCGTAATCTGAGCAAAAGTATAATTTCCTCGCTTCTCACCCAGAATAGGGACTATTGATCCATTATCCAAAATAGCGAGAACCAAATAACGATTTGCTGGACGATCTGTTCTATTTTCCTCGCCTACAAATAATGGTATCTCTAATGAGGAAGATATAATCTTATTATTGCTATCTTTTGCAAAAAGATTTTCTGTTTTTGCATTATGAGCGATACGATAAAACGATGAAACTAATTCCATCGGCTCTGTAAAACTAAACTGTTTTGTTTCCTTTGTTTCATAAATACTAAAAGTTGTCTTTTCTGTAAGTGCTCCCTGAGGAATAGTGAGTTTTACACCATAGCCGGAAGCAACACCGTTGTATATGGACTGATTAGGGTCGATTACCGAAAAAGTGGTGCCGGGGTTTACACGAATATAATTAATCTCTTTCCGTTCTGTAACACCCCTGCCCGTAGATATAATTAATCGGACCGTATATAAACTGGGATTATTTCCATCCTTTGGATTATGATAATAAGTTTTTTTCGGATTAGGGAGATTGCTGTTTTCTCCATCTCCAAAATCCCAATACCATGATACAATTGGAGAATCTTCAGAAACAGAGAGGTCATTAAATTGAACAATTAGTGGTTCATTCCCTTCTCGAGGAGAAGCAGAAAATTGTACAATCGGTTCTTTATTTGCAGGAGGTTTTTTACAGTTCATCCCTCCTATAACAAGTGTCAAAATTAAAAATACTACCACGGGATATAAAACATTTTTTCTTTCCATAAACTTAAATCCTATCTTCTCTAATTGTATAAGATACAATTATTTAGTTTTGAATATGAAAAGTTCTATTAAAACTATTTTTTCCTATTTTTTGTCAAGTTTTTTCTAACAATATTTTATATTAAAATAGTATAATTTTTTAATATCTTTTGTCAACATTTTTCCTATAAAACATGTCCTTTCTTTTTCGTTTAAAAGGTTCATTTTCCGGGAATAATCCCATCAATGTAAAATTACAATCTAAAATTGATATAATTTCAACATTCATAGAATCTTTTCTCATATTATACTATAATCGGTGTTTAATAGTTTTTTTGATTCAATAAGGAAATCGTTATGGCATTTAGGACTTTATTTGAAGAACTACAATGGCGAGGAATGATACACCAAACAACTCACCCTGAACTTGAAGAAAAACTACATCAGGAATCCTTTACTTTATATTGCGGTTTCGACCCAACATCCGATAGCCTGCACATTGGAAGTTTATTACCAATTATGGGTTTGGTCCACTTTCAACGATGGGGACATAAACCAATTGTTCTTATAGGTGGAGGTACAGGGCTTATCGGAGACCCAAGCGGTAAAAAAGACGAGAGGCAACTCCAGAGTAAAGAAGATGTTGAAAGAAATGCCCAAGGAATAAAAAAACAACTTTCCCATTTCATCTCTTTTGAAGGTAAACATTCTGCTATCATGGTAAATAATGCAGATTGGCTGTGTGAATTAAGACTATTAGACTTTTTAAGGGACATAGGGAAACATTTTAGCGTAAATGTGATGCTAACAAAAGATGCTATACGACAACGACTTGAAGACCGAGAACATGGCATTTCCTATACAGAATTTACATACTGTCTTTTACAGTCATACGATTACTTGCACTTATGTAAAAACTTTGATTGTCGACTTCAAATCGGCGGGTCAGACCAGTGGGGCAATATTGTTGCAGGCATGGAATTAACCCGGAGACTGCTAGGAAAGGAAACTTATGGGCTAACCCTACCTCTGGTTACAAAATCAGACGGAACAAAATTTGGTAAAACAGAATCGGGTAATGTATGGCTGGACGCTAACAAAACAACACCCTATCGATTTTATCAATTCTGGATTAATCAGGCAGATGCAGATACTCCTAAATATTTGCGGTATTTTACTTTACTTTCCCGAGAGGAAATAGAATATCTGGAGGGACAAGTTCAAACAGAACCTCACAAAAGAGCAGGACAAAAAGCATTAGCAAGGGAAATTACAAAAATGGTTCACGGAGAAACAGCTCTCCAAAGTGCAATCCGTGCCAGTGAAGCAATGTTTGGAGGGGACTTACATGAATTAGAACTTTCCGTGCTGGAAGATGTATTTAGTGATGTTCCTCATGCAAATGCACCTATAAACTATATCTCAGAAAACCCGTTTTTATTAGACTTATTGTTAACCACAAACATACTTGAAAGTAAAGGTGAGGGGAAACGGCTTATTAAAAATGGCGGTCTTTATGTAAACAATGAAAGAATAACTGATGACGCTCTACGATTGAGCGAAAATCATCTTCTTGGTGGTTCTTTATTGGTCGTCCGTCTTGGGAAAAAAGATTACAGATTAATTCAATTTCTGAAATAAAATGTCTACAAACCAAACAGAGGCTTTCGTTGTTCATCTATACGATTATAGTGAAACAAGCCGAATTATCCAGTTCTTAACAGCACAGCGGGGTAAAATGTCTTGTATAGCAAAGGGGGTGCGGCGGAAAAACAATCCTTGGACCTATTCACTAGACCGTCTGAATCGTGTTGAAATTTTTTATACATGGAAATCCACAAGAGAAGTACAAACTTTAATAGAGGTTAGTTTAATAGACAGTTATCCTGAACTAAAGAAACATATAAAAAAACAGGTTCTTGCCAGCCTTATACTGGAAACCGCTTTTTCGATGACAGAAACAGAACAGCGAATTCAAAAGACATATAACCAGGTATGTAATGCATTTGAGCAAATAAGTAGTCCAGATATTTATAATGAGTTTGCCATTTTTCTTACCTGCTGGCACCTATGGCAGATATTAGTCCATAATGGGATTGAACCTCAGTTGCATATATGTGTACGATGTGGAAAACCGATAGAAAAAGCCGTACATTTTTCATTACAAGGAGGGGTTGTTTGTAATAATTGTAAACCAGACAGGACATTAAATAATGATGAGGTTCGATGCTTGCAGATATTACAACACCTTGATAATCCACTAAATTTCCCTTTTAATCATACATCGTTTTTACCATTGTTTGAGACAAAAATATTGTCTTTTTTGTGCTCTTTTATAACATACCATCTTGGACACCCTTTAAAGTCGTATAATGTATTTCATGAATTAAACCAATTAAAAATTCAAGGATTTAACTATGAAACAAAAGACTAACACTTTCTTCTTTTTCTTTCTTTCCCTAACCATTTTACTCATGAATTCTTCGTGTTATTCCATTTTTTTTGGAGATAGAGAGTTCAACATGAAAAAGGGTATTCTCTATCGTGGGAAAGAGACTTATATTCTTCAATCTTTTTATTTGCCAGACACTATAAAACAAGGGGCCGAGTTAAAAACGATGGTCCCTCTTTTAGCCAGCATTGGAGAGGTGGGGGGAAATAGTATTGCTATGGATATGCTCAGGGACTCAAATTCTGTATCTGTAGATGCTACGGATATAGAAACGATAAAAACCTATGCAGACCGAGCAAAAGACCAATATATGACTGTGGTTCTGCGAATTGCTCCCAACTCAAAACCGGATAAAAAAAGTCCTTTACTGAACACACTAAAAAAAGAGTTTAAAAGTTTATTGACCATTATCTATTGGACAGATGGTCCATACGCAGAAGAATGGACAAAAGCCATGAAAAAAATTAACAAATATTGGGTCATTATCTCCAAACAAAATGCTGATTTGATTCTTACAGAAGATATATCAAAAACGAAAGTTCCAAAAGAAAAATTAATATTCTCTGTAGTCCCCGGTAAAGAAATTGGTAAAGTTCACTTTTTATTACCCTATTCTAAAGAAAATTTAAATCATATCGAAGAAACTTATGCTCAATATACACCCTGCACAGGACTGGATATGAATTCTGCATTATCTTTATTAAGTGAACAGGAAAAACAGGAAGGTTTCATACCGCTCTTCGATGGAAAAACCTTAAATGGTTGGTGGTACTTAGGGGATAATCATAACTGCTTTGCTGTAACCCCTGAAGGTTCTATTGAATGGAAAAGCAAGGGAGGCAAGGCACTAATGTCCTGTGAACGATACGACAATTTCATTTTACGATTAGAATGGATGATAGAAAAAGGTGGAAACACAGGAGTATGGGTTCGGGCTCCTCGTGGTAGTAGAGCTTCTAAAATTGGATTTGAGGTGCAAATATTAGGAGATAGCGATACCACAGCATTAACAGACAATACAACAGGTGCTATCTACAAAGTGCTCCCTCCAAAAGTAAAAGCAATGAAACCCGAAGGACAATGGAATGACCTTGAAATCATTTGTAATGGTCCCCATGTAAAAGTAACCTTAAATGGACAGGTGGTACAGGACACAAACTTTGATGATGTTGAGGAGTTAAAATATCGTTTACGGAGAGGCTTTATTGGCTTGACCGACCATGGAAATCATTGTGGCTTCCGAAATATCCGTATAAAACTTTTATGACGGGGAAACTCAAATGAAGAAAAACCTGTCCCCTTTTAACCCCATATTCGTAATATTTTTTATAACACTATCTGTTTTTTCCCATGTAGCATGTGCTACCGAACCTTTAATAACCAGTGAAACACAATTAGAACATGGAATCGAAGTCGTTTCAGTCAAAGGGGACTGGAATTATCAAATTGTAACCGTCCGCATTCCATATATCGGAATTGAAGGCGATAATAGAACAGGCCTGGCAAGAGTTGTTATCCCTGTTCGAAAATTAAAAGAGGACAAAATACTACCTGCATTTTGTCATGTCCATTATGAAAAAGACATAGCAGGGGCAAAAAAATGGGCTCAGAAAGGGTGGATTGTTTCTACCGCAGTATACACTCCTGCAGATGGGGAATCGCCCATCGACTGTGCTTTAGGCAATGGCTATAATTTAGCCCGTGCTATTATCCAATGGATGAAACGATTACCAATAGCGGATACAAACCATATTTTAATTGACGGGGGTAGCCAGGGCGGTTACATGGCTCTGGCAATGAGTGCAGATTTATTTCCCGTTATTGCCACCCATGCAGATGTCCCTGTCGTAAACTGGGCCTATAATTTCGCTTACTTTGAAGCGAACAGGACCCTCGCAGAATACGGAAAGCCCATAGAACAATCTCCAATGCCTGTTCTTGCAAGTGTAATCGGTCTTGCTGACATGTGCTATAAATATTTCCCAAAAGATTTAAATCAGGAGTGCTGGTATTATTTAAGTCCGATTTCCTATCTAAACCTAATAACAAATCCTGTATTGATAACCTGTGCTACCGGGGATATGCTTGTTCCGATAGAACAAATGACCCGAAAATATGTAAGAGAATACGATAAAAAACAGTTCCCTGAAGGTTTTACAAGAGACTTCAGCAGTCTTTTATTCTGCCCTCTTGCTAAAAAAGTCTTTGAGGAATTAATTCCCGAGGATAACTTTGAAATATTTTTGATTGCTCCACAAAAGAACCGTTTCGAAATTACCCGTGAAATGTTAACCAATAACAAAGTTAAACCGAAATCTCGTCCTGAAACAGAAGATAAACCATGGTGTAAAACAAAACAATGGTCATTGATATATCTTGATGAGGGAGGACCTTCTCCCATAGCAGGACATACCAAACTCGAATGGGATTTATCTCCGAATAGTTTTGCAGACTATCACCGTTCTGCTTCTTTACCCGTATCTGTTTTAACCATAGAGAAACTCACACACTTACTCAAAAGATATAATGGTAAAATAGATAGAGAAATTTTGCTGAATAATGGGAAGATAGCACAAAGATTAAATTATCCAAATATAGAACAATTGGATGTTGTAATTTCCCTATCTAAATATGCTCAAATTAGTGAAGAGCATCAAAAACATTTATTTAAACTTTATGAACAATCATCTGTTAAACCTTTTGGACCAACAATATCGGAGCATCTTCTAAAAAATACTAATTAATTTGTTATATTAAAACAATTTTCGATATTATTCTCTATCCATAAAATTCAAAGAAGAAAATATCAAAAATAAACACGGTGGAGGTGAAAACTATGCAAACTTCTTTGATTATTGAATCAAATGGACGAGGGAAAAGTGAATTGGATCGTTTGTTGGAACAAGGGTGGACAGTAGTATCTATCACACCGAATCATGGAAAAAGTTATAACGATTTCCTGATCATATTAGAAAAAGAGGAACCAACAGAGTCTGTCTGATAGGAAAGAAGAATAAAAAGTCTTTATTATTTATTTTCAGTACTAAAATAAAAGATTTACAATATATTTTCTACACAATTCCCTTTTTAATACAGGTACAATTTTAATAAAAAGAAAACAAAAGCCTATATATTAATTAAAACCAGAAAATATATTAAAAGTTCAATATTTTAAATCATCATTTTTTTATAATAAAACCTTCTATAAAAGTGGCAAGGGTTGTATCTATTTTCGATAGGTTGCTATACAATCTTATTGACAAAGAATAATAGGCCAATTACAATACACCAGATAATTGCAAAACCAACCATTCCTTGTATAGAAGGATAGGGGATTTCTATGCTTTTGAGTGGTAAAAGTTTTTTATGTTTGCCGTGCTCAACCCCTTCTGGAAGAGTAAAGGGGGCAATATGTTTTTCCCCTTTCTTAACGGGTGTGTATAAACAAGTATAAATACGATTTAACTTTTCATCTGAAACAGGTTTCGTTATTAAACTTACCAGGATGCCGAGGGAAAAACCTGCTGTTAGGTAGAAGGTCATTTGCCATGATAATCTCAATTTTTCCTGCCACAACATAAATTCTGGTAAATTTTGCACAGCCCATCCCTGAAATGCAGGTAAGGAAGTAATAGCAAAAACAAAAAAACTCCCCAATGTCGAAGCCCATGCGGCCTGTGGTGTTGTTCGACGCCAGAATAAACCCAACCAGAAAATAGGTCCCATCATTGCTTGTAAAGAGAAAAAGATTTCTAATCCACGCGGAACATTGGGAACCTGAAGAGCAAACATAATGCCCACAACCACAATAACAACAGAGGCTATTCTGCCCACTGTAATGTAATGCTGTTCGGGTTTATCTTTAACCCAGTACCGGCGATATAAATTTTGAGTAAATAAAGCAGACGAAGACACCATAAAAGCGTCACAGGAAGACATAACAGAAGCCACCAGAGCAGAGATAAATAACCCCAATAAACCCGGGGCAACACCAGGTAAAAAGTCACGGGCAACCATTCCAAAAACCTGGTCTGTTTGTTTTCCTGTTAAATTTGGATACAAAACAATAGCACACAGTCCCGTAAAAGCCCATGCAATAGTGCAAAAGCGTTTCAAAAGATTTCCACCTGTTAAACCAACCCTTCCATCCATCTCTGTTCGCCCAGCAGAACAATTTCCTAAAATATGCGGCTGTGTAACAACTCCAATCAGAGCATTGAAACAAAGTACAATTACATAATATAAATTGATTTCACCGGGGGCGACCAGTTGTAGCATTTCGGGATTGCTAATTGTTCCTCGTAAACCTTCAAACCCACCTACTGCATGAAAAACCAGGGGAAGCAACATAAAAGAAAAAATAACTGTTAGTATTCCCTGAATAAAATCAGTAATAATTGCCGCACCCAGTCCACCGGCCACTCCATACAAAATAAAAATCGCACTCATAAAAAGGATGGAAACATATCTCGGAATGGCACCACCTGTAAGGGCTTCTATGGTTGCACTGGCACCTAATTGAATAACTCCAATATTAACGGTTAATTGTATCACACCTACAACTGCATAGAGGGCCCCCACACCGGGACTGAAACGAGCCTCAAAATAATCACCCATTGTAAGGATTCGCATCCTTCTAAGAATCGGAGGTATTAGCCAATAAAATGGTGTACAAAATAACCACAACCATTGGTACCAGATACCCGATATACCATTCATATAAACTTTGGATGAAACACCAACAGCATCATTACCACTCGTTCCGGCCCCGAAAGAAAAAAACACCATAGTAACTTTACCAAAACGATTCCCCCCCATAAAAAAGTCATGCATGTTACGTATATTACGAGCAAACCAAACCCCTACAAAAGAAATTGCAAAAAAATATAAAAAGATAACGATCCAATCAAAAAGAGTTAATCCTAACATTTATTTTTTCCTATGTAACCTGCAAATCATTTTGAGGGAAAACAAGCAATAAAATCATTTCACCTGAGTTCAATTTTAGATTGTTTACGGGATGGACAGGTTTCACTTCCGCTGTCGCAGGATCTATCCATAAATACTTCCCTTTTTCCCTAATGCTAACCTTAGTTTGTACTTCTGCCCGTCCCTCATTGAAAAAAAGATACCCATGAATACCATGAATAATTGCGTGGTGGTAACGAATATCAGGTACAGATGGATAAAGTAAGACATCGGGCTGAACTTTATCCCTCAACATACTTAACAATTCCTGAGGATTATTTACATAATTTTTTAGCTCCGGTAAAGATTTCTGATAACTTATCACCCGTCCCACATGGATAAAAGGTTCTAATTTCTGAAGAACTTTATTAGATAGATTACTAAAATTATCAATGATAAGAAATGAATATTTTGTAGAAGATACATCAATACAGTCTGAGGAAATTGTAGCCGTATTGAGAAGTGTCTCTATATCAAGGTAAAAAAAATCAATTTGATTTTCAAATAGGATTCGGCTTGCTCTCCATGGAAGATATTCCACATCGGCTAACACAGCAACATCAACAACTGGGATTCCCTCACCAATAAACCAACATAATCGTCTGCATTTATCTGCATAATTTTTATAATTATCCCACCATACATTATGAGGCCCTACATCTGGAGGTCGTTCATCTTTCCGTGACCCTTCGATAGAATAATAGAAGGCATGAGGAACCAATAAATCGACTCCCCGAATAAGCAACCAGCCTGTCAGCCACTCCATCTCTTCGTATGTAAAGTTCCAACCGTATGCCCCAAAACATTCGTTCATATTCCGTTTTCTATTTTGATGCAATTTGGCTGAAGCACTACATTTGGGTCCTGTAGATTCAGGACCCTCTATGCTATTTGTATTAAAAGGTTCTACCCACCTCCAGACAATATCCTGTCCGGGAATGTGAAAATATTTAAGTGTATGAATATCCATCGGACCTTTTGGGTGCCCTGTCAACGCTACACCATGATTTTCACACCATTTACTATAAGGCTCATAAAATGCATACTCCAATCGTTTTTGGACGGCTCTGTAAAAATCCTGACGAACCTTCTGTGCCTCATTTGTTTCATCTCCCCATAGCAAAGGAATACAAGGTTTAAAATCATAACCTACACTCTTTGTAATAAAATCAAGCATTCCCCATGTCCATGGGACAGCATTTTTAACAGGCTTTCTTCCAAGAGGATTGGGTTCATCTGTAAAAATTCCTATGACTGTATTCCCAAAATAATCTTTGAATTCCTCATAATATTTATCGTGTACTAATTCAAAAAAACGATGAACAGCATCGGGATTTAAAATATCTCCTGCAGGAGGGGCTTCTGATTCACCATCATCGGTTCCAAAATGAACACCACGAATAGTGCCCATCGAACGAGTATGAACATATTCATATTTATCTGTTAGCACTATCATTTCTTCATCATCTTTAAGAGGGACTGTATCTCTTTTTCGACGAATTAATGCGCGAGCCGAAAAACGAGAATTGCTCTCAACGACTTTACCTGCACATGAACCCGAAGGATACATTCCTTCGTCATAAAGAATTATTTTCATATCATTTTTATGTGCAAATTCTATGATAATTTTCAAGAAGTACAGCCAACGCTCTGACATAAAACCGATTGATTTTGGAAGACCCATACGGGGATGCGGAACAAGTCCATATACACCATGACTTAGAAAATCATTCAAATACTCATAGATTTTTTCTTCTTTTAGATCGTCATTCAAAAACCAGAAAGGCATCACAGAATATTCACGAGGAGGGTCTTTGAAAATCTCAAGAAATTTTTCTTCTTGCATAATGAATTAAATCCAATTACTTATCGTTTATATTTACAAAATATTTACATGGGAATATCATTATAATGTAAAATAACACATAGAGGAGTAGACAGAAAAAATGCTATTCGATACAAAAATATCGGAAGAAACAAGAAGCAACCGAACAAGTTTAACTTCGGTAAATAGCCCCTTAGACTTGTGTAGTAATTTATTACAGCAGTATGGAATGACGCTCTATGAAATTGTTTGGTTTGAAAACGATATAAATGATACTCAGATATTCAAACTATTACGACAAATATTAGACCGCAGTTGTGAACAAATTAATTCTCCAT
>Ga0116210_1000582_pt1 | contig 35051 bp, 29 predicted proteins | sample TshhotsprinmetaG_FD_94483 | JGI IMG/M metagenome (GOLD analysis project Ga0116210, IMG submission 94483) | Hot spring microbial communities from South Africa to study Microbial Dark Matter (Phase II) - Tshipise hot spring metaG | ecosystem: Environmental > Aquatic > Thermal springs > Hot... | reverse complement strand
CGATGCGCTTTGTCGATCTCGGCTATGGCGATCGCGCGGCGCGTGGCATAGATGCCATTCTTGATTATTATTTCCCCATCCCAACGGGTTTGCAACCGGCTCGTGATGGCCTGCTGACACTGCGTTTCACCCATTCACCGCTATTACGCTCTGACCGCTCGACAATCTCGGTTGCATTGAACGGTCAGTCTTTGAGCAGTATGCGGTTGACGCCGGATACGGCTGATGGCGGCACCCTGTCAGTGCCGCTGCCGATAGCTGGTTTTTCCGGGCCGGGACTGTTTCTCCAGGTGCAATTGCATATGCGCTTGACCGACGATGATTGCGAGGAGGTGCAAAATCCGGCGTTGTGGACGGTGGTGAGCGGCGACTCAACGTTGCAACTTAACCTGCAACCGGTTACCGACGGAACGCTGGCCGATCTGGCGGCACTCTTTGCGCCATTGCCGCTCAGCGCACCGGCGATGCGTCAGCCGCCGACCCTGGTCTTATCGCCAGCTACCGATCCAGCAACGCTGGCCGCAGCGAGCACGGTTGCCTTTGCGGTGGGCCGCTGGTCGGCGTTAAGCGGGCAAGATCCGGCGCTGGCAGTGGATGCAACGGTGCCCGATCAAGCGCCGGCAATTGCGGTTGTTTTGGGCGCCTTGCCAGCAGGCGATTGGGGGCAGGTGCGCTGGAATGGCGGCAACTATGAGGTGAACGGAGAGTTGATTCCGGCTGAGCACGGGTTACTGGCGCTTGTCACCATTGCTCCACCACGCTTGCTGGTAGCCGGGGCCTCGCCAACTGCTCTGGCATACGCGGCGCGCGCGTTGACAACCTCGTTGCCGGCTGCTCCGTTGCTGGCCGTGACCCAGCCGCCGCCGGAGGCGGTCGCAGTGGCATGGCAGGAGAGCGCGGCTAGTTTTGCTCAGTTGGGCATTGGTCAGCGGCAGGTGACCGGCGCAGGAGAACATCGAATCGATTATGCCTTTGAGCGTCCGCCTGAGTGGGATGTACGGGTTGGGGCGACGCTGGAATTGCATGTTGTCACAGCCGCCGGTTTGTTGTCCGACTCGTCGTGGTTGGCGGTAGCCGTAAATGGGATTACGCTCGGTTCGCAACGGTTACGGGTTGACACAAGTGCCGTAGAGCGATACCGGTTCGAATTGCCCGCCGATCTGCTGAATAGCGATCTGGCTGGCACGCCGTTGCGTCGGCTTGATCTGCAAGTGCGCCTCTATCTCGATCTTCCCAATATCGGTTGCGAAGAGGTTGATCCGGCGGCGGCCTGGGCAATCGTCATGCCATCTTCAGCGTGGCGATTGCCACACGATCCGGCGGCAGCGAATGATTTGGGGCGTTTTCCGGCGGTATTGAGCGGGAACAATGCCGCGCGGCTGGTATTGCCATCCCAACCCACGTCCGCAGAGGTGCAGGCGGGTTTAGAGTTGGCCGCAGCCGTTGGACGCTGGAGCGCAAAGCCTTCTATGCCACCACCTGCGCTGGTTACGGTGGATGCGCTGGGCGAAACGCGTAGCGGGCCGCTGGCAATTCTGGGCGATCGAAACCGGCATCCGCTGACGCTGGAACTCAATCTTTCTGCGAGTACTCCATTTGTCTATCAACCGGGTCGCGGCGCGCAGGCAACGTTGCACATTGTGCCATCGCCATGGCAGAACGGTGAGTGGATATTGGTGATCGACGCGGCTGACGGTAATGGTTTGCGGCTAGGGGTGCGGGCTTTGCGTGAACGGGCATTACTGGAGGTGTTGCAGGGCAGGCAAGCGCAGATTACCGGCGATCCAGAGATCACTGTTGTGCCGTTAGCGGCGCCGTTGGCGTTGCCGCCACAAAGCCTGACGCCGCGGGTGGAAGTGGTATTGCTCGAACGCATTCCGGCCTGGCAGATTGTGGGCGGGATTGTATTGCTAGCCCTGATTGCAACGGCGGCGCTGGTCGCGCGCATCCGTTGGCTGCGGAAACCGTGAGAAATGCGGGGCGAGTAGCGACTCGCTTGAGAATATCGCTCACTACGCAACTATGGAGTATTCGCCACTTCGCGCCATCTTTACGCATGCTGGTTGGGGGCCGGCGGAATGGGCGGCGTTTCGGCGCGGCCTGATCAAAATCCTGGTCATTACCAACCTGACCCTTGGCGCCTATTACCTGCTCTGGCGAGGTTTCGTCTCGCTCAACTGGCATGCATGGCTGTTTGCCCTGGCGCTATTCGGCGCAGAACTCTACAGCTATATCGGTAGCGTTCTCTTTGGTCTCACCGTCTTTCGGTTGCGTGAACGAGGCGAGCCGCCGCCAGCGCCGGCGGGGTTGCGGGTCGATGTCTTCATCACGTGCTACAACGAGCCAGTCGAGCTGGTGCGGAAGACGGTGCGCGCAGCAGTGGCAATTCGTTATCCCCACCAGACCTATTTGCTCGATGACGGCGCCAATCCGGCGATGCGGGCAATGGCGGTTGAAGAGGGGTGCGGCTATATTACCCGTTCATCAGTGTGGCAGGGGTTTGATCGGCATGCCAAGGCCGGCAATCTGATCAATGCGCTCGAGCAGACAACGGGCGATTTCATCTTGATCCTTGATGCCGATCAGGTACCGTTGCCTCACATCCTCGACCGGACATTGGGCTACTTTGCCGATCCCGAGGTGGCGTTAGTGCAAACACCCCAACACTTCATCAATGTGCCACCCGGCGATCCGTTTGGCAGTCATGCGCCACTCTTTTATGGCCCGATCCAGCAGGGCAAGGATGGCTGGAATGCAGCTTTTTTCTGCGGATCGAATGCTGTCTTGCGCCGCGAAGCGCTGGCGCGGATGGGAGTGTATTTTTTTGTGCGCGATGTCGAGCGCCGGATTCGGCGCGCTTTGCGCGAAGCAGATACAGTTATTCGACGGGCTGAACGGCGGCTGCTCAAAGCGGATCGGCAGCGTATTGCGCCGGCGTTGCGCGCGCTACGCAAGGCAGTGGCGCAGGCGCGACGTGAGCTTGATCGAGGCGATACCTTCCAGGAGGTGACGGAACGGTTTCAGCGCCGGGTGGAAGAGGCTGCGCGTCTAGTCGTAGCGGACGATTTGCGGCAGATTATGGCAGATCTGGCGGAAATCCAGTCGGCTGAAGCCGCCGATATTATGCGTTCGCTCAATGATGAGGCGTTGCTGGCAGAGCTGGCGGCCCGCGACCGCTCGCCGTTGGCGGCGATCGAGACGGTGCGACAATTGATCCCGCTGCTTGTCAATGAAGCGATGGATTATTTGCCAATTTCAACTATCTCGGTCACCGAAGATATGTCCACCTCAATGCGGTTGCACGCAACAGGATGGAAATCGGTGTATCACGACGAAATATTGGCCCACGGTCTGGCGCCAGAAGATCTGCGCAGCGCATTGCAGCAGCGGTTGCGGTGGGCGCAGGGCACCATTCAGGTGCTGCTGCGGGAAAATCCGCTGACTCTACCGGGATTGAGTCTCGGCCAGCGGCTCGCCTACTTTGATACGATGTGGAGTTATCTGTCGGGAATACCTACAATTATTTATCTGATTTCGCCACCGCTTTATCTCATCTTTGGTCTCTTGCCAGTCAATGCGCTATCAGATGAATTTTTCTGGCGACTGGTTCCGTATCTTGCCGTCAATCAACTGCTGTTTGCCGTGATCAGTTGGGGACGACCGACATGGCGCGGTCAACAGTACAGTTTGGCTCTCTTTCCACTCTGGATCAAGGCTGTGGTGACAGCGGCGGGAAATGTGTGGTTTGGCAAAAAACTCGGCTTCATCGTAACGCCCAAGACGCGCCAGCATGGGCGTTATTTCGGCCTGGTGCGCTGGCAAATTGCAATGATGGCGCTCCTGGCCGTATCTATCGTGATCGGGTTAGGACAACTGGCGTTGGGTTGGCGCAATGACGGGTTGCCGGTGCTTGTCAATGTCTTCTGGGCAGTGTACGATCTGATTATGCTCAGCGTAGTCATCGATGCTGCAATGTACCAGCCATCAGAGGAGCAGTAGTCTGATATGCGTGATGATTTTGCCAAAGGAGCAGACATGGAGATCACGGTCAACCCGGCGGGTCAACAAGCAGTGGTAGTGAAATTGAGTGGACGGCTTGATCTCCTGGTTGCGGCTGATGTGAAGCAGCGCTTGGCCCAGGTCGTGAATGAGGGGTTTCGGCTGATTGTGGTCGATATGAGCGAGGTCAGCTTTGTCGATAGTTCGGGATTGGGCGCGCTGATTGGCGGTCTGAAAGCCGCGCGGCTGGCCGGAGGCGATTTGAGACTGGCCAGTCCGGGTCCGCAGGCGCAGGCGATGCTAGAATTGACAACGCTTCATCGAGTGTTAAAGCCTTACCCAAATGTGACTGAGGCGTTACAGGCCGGGTAATAGTTAACGAGTGCCGTTATGCGCCGAATCGAGCGCCATTACGAATTGAGTACTGTGCCGGCTGAAGGGATTGCTCAGTTGCACGCCGCCCTGGATACATTTTGGGCAGAGGCGGAAGTGACAACTGACATACAGATTCGATTTGGCACAGCGCTGGCTGAAGTGGTAGCAAACATTTTGCAATATGCAGTGACACCTGGTGATGCGCCGATTCGGTTACGGTTACGCTGTTCGCCGCAGCGACTAGAGGCGCGCGTGGTCGATAACGGAAAAGCATGGGCAATGCCGGCGGCAACGTTGATGTTGCCTGATGATTGGGAAGAGAGTGGTCGTGGACTGGCAATTGCCCAGGCCTTTCTCGACACACTGCAATACCGCCGCCTGGGGAATGTGAATTGCTGGCGACTGGTATTGTCTGCCACAACTGACTGATTACGGTGTGGGCGTAAGCGTTGGTTGCGGCGTGCCGATCAGTGATGGAATGAGCAACGTCTGACCGGGTTGGATGAAGTTGGGATCGGTGAGGTTATTGGCGGCGACGATTTCATCGACGGTGAGACCAAACCGTTCGGCGATTGCGCTAAGCGTATCACCGGCCTGCACGATATAGAGCGCCGCTATGGTTGGTGTCGGGCGCGGCGCGCTGGCATAGGCGGTAGCAGTGGCGTCTATGTCAAGCGTAGGCGCTGGCGTAATGTCGAGAATGGCCGGCATTGTAATCAGAGGGCGTGGTGGCGGATCGGGCAGGCATGCAGTGAGCATAAGGCCAGCCTGAACGATTAGAAGGCAGATTGAACCGATCCACCAGAAACGAGCCATGCGCAGTTCTCCTTGACCGATCGATCACAGCCTCTCATTGTACCGATCACGAGAATGAGCGTCAATCATAGCCGGTCGATTGGTTTACTTCTGTTTTGCTTGATCATCTGCTCTACCAGGGTGGTAACCTGAGCCGGTTGAATGGCAGCCATACATTCAGGTGGGTCAGTTCCGCGTGGACAGGTTGCAAAGACACCGCATGGACTACAGGGCAGGCCAGCGCTGATCACGCGCTGACGGTGGGGGTCTCCCCACGGGCCGAAGCGGTGCGGGTCACTCGGCCCGAAGAGATGAATTGTTGGCACTCCCTGGCTAACCGCAATGTGGAGGGGGCCGCTATCAACGCCGATAACCAGCGTGGCGTGAGCGAACAGGGCAGCAAGGCGCTCGATGGTGAGTTCGGCGCTAAGGGTGAGCGTGTCGGGATGCGCAGCGGCAATCAACGCCAATCTGCCACTCTCGGCAGGGCTGCCGGTCAGGGCGATACGTCGATCTGGTTGCCGGATGGCTGCAATCAGTTCAATCCAATGCGATTCAGGCCAGTGCTTGGTTGGGCCGCCGGTGCCGGGATGGATGATAATCAACTGCTCGGCTGGCCTGACATGCTGTTGCTGCCATGCTGCGGCCCATGCGCGCGCGGCGGCAGAAGGTGAGAAGCGGAGCGCCGTGGGCGTGGCCGGTTGGCCAGTGAGCGCGGTAACAAGATCAAGCGCCTGTTGGGTGACGTGCTGGCGGGGATCGTAGGGGAGCGCCTGACTGAGCAGAGGTCGGCAGAGGGGATGGGCAAAGCCGATCCGGTGTGGAATGCCGGCGAGGAGCGCTAAGGCCGCACCCCACCAGTGGTCGTCACGCAACATGAGCGCGGCATCGTAACGCTGCCGGCGCAGTTGCCATGCCTCGCGCAACAGAAGGAGGTAGGGAGCGAGCAGCGCAGGTTTTGCGGCGGCGCGGTCGAAAGCGGGAAAGGGTAGGGTGCTGAGGGTATCGAGTTCGGGCAGACGTTGCCACATTGGCGCAGCCCATGGCCCCACCAGCGCGGTGAGATGGGCAGCAGGCAAAGCGCTGCGGAGAGCAGCCAGCGCCGGTGTTGCCAGCAGCAGATCGCCGAGATGATCGGGTTTGATGATTAGCACCCGTTGCGGCGGGTGCGCCGGGTTACGGCGCACCCACGGACGGGCTATGATGGCCAGCAGGCGGAGCAGTAACGCGCGCATAGGATTGACGCCGACACGTGAATGATGTCATGAGATACCATCACGTCTCAGAACAACAACGCGCTGGCTTCGCGGGCAAGCTGGCGCAGGCGTTCGGCATCCGCTTGATTGCCCCGTTTCGTTTCGGCTTCAGCCCGCTCGTTAAGGCGGCGGGCCAGCTCAGGCGTAATCATAGTCATATTCTTGCGCAACATGCGCGTTGCTTCAACGGCAGTCTCTTGCGCAAGTAGCTCGTTGATAAAGCGATCTTCAGGCGAGAGGCGCGATTCGATAATCTCACGCGCGGTAGCAGCCAGCATCTCAAGTTGCGCCACCAGCCCGGCGCTCCCGGCGTGTTGCGCAGCGGCAATACTGGCCGAAATGACCGTCAACAAGCCTTCGTCAACCTCTGCCGCTCGTTCGCGCAGGGCCGCAGCCGGATCGGGCGCAGCCAGAACGGCATCGATCAAGGCGCTACCGCGCTCGAACAGCTCTTGCGCCGCGCGGTCAATCTCTTCAACCAGCTCAAGAATTCGCGCGCGCCGCGCCGTCAACATCTGCGCTGTTGCCGTATCGCCGGCGGCTTCGGCGGCTTCGATCTGCTCCGTCCACAATTCAAAGAAACCGTAATCGATCAGCGGGCGCAATTCCTGGATCAGGGCAGGTAATTCGTCATCACCAGCCGCGCGCAGCCGCTCGATGGCTGTCTTCACCTCTTCGGCTGCGGCGAGCGCTGCGGCGCGAGCAGTGTATGCCATCAGCTTCTCGCGCACCTTGATCAACATCGAGCGCATCTGAGCCTGGGCATCATTGGTGGCGTTGATAAATGCATCGAGCGTGGCAAAAAACTCTGGAGTCAGGTCGGCGTTGTAACGTTGCGCTGCCTCAGTAAACTGCTTATCATCCTCAAGCAGATTGACCAGCTCGGTCAAGATTTCAACATAGCGGTTTTGGCGGCGCAAATCTTCGGCAGACACGCCATCAGCTTCGTAGATAGCTTCGAGCAATGATTGGAGAGTAAGAAAACGACGCGGCGCCAGCAGATAACCTCGCGGCGTTTCGGCAGGTAGCGCGCGCATCATAAACGCGGAAGCATCGCCGATGAAGCGATCGATCTCCTGAGGTTGACTGTTCAGCTCTTGGGGTACATAGACCAGAAAGAGCTGCTTTCCAGCATCGTGGTAGATGAGCGGCGCACTGAGCATACTTGCCAGGCCACAGCCAGGACAGACGGCGACATTGAGCTGACCGGTGAGCAGAGCTGCTTTCAGTTCAGGTTGTTCACCGCCATCGACCAGCGTATAGACCAGCGCGCGAAAGCGAGTGCCGCATGATGGACAGGCGAGTTGTACCGGTTGAGGTGGGGCCGAAGGCATTGATCTTCTCCAGTATTCATCCCATTCACTAGCCGCTGATTATACCACTCGTCGCCCAACTACGGCGTAGAGTGGGTCACTCAGCCAGTGATGAGGTGATCGATCAAGGCAGCGGATCTGTTCAAAGCCACCGGCCAGTTCAAAGTAGTAGCGCACCAGTTCAAGATGCTGGCGGTCGTTGGTTGCCAGCCAGATCCGAACTGCTTTGCTGGGAAAGCAGCGGTTAGAGAAGGTGACGATGAAGGGGCCACCCGGTTTGAGAATGCGGGCCACCTCGGCAAAGACCTCAACCGGACGAGTCATATACTGGATTGAAACGGTGCAAACGACGCCATCGAACGTTGCATCGGCGAAGGGTAACTGCGGATTCGCGTTGAGATCGTGGATCACGTACTCGTGCAGTTGTGGATTCAGCCGCATCTCTTCTTCGTTAAGACCCAGTCCAACCACACGCTGTAGCGGAATATCATCGGGTAGATGGCTGACATAACTGCTCATCAAATCGAGCAGGCAGCCACCCTGGGGCAGCTCTTCACGGATCAATTGAGTGACGGCGCAACGCGCCAGTTCATCAATATGGGCGGTGAGACGGGGGTAAAGATAGAAGAGGCGATCATCATTTTCGTCATAACGTTCGAAGTATTCGGGAGGAAGACCACTTTTCCGCACTACTGCCCCCATCTATGCATTCATTATCTGACATCGATCATTGAAGATTTGCTCGTGAATGACAGAGCGACAATACAAATTCCCGTCCAGTTGCCGACATCGGCCTGGAACTTTCATCGGGATGGTTGTTACATCACTAACACGCATTGAATAGCGCTATGTTATAGTATAGGTCGGTTTTCGATTTGAGCGCAAGGGCGAGGTACGAGATGCGGGCGATCCAGATACACCAGACCGGTGGGCCAGAGCAGTTGCAACTGGTCGATATTCCATTGCCGGAGCCGGGTGCGGGACAGGTGCGGGTGAAAGTCGCGGCAGCCGGGGTTAATTTTATCGACATCTACCATCGCAGCGGTCTCTACCCGCAGCCGTTGCCGTTTACTCTGGGGCTTGAAGTGGCGGGCACGGTTGATGCGGTTGGCACAGGGGTGACCGGGTGGAACCCGGGTGACCGGGTTGGTTGCGTGACCGCAATCGGCGGGTATGCCGAATATGCGCTGGCTTCCGCAGACAAGCTGGTGCGTATACCAGACAATGTTGATCTGGAAACGGCAGCGGCAGTGCTATTGCAGGGCATGACGGCTCACTATCTGACTTTTAGCACCTTTCCGTTGAAAGCGGGTGATACCTGTCTGGTGCATGCGGCGGCTGGCGGCGTGGGATTGCTGCTGATTCAAATCGCCAAACGGCTGGGAGCGCGGGTGATCGGCACCGTCTCGACCGAGGAGAAGGCGGCGCTGGCGCGGGCTGCTGGCGCTGATGAAGTGGTCATCTACACTCGCGAGTCGTTTGTTGAGCGCGCCCGCGCCTTTACCGATGGTCGCGGTGTTGATGTCGTCTACGACTCGGTGGGAGCAAGCACGGTGGAAGGCAGTCTCGACAGCTTGCGGCCACGCGGGATGTTTGTCACGTTTGGCAACGCCAGCGGGCCGGTGCCACCAATTTCGCCGTTGACGCTCAGCAGCAAGGGATCGCTGTTTATGACCCGGCCAACCCTCTTTCACTACATCGCCACGCCCGATGAGCTACGCTGGCGGGCACATGATCTCTTTGCCTGGATTGGGGCAGGTGAGTTGCAGGTACGGATCGACCGCCGCTATCCACTGACCGAGGCGGCTGCGGCGCAAGTGGCGCTGGCAAACCGGGCAACGAGCGGGAAGCTACTGCTGATTCCGTAAGAGGTTTCCACAACAACGGCGCGGTAGGGAAGAGAACAGACATTGCGCGTATCTCATTCACACCTCGCCTGACGCCAATGCAGTTCACGTCGCGGTGATGCACAAACGGGCACGCCGCGGCGTTGTTTATTGATCGCCATCAGTAAGGAGTTTAGCAATGCGTCTGGTGATGAAATTCGGCGGTACCTCGGTTGGCAGTGCCGAGGCAATACGGCGAGTCGTCGAGATTGTAGGCTCGCATGCTCGCGAACACGAGGTTGTGGTGGTCGTGTCGGCGATGAATGCGCCTGATCTGCGCACAACCGATACCCTGATTGCCGCCGCCAGGGCCGCAGCGGCAGGTAATGGCGATGCCACTGCGCAGGTAGCGCCGCGATTGCTCGAGATGCATATGCGAGTAGCTGCCGAGCTACTCTCTCCTGACGAGCGCGCCAACCTTGAGCCGCAGATTCGGGCAATGCTCGATTACATGAGTGATTTGTCGCGCAGCATTGCTGTTTTAGGCGAACTGACACCACGCGCGCTCGATCTGTTTAGCGGCCTGGGTGAGCGACTCAATGCGCGCCTGATCGCCGCTGCCTTGCGCAGCGCCGGCATTGAGGCTGAGGCAATTGATGCCACCGAATTGATTGTGACCGATGATCGTTACGGCAATGCCTCGCCTCTTGAACCGGATACTCGCGAGCGCAGTCGCGCAAGGTTGTTGCCGTTGTTGGCGTCCAACCGGGTGCCGGTTGTGACCGGTTTTATCGGCGCAACCCGGGCTGGTGTGCCGACGACATTGGGGCGTGGCGGTTCTGACTACACCTGCGCAATCCTGGGAGCCGATCTCGATGCCGATGAGGTCTGGTTCTGGAAAGAGGTGGATGGAGTATTGTCGGCTAACCCAAAGGTGGTGCCGGAAGCGCGCACATTGCCGCGTCTCTCGTATGCTGAGATGAGCGAGATGGCTTATTACGGCGCGAACGTGTTGCATCCCAAGACAGTGCAGCCGCTGGTGCATCGTCGCATCCCGATTCGGATTCGCAATACCTTCAACCCTGCCCATCCGGGCACGCTTATTGACGCAGAAGGCGATAGCGGGAGCGTGCATGCGATTACGGCTATCAAAGGGCTGAGCCTGATCACGGTCGGTGGGCCGGGGATGCTGGGCCTCACCGGTGTAGCGGCACGCATTTTTGGCGCAGTGGCGCGCGTCGGCGCGAATATCTTGCTCATTTCACAGGCCAGCAGCGAGCAGAGTGTCTGTTTTGCGGTGCCGGGTGATGAGGCAGCGAAAGTAGTGAACGAACTGCGTTGTGAACTCGACCGTGAATTTGCGGCCCACGATGTCGAGCATATCGGCGTGATCACGCCGGTAGTGATTGTCGCGGTCGTCGGTTCGGGCATGCGCGGCACACCGGGAATTGCCGGACGGGTGTTCGGTGCGCTCGGCGCGGCGGGGGTGAATGTAATCGCAATTGCGCAGGGGAGCACTGAAAACAACATCTCGCTGGTCGTTGCCGATGCCGATGCTGACAAAGCTGTGCGCGCAGTGCATGCCGCGTTTGTAAACTAACAACCATACTGGCACGCGCAGACGCCGCAACAACCCGGTTGATGGGCGTCTGCGCGCTGGCCTAGCGTCTGCTCAGCGCAAGGTGGGCTTCGTGCAACAGACGCTCGGTTGTATCCCAGCCGACGCAACCATCGGTCAGCGAGACGCCATATTTCAAGATGCTACGGTCGGCAACAAGCGGCTGTTTTCCCTCGAACAGGTTACTCTCGAGCATCATGCCGATAATTGGCAGATCCTCCTCGACCATGTAGCCGAGCACTGTCTGCCAAACAGCTTCCTGACGGCGAAAATCGCCCCCTGAATTGGCGTGGCTGCAATCGATCATCACTGCCGGCGCGCGTTCGGCTTCGCGCATCAGTCGGGTGGCTTGCACGATATACTCCAGATGGTAGTTGGGGCCGTGACGCCCACCACGCAGAATGACGAAGCTGTCCGGGTTGCCGGTAGTGCGCACAACACTACTCCGACCATCTTCATCAATGCCAAGAAAGCTGTGCGGCACTGCCGCTGAAACACACGCATTCACTGCAACCTGAATGCCGCCATCGGTACCGTTTTTAAAGCCGACCGGCATCGAGATACCGCTGGCCAGAGCGCGATGGGTCTGCGCTTCGCTGGTGCGGGCGCCGATGGTGGCCAGACTGATCTGATCGTCGAGGTATTGCGGGCTAATCGGGTCGAGCATCTCAGTTGCAACCGGCACGCCAAGTTCGTTGATCGCCAGCAAGAGCTGACGAGCGATGCGCAGACCGGCAGCCATGTCAAACGAACCGTCGAGATGGGGATCGTTGATCAACCCACGCCAACCGACGGTCGTGCGCGGTTTTTCGAGGTATGCGCGCATGACGATTAATAACTGATCGCCGAGTGGCTGTTGCAAAGCCTGCAACCGACGCGCATAGTCAAGCGCTGCTTCCGGGTCGTGGATTGAACATGGGCCGACAACCATGACTCGACGCTGATCATCGCCGCGCAGGATGCGGCGAATCGCGGCGCGGGTTTCGGCTACCGTCCTGGCTGCCGCAGGGCTGATGGGCAATTCGGCTTTCAGCGCCCGTGGTGGTTGCAGTGGAGTCAGTTCACGGACGTGCAGATTGGCTAGCGGTATCTGGTTCATAGATGTTTCATCTCAACATGAGCGCGCGCAGATGCAGCGAGCGATAATAATGATCTCTCGCAGCATCTGCCAGGTAACCGGACGCGGCGCGCGTGACGCAACTCCTGGTATCAGTATACTCTGAATTACCGTTCAGCCTGTCATCGAGCATTACCGGGTAAACCGGGCGATTGCGCAGCATACCCGACTCTGCTACGATGACGCTTATGCGCCGGCCATAATTCGCTTGTAAGCGGCGCGCAGCGCTTCGGCTTCATCATTGCTCAACGGCAACAACGGCAAGCGCAGCGCTGTCTCCGGTAGATTGCTGGTCCAGGTCAGCGCAGCTTTCAACGCCGGCGGTGTGTTCATCGGATCGATCAGGTCGCGCACTGCGCTCAGCCGAGCCTGAGCTGCCGAAACATCGCCGCCATTGTGGAAAGCGTCAAAGACGGCGCGGGCGAGCTGTGGGAAAGCGCTCGAGAGAGCGGTAATCGCTCCGGCGGCACCGCCGGCCAGCGCGCGAGCGATCAGGCGATCACTACCGGTAAAGATGCGCAGTTGCGGGTAGCGGTCGATCAGCATCTTTGAATGTTCCCAATCGCCACTACTGTCTTTGAGACCGAAAAATTGACCGGGATGACTCTCGATCAGTCCATCGATGATCGAGGTTGTAATCGGCACGCCGGTAACTTGTGGGATGTGGTAGAGCATCACGCGCGCGTCGGCAGGGAGGGCATCGCAGAGAGCGCGGAAATAGGCCAGAATGCCGGTTTCGCTCGGCTGTTTGATGTAGAATGGCGGCATCACGAGAATGGCATCGACACCGAGGTCGATTGCAGCCCGGCTGAGCGCAATCGTATCGGTCAGCGCCGCGCAGCCGGTGCCGGCAATGACACTCAATTCACCGCGATGCTGCATAATGATTTCCAGCGCGCGCGTTCGTTCGGCAACGCTCATCGACGGGCCTTCACCAGTAGTGCCAAGCGCCAGGACACCGTGCAAACCACCATCGGCCAAAAATTGCAAATATCCTGGCAGCCACTCATAATCGACCGGTCCCACATCACTGGTGAACGGCGTAAGCATAGCGCTAATAATGCCGCGAATCTCTGCCATATGATCCTCCTTGAACAGTGACCATTTGGGTAACTCTACCACAAGTTGCCGTCTCTGCCACATGGTGTAGAATCAGTCAGCGGTAGACGCTCTCAACAGTGAAGAAGGCAGTTATGAAAGGACTTGTGCTTAGCGGCGGCAAAGGCACCCGGTTGCGTCCGATTACTTATACCAGCGCCAAGCAGTTGGTGCCGGTGGCAAACAAACCGGTGCTCTTCCGTGTGATCGAGGCAATTCGTGATGCTGGAATTACCGACATCGGGATCGTGATCGGTGATACCGGCGACGAAATCCGGTCAGCCGTCGGCAATGGTCGCCGATGGGGAGTGAAGATTACGTACATCCCACAAGAAGCGCCACTGGGGTTGGCTCACGCGGTGAAGATCAGTCGCGATTTTCTCGGCGATGAACGGTTTGTGATGTTCCTGGGTGATAACTGTATTCAGGGCGGAATCAGTCCGCTGATCGAGCAGTTTGGCCGCAGCAACTACAACGCGCAGATCGTGTTGAAAAAGGTGAGTGATCCCCGTTCGTTCGGTGTAGCCGAACTGGATGACGACGGGCGGATCATTCGGTTGGTGGAGAAGCCGCGCGAGCCAAAATCGGATCTGGCGCTGGTTGGCATCTACATGTTCGATCATCACGTGTTCGAGGCAGTCGAAGCGATTCGACCGTCGGCGCGCGGCGAGCTTGAGATTACTGACGCCATCCAGTGGCTGGTGAGTAACGGCTACGAGGTGTACCCTTATGTCCACGAGGGCTGGTGGATCGATACCGGCAAGAAAGACGACATGCTTGAAGCAAATCGACTGGTGCTTGACGAGTTAGAGCCATCGGTGCAGGGGTACGTCGATCGCGACTCGCAGTTGATCGGCAAGGTGATCATCGAGCAGGGCGCCGAGGTCATCAACAGCACGATTCGCGGTCCGGCCATTATCGGTGAGCACACGCGCATTGTGAACGCATATGTCGGGCCGTTTACCTCAATCTATCACCATTGCCATATCGAAGAGTGCGAGATCGAACACAGCATCGTGCTGGAATACTGCACTATTCGCGGCCTGCCACACCGTCTGGAGGATAGCCTGATCGGGCGTAATGTTGAAATCGGACGCAGTCCGCTCCGTCCGAAAGCGTATCGGTTTATGTTGGGCGATAACAGTTCGGTGGGTGTGCTATAGCCACCTTGCAGGCTGCTCGTTATTCATTGGTCACATATGTCGCGCCACACGTCATAGACGGTATTTTTAGGCACCCCCAATTCCTGGGCAGCGCGACGCACTGCGGCGCTGCCCCGCAAACCTTGCTCGCTGAGGCTGCGCAAATATGCAGCGATAGTTTCCTCGGTCACAGTGGTCGTTTGCGCGCGCAGGCGGTAACGGTCGCGTTTTCGATCGCTGACCGGCTCGGCGCCGGCAATGACAATCGTGAACTCGCCGCGCGGTGACTGTTGACTGAAGTGTTCAATGAGTTCATCAGCCGTGCCTCGAAATATCGCTTCGAAGCGCTTGGTCAGGTCATTGGCAACAGCGAGCGGGCGCGGGCCGAGAACAGCGGCAATATCGCGTAGCGCTTCGAGCAGGCGGTGGGGCGTTTCAAAACAGATCACGGTGATGGTCAGGTCGGCAATCTCATCGAGTAATGCGCGTCGTTCGCGCGATTGGCGGGGTAGAAAGCCGATAAACGCGAAACGACTGGTATCCATACCCGATGCGACCAGAGCGGCGATTGGCGCGCTCGGGCCGGGGATGACAACAACCTGGTGACCCGCAGCAAGACATGCCTGCACCAATTCCTGACCGGGATCGGCAATCGCCGGTGTGCCGGCATCTGAGACCAGCGCCACATCACCTGCTTGCAATGCCGCCAAAATATCATCGCGCCGCGTCAGTTTATTGTGCTCGTGGTAGGAGATACACGGCGTGGTGATCTGGTAGTGATCGAGCAAGATGCGGGTGTGGCGGGTGTCTTCAGCCGCAATGAGTCGCACTTCGCGCAAAATGCGCAACGCGCGCAGGGTTATGTCTTCGAGATTGCCGATTGGTGTTGCGACAAGATAGAGTGTGCCCATCATCTCAATCTACTGATGCGCAGATGCCGCAATGTCGGCGGATGGCTGTCGATCTGGCAATATGCGCCACAATCTGACATGGGCTGACGAGAGAGGCATCTGCGCGGATCTTACCGGTTTTGGGGAAAATCCTGCTTTACATCGCTGACCGGCACCCCCAGTTGCGCGCGCCAGTAATCCAACACCTCGGCGACGATCTGTTCAATCCCAATTTCAGGTTGCCAGCCGGTAGCCGCGCACAGTTTGCGATTGTCTCCTTGCAAGATCGGCTCGTCAACCGGGCGCAGACGGGCAGGATCAAGTTGCACGGTAACTGGTGTTCGTCCCAGCGCAATGACCAGATCAACAATATCACCGATCCGCACGGCCTTCCCTGAACAAAGATTGTACACTTCGCCGGGCGTGCCGTGTTCGAGCAAGAGCCACAGTGCCCGCGCCACATCGCGGGTGTGGGTAAAATCGCGTTTCGGCGCGAGGTTGCCCACGTAGATCACCGGCGGTTGCTGACCGGCTTCAATCAGAGCCATCTGACGGCAGAAGGTCTGGATCGAGCAACGATCCCCCTGGCGCGGGCCAACATGGTTAAACGAGCGGGTCACAACCACGTGCATGCCATAACTGGCGTGATACTGCAAACCGCTCAGCTCGGCAGCGACCTTGCTCACCCCATAGGGGCTAGCTGGGCGCAAAGGGTGATCTTCGCGAATGGGCACTTCGTCAGGGCGCACCGGCCCATACTCGGCGCTGGTACCGGCAATGTGAATCCGGGCCTGGGGCACATGGCGACGCGCTGCCTCAAGTAGATTGATAGTGCCTTCCACATTGGCCCGCATGGTCAGGATTGGCGCATCCCACGATGCGCTGGGGTAGCTTTGGGCAGCGAGGTGAAAGATACGATCAGGTTGGGCGGCAGCGACAGCGCGATCAATCGAAAACGCATCTTCGATGTCGCCTTCGTGAATGGTGATTTTTCCTTCCAGATGCGCAATCGGGCGCGGATCGCTCCGCCAGCGCTTAAAGGCATGGATCTCTAACCCGGGAATTGTCAACAGGTAATCGGCCAGAAAACTACCAACCGGGCCGGTGATGCCGGTAATGAAAACTCGCATAACACCTCCGCTCTGTTTCGCCGCTAATCATACCACGTTCGCGTGAGAAGCATCGATTGCTCTAACTACGTGTGCCGCTGATGAAGCGAGTAAAACGGTATTGTTCGTGGATGCCGTTGCGGGCCGGGTTGTGTGGCGACACCAATGCCAACGCGCGATGCCGTGGCAGTCACCGGGCAGCGATTGGATGAGATGATCGTGGCAGGCCGGGCTATTAGTGATCTGGAAGCCGGATTTGACAGTCGATGCAGCGTGAGTCATAATCTTGTTGAAACAATGTTTCATTATGGAGGTATATACAATGAATGCGATCCAAAGAGTTTTCATAATTGCGCTCGTAGTGCTTTTGGTTGCCGGTTGTGGTCAGGCGCCAGCGAGCCAGACCTCGACTGCACCGGAACCGATTGCCGTCATGGCCAGCACGAGCATTGTGGCCGATGTGGTGCGGCAGATTGGCGGAGAGCGGGTGCAGGTAGCGACAATTGTGCCGATTGGCGCCGACGCCCACAATTACGAGCCGTCGCCGCAGGATCTGGCGCGCGTAAATGAAGCGAGGGCAATCTTCACGGTTGGCGCCGGTTATGAAGAGTTTATTGAGCGCCTCATTACCAGTTCGGGCACACAGGCGGAAGTGGTGGCGTTGTCAGAAGGTTTGGTTCTGCGCGAGCTGAGTGCAGAAGAAGCTGTCGGGCATTCGCGCGGTGAAGAGCATGGCGCAGAACACGGCGACGAGCACGGTGACGAACATAGCGACGAGCACGGTGACGAACACAGCGACGAGCACGGTGAAGAGCACAGCCATGCAGCGGGTACAATCGATGGTCACACCTGGACAGACCCGGCCAATGTAAAAGCGTGGGCTGATCTGATCGCCTCTACCTTAAGTCGGATCGATCCGGCAGGCGCAACGATGTACACGTCACGCGCTGCTGACTATCAACGTCAGCTCGATGAACTCGATCGTTGGATTGCAGAGCAGTTTGCGGCGATTCCGGCTGAACGGCGGCTGATCGTCTCGGATCACATCATCTTTGGTTATCTGGCCGATCGGTATGGGTTGCGCCAGTTGGGCGCTATTATTCCGGGGGTAAGCACCAGCGCTGCGCCTTCAGCGCAAGAGCTGGCGGCATTGCAAGATTTGATCGCCGATCACGGGGTGACGGCGATCTTCGTTGGCGACATTGCTAACCAGCAATTGGCCGAGCAGATTGCCCGCGATACCGGCATTAAGATTGTGCCGGTATTGACTGAGTCGCTCACTGATACGAATGGGCCGGGCGCAACCTATATCGACTATATGCGCTACAACGTGCAGCAAATGGCTGATGCGCTGCGCGGGTAAACCGGTTTCTCGTTTACAATCATGGGGCGACGCAGCGCGTTGCCCCTTTGTGTATTAAACAAGATGTGGCGTGATAGGAACATGATATGGCTGTCTCGTCTGTATCTGAACCGGCAACGTCTGCGACGACGACTGCTGTGCCGGCGCTCACCATTCGCCATCTGACCGCGCGCTATCGCCAGATTGAGGCATTGAGCGATATTTCCATCGAAATCCAGGCTGGTGAACAGGTGGCCGTTGTTGGCCCCAACGGCGCCGGTAAGAGTACGTTGCTAAAGGCGATTGCCGGCCTGCAACCGATCACCACCGGTGAGATTCGAGTATTCGGCACTGAACGGCCTGAACCGAATACAATCGCCTATGTGCCGCAACGCTTGCAGGTTGACTGGCGGTTTCCTGTCTCGGTGAGTGATGTGGTGTTGATGGGACGGGTTGGGCGGATCGGTCTCTTTCGCCGCCCATCGCGCCACGATCGCGAGTTAGCGCAGCGGGCGCTCGAACGGGTCGGGTTGGCGGCTTTTGCCGATCGACAGATTGGGCAGTTATCGGGCGGGCAACAGCAGCGTGTGTTTCTGGCGCGCGCGCTGGCTCAGGAAGCGCGTCTCTTGCTGATGGATGAACCGCTAGTTGGGCTTGATATTCCCTCTCAAGACGAAATCTTCCGAACTCTGGCCGCCTTGCGGGCCGAAGGAGTAACAGTTTTGACCGCGTTGCACGATCTGCAACAGGCAGCGCGCTATTTTGATCGGGTCATGTTATTGAACCGTCGCCTGATCGCGTGCGCGCCAGCGCGGGTAGCCTTTACCGCCGCTAATCTGGTGGCAACCTATGGTGGTCATCTCCATTTGCTGAGTGATGGTGATGGCTTACTCACCGTGGCCGATACGTGTTGCGATCCAACACCGGATAGAACGCTATGATCGACTTTCTCACCACCCCACTAGCCTACCCTTTCATGCAGCGCGGGTTGATCGCAGCGCTGCTGGTTGGAATCGTCTGTGCCGTGGTGGGCGTGTATGTCATCTTGCGCGGGATGGCGTTTCTGGGTGATGCGCTGGCCCACACGATTTTACCAGGCATTGCGGTCGGCTATCTGATCAACGGCGCCGATCGCGGCGCGCTCTTCTGGTGGGCACTAGGGGCGGCGCTGATCAGTTCGGTTTCAATTGGCGCCATCAGTCGCGCAGCTCGTATGCGGGAAGATACAGCAATTGGGATTGTCTTTGCCGCCATGTTTGCGCTGGGAGTAGCATTAATTTCGACCGTGCGCAATTCTGCGGTGGATCTTTCGCATTTCCTCTTCGGTAACATTTTAGGCGTGAGCGCAGGCGATCTCTGGCGAATTGCTTTGTTCGGGGCATTAGTACTGCTCGTCATTATCCTCTTTTACAAAGAGTTGATGTTGATCACCTTTGATCCGGTACTGGCAGCAACACTTCGTCTGCCGGTGCGATTGTTCGATCTCCTCTTGCTGGCGATGCTGGCGATAGCAATCGTAGTCGCAATTCAAACTGTTGGCGTGGCATTGACTCTGGCAATTCTGGTTACGCCTCCGGCTACTGCTGCTTTCTTTACCCACCGCATGCATACGATGATGATGGCTGCCGCCTTGCTGGCGGTGATCGCCGGGGTTGCCGGTCTCTATGCCTCATATTACCTCAGCATTGCTTCAGGCGCCGCCATTGTGCTGACCAGTACACTCATCTTTATGTTGGTTTGGGCCGGTTCACGGCTGCGTCGGCGTAACCTCTGAGAATGTAGTACAATTGTTGCAGTCGGCGCCCTGGTTTCACCGGGGCTGAAGCTGTTATGGCGCTATATGCGGTTGTCGCCAGTAGATAAAATGGCGCCGTAACGTTGATCTGCCGGTCTCGTTGTCCGCATTGATTAGCCGATGATCAGGGCTGGCGGCAATCCGCTCGTGTCTGGTTAAAAGACTTGCCCGATGCTGCCCGGCAGAGAATTCGTTCCTGACCATTGGCCCGGCGGCGAAGAGTTCTGCTCCCGTGTAAATTGAAACTGTATGTAGCGCAAAGCCATAGTCGATTGCGCACTGACGTATGATTGCAAGCCGGTTCTTACTCATTCTCACAATTCTGATGTGGTTTGTCGCAACTCCGGTGGCGCAGGCGCAGCCGGCGGTGGGGTCACGGTTGGCGCTTAATCGCTGTGGTGGAGGAGATACGGTGCAGTATACGCTGGCCGTTGCCGGCGCTATCACTCCCGACGCACTCATTCCTGGCGGGATCGAGACGCCGAGCTTCGCTGAGTCATTGGCGCCGTTGCGCCCCTTTTTGATAGCCGCCGATCTGGGCATTGCTACCCTGGCCGGGCCTTTGGCTGGTGGGCCGGCGCCAGCGCTGGCTGCAGCGCTGGCCGAGAGCAATCTGCTCTTGCTAGGTGCAGCCCATCCGCGCTTACTCGATCGCGGCCCTACCGGAGTCGATGCGACATTGCAGACACTGGCCCGCTACGGGATTTATCAGCACGGTATTGCATCGGGTGGCGAGCCGCTGCCACCTTTTCTGAAAGTCACCGTGCCGCATCCCAATTCACCGCTGACAATGGCCTTTCTCAGCGCAACGTGGGGGCTAGACGGTAATGCCGATCCACGTGGGCAGGTCAACCTGCTGGCCGATGCCGCTGGCGTACTTCCGGCAATCAGCCAGGCAATCGAACAGGCGCGCCGGGAGACCGATCTGGTCATCGTGATGGCTGCCTGGGGCAATCCGGTTGACCCTGATCCGGCTCAGGCCCGGATCAATGCAGCGCGCAATCTGATTGCCGCCGGCGCCGATCTGGTCATCGGGAGCATTCCCGCTCAAGCGGCAACGGTTGACTGGGTGCGTGCCGGTGATCGAGAAGGTCTCGCGATCTTTTCGACTGGCGATTTCATCGGCGCTGATAGCGCGCCGGCAACCCTCATGTACGTCGGCGTGACCCGCAACGCCGATGGCGCGGCTCAGATAACCGGGATTCGCTACCTGCCAGTTATGCCTGGCAATGGCAATCGCGGCCCAACGCCATTGCCGACTGCTCCACCTGATTTAGCGCGGTTGCTCGGCGATCCTGGTCAACTGCACGTGGTCGCGCCGCTGCCACCAAATGGCAAGATCGAGGTCTGTCCATCGCTGATCCTGCCCGAAATGCCAGATGTACCGATTACCGGTGATTTTGCCCGCTTCTACCAGACATTCGGCGGCGAACAGCCCCGTTCACTGTTAGAGTCGATTGCTTTGCTCGGTCTGCCGCTCGGTCCGGTGCGTCGTGAATTGGCCGGTGATTGTCAGCAAGAGGTTGTTGTTCTCTATACCGAACGTCAGCGCCTCGAATTGCACGCCGCTAACGACTGGCCCAACCGGGTTCAAGGCTCTCATCTAGGGGTAGTTGCGTTTCGGCTGGCGTATCCCGATCAGCCAGTTACCCCGCGCACCGATCTGAATGATCCGGCGTCTTTTGCGCATCCACGCTTCCGCGCCTTCTATGAACGGTATGGCGGTTTGAATGTGTTTGGGTATCCGATCAGCGATGCTGTGACCGAGCGCGATCCCAATACTGGCCGCGATCTGATCGTGCAATACTTTGAACGAGCGCGCTTTGAGTTCGATCCCGTTGCGCCGCAACCGAATGATCCGCTCTGGCAGGTGCGTTTGGGTTTGCTGGGCAGGGAAACGGGCGCGCAGGCGTTGAGTGTTCTGTGCCCGGCGACAGTGATGCCGGTCGCATCCGATACCTCAACAGCGACTCCGATGGCTACATCAGTAAGGACTGGTGAGGTAACTCAAGGTGATGGTAATGGAGTATCGTGGATGTTGCCCGTTATCATTGCGCTGGTGATAGCGCTGGTTATTGTTATCTTGTTTGCGATCTACGATTTTTATCGTTACATCGAGCAACACCCGTTGTTGGGGATGAATTCCCAGGTTCGGAGTGGATATCGATCGGCGACGCGCGCGGCTGCCCGACCAGCAGATACGACAACCCGTCAACAGGAGCGCTGGCAAGATCTTTTTGTGAACTTTTCCAGGCGCCGTAAATCGTCCGCAGCAGCGCCGGCAGAGGCGCCAGAATCGCCTGCTTCATCGCCAACCGGGTCGAGCCGTTCCCTGCTGAGTCGAGTGCTAAGGCGCGGCGATGGTACCGGCCACGCAGCGAGTAGCGTGCCAGATTGGCGCAAGCCAGCCCCGAAAGTCAGACATATCGCAGAATCGGTGGGAGGCAATTCTGCGACACGTTCAGACCATTCAAACCGGCGGACGGAAACGAGCGATCAGGCTGGTCATGCGCAGTCGGCCAATGCCGGGCCGTCGACTCACAGTGAACTGGAATCCTGGTTGCATGAGCCGGCTTCGTCGTTGCCGCTTGACGAGAATGGTAACCGGAGGCCGGTATCATTCAACGAATTGCCGGTCGATTGGAGCGATTTACCGCCGGCAGAGCGCGAGCGCTGGATGATGGAAATTGGGCCACTAGACGACGAGATGGCATCCGATCTGCCACCGGCAGAGCGCGAGCGCTGGCAATCTGAGCTGGCTGCGCCGGAGCCGGAGTTCGATCCGGAATGGTCGCGTGCGGTATCACCAGCCTCAGAGACCGGGCGATCCACCCGCCGACTCGATGACAGCGAAACACTGCTTGATCAGCAGGTAGACAATCGTCCTGATGAAGCAGACGATCTCTTGCGGAAACTGCTCGGCATATAATATATAGTGTCATGCAGGCACAAAATCATTCGCAAGACGGTTGATCTGCGAATGGTTGAATGCTATACTGCCGACATAAATGGAATCGAACCGGCGATGCGCAGTTCGTTGCATGTTGCCAGTTACGATAGAGGAGAAGAGCGTATGCCCCAAACCCGCCTGGTGATTGCCGATGATGAATCGATCATCCGCATGAATCTGAAAGAGACGCTCGTCAGTCTCGGTTATCTGGTGGTTGGCGAAGCGGGCGATGGCGTGAGTGTGATCAATCTTGCCCGCGAGTTGCGACCCGATCTTGTCTTGATGGATATCAAGATGCCAAAGCTCGATGGGATTCAGGCTGCTCGCATCTTAACTGAGGAAAAGATAGCGCCGGTGCTCCTCTTGACGGCCTATTCTGATCGCGAACTGGTTGAGCGGGCGAAAGAGGCGGGTGTCGTCAACTATATTGTGAAGCCGTTCCGCGAAGCTGAACTGTTGCCGGCGATTGAGATTGCGATTGCGCGCTATCAGGAATTCCTTGAGATGGATCGACAGGTAGCTGACCTGAAAGAGACGCTGGAGACGCGCAAGCTGGTTGAGCGCGCCAAGGGTATCTTGATGGATACGCAAGGTCTGAAAGAAGCCGAAGCCTTCCGCAAGATTCAGCAACTGTCGATGAATACACGCAAATCGATGAAGGAGATTGCGCAGGCGATCTTGCTGGCTCACGAGATTTGATCCCGTAGCAGGAGCACGCGAAACGGTGCTGGCTGCTCTGCTCCTCGGCAGTGGCGTTACGATTGACGACTGTGCGTTCAGTCTCTTTTAATGCTCGCGCGTCAAGCGCTGCTCCGGTAGCAGTGAGCGAGTTTTTGCCAGTGTCGGCATTGTCAGCGTGATTGACCAGCCAGTTACCGTTCAGCAATTTCCACAGTCGATTCTGAGCGCGCAAGTAGGGCTAATGTCGTTCTGCGCGTTGATTTTGGCGAACCAGTTTGTAGTTATGCCAATCGGCGCGATTCAGAACTCTCTGCTTCGGAATGAATTCTTCAGTCTGCGCCGGTAACTTTCGGCAAACTGGCAGTGGCCTTGTTGTTCCGGTATATGATCGGCGAGCAACGGTTTGAGCAACCGTGAGCTATGGTGGTATGCGCCTTCACTCACCATGTCAGCACCTGATGCCACTCAACCCTCTTCGCAACCGCAGCCAACGCTGCGGTATTTGCGCCTGATTGGGCCGCACCTGGCCACAGTTGTGGTGAGTGTATTGATCTTCGTCATTCTGGACAACTGGTTGCAACCGGCGCCACCGCCGGCTACGCCGCAGATCGCAACCGTTACCCCCGTGCCTACCGTTCTACCCTCGCCGCTCCCATCGCCGATACCGGTCATCACCGTGATCCCACTCGATGATGGCCTGGTGCGGTTAACCCTCCTCGACCTTCAGGCCGAAAATGCGCAGTTGCGCGCGGCTATTCACCTGCTTCGCGCCGCGATTACCATCGATGAGGCAATTCAGGCGCTCCAACGCAACGATTTCGCGGAAGCGGACCGGACGTTGATGGCTGCCCGCCGCGCCCTCGATCACGCTTATCAACTGAGCGAAGAGCCACAGAAGGCGCCGATTGACGCCATCCGGTTGCAAATCAGCCAGATCCGCGATGACCTCGGCGTGCGCCCCGAAGGGGCTGATCGCCGATTGTGGCAGGTGCGGCGTCTGATCCTGACCCTGGTGGAGTAAAGTGCGGGCGGCGATAAACATCCAATTCTCACCGAACGTCGTACAATATTATTGATGAGGCTGGTTGGAACGTTAACTCTGGAAAGGCCGGAAATGTACCGCGATCCCACAATTCGCTCATCAGATATAACTCCGGAGTCGGTCTACATCAATCGACGCGCATTTTTGCGCGGTCTGGGGGGAGTGGGCGCAGGGTTGCTCCTTGGCGCTTGTGGGGTTTCCCAATCTTCGACTGAACTGACGCCATCATCCCCAACCGGCAACGTCAATCTTCGCGATGAGTTGGGTGATCCCGTCAATACGTTTGAGCAGATCACAACCTACAACAATTTCTACGAATTCACCACCAGCAAAGAAGATGTTGCCCGCCGCGCCGCCGGTTTCGTGACACGACCGTGGACGGTTGAGGTCACCGGCATGGTACGCCAGCCTCGTCTGTTCGCCATCGAAGACCTCTTGACCATGTTCGATCAGGAAGAGCGAATCTACCGGCTGCGTTGCGTTGAAGGCTGGTCGATGGTCATCCCATGGCAGGGTTTCCCCTTGCGCAAGTTGCTCGATCTGGTTGAACCAACCGCTCAGGCTCAGTATGTGCGGTTTGAAACGCTCTACGATCCTGACCAGATGCCGGGGCAGCGCGATCGCTATTTTCCCTGGCCGTATGTTGAGGGGTTGCGGATCGACGAAGCGATGCACGATCTGACCATCCTCAGTACCGGATTGTATGGACGAACGCTCTTGCCGCAGAACGGCGCTCCGTTACGGCTGGTTGTGCCGTGGAAGTATGGTTTCAAGAGTATCAAATCGATTGTGAAGATCGAACTAACCGATACCATGCCGGTTTCGCTATGGATGGCAGTCGCGCCGCGCGAGTACGGCTTCTACGCCAATGTCAACCCTGAGGTGCCGCATCCACGCTGGTCGCAGGCTACTGAGCGACGGATCGGCGAATTGGGCCGACGCAAGACGTTGCTATTCAACGGTTATGCCGAGCAGGTAGCGGCACTCTACGCCGGGATGGATCTGCGCAAACACTATTGAGACTGGCAGTAGAGCGCAAATGATGCGCTGCCAGAGCGCAAAGACTGTCAGTCACTGAACCTGCTCAGCTTCTGGCCTGGATCGGAACGCTATGAAGTCCGTCCTCCTTCGCCTTTTTCCCCATCTGATCGGGTTGTTACCGCTGGCATTACTCAGCAGTGATGCGCTTGGCAACCGGCTCACAGTCAACCCCATTCAGTATCTGACGCAGCGTACCGGCTGGTTTGCGCTGGCGCTGTTACTGGCAACGCTGGCCTGCACGCCACTCAACCGCTGGTTTGGTTGGAAGCAAGTGATACGCTGGCGCAGGCCGCTCGGTCTGTATAGTTTTGGGTATGCCTGTTTGCATCTGGGCATGTTTGCCGGTTTAGACTATGGGCTTGACCTGAGTTTGATCGCGCAGGAGGTTGTAGAGAAGCGGTATATCATTGCCGGTTTTGGCGCTTTTCTCATCCTCTTTCCGCTGGCCTTCACCTCGACCACCGGCTGGCAGCGACGGTTGAAGCATTGGTGGAAACGTCTGCACCGTCTCGTCTATCTGGCTGCGTTCCTGGCCGTTGTTCATTACCTCTGGCTGAGCAAAGATCCGCGTCCGGCGCTCATTGCCGGTAGTGTGTTGGTCGTGTTGTTGTTGGCTCGCCGAATGCCGGCAAGAAGGCGCGTACAGCCATCTTTACGCCACCCGGACATGACCACCACACAGGCAGGTCAATCGCGCCACGATACCTGAACAGCGCCGGGTCAAATGCGCTGCTTATGGTATAATAGCGCTATGAGTGAACTCAAAGATAAACTGGTGCTCGTCGTCGATGACGAGCCGCGCATGATCACCTTCATGCGCATGAATTTAGAGCTGGAAGGGATGCGGGTTACTACCGCCACCAATGGCCGCGAAGCGGTTGAAAAGGTGCGCGAGGAGATGCCCGACATCGTCTTGCTCGACGTAATGATGCCGGTGATGGATGGATTTGAAGCTTTGCGGCGCATCCGCAGTTTTTCGCAAGTGCCGGTCATCATTCTTACCGCTAAAGACGAAGAAGAAGATCGCGTTCGTGGTCTCGAACTTGGCGCTGACGATTATGTCGGCAAACCGTTCAGTCAGCGCGAGCTGGTCAGCCGGATCAGAGCAGTCTTGCGGCGACACTACACACAGCCGCCAATCCCACAGACGCTGGTGAAGATCGATGATCGGCTGAGTATTGACTTTGCCCGGCGTGAAGTGCTGGTTGACGGCAAGCGCGTCAATCTGCGTCCGACGGAGTATCGTCTGCTTTACCATCTGGTGCAGAATGCCGGTTACGTGCTCACCCACGAGATGCTGCTCAGCAAGGTTTGGGGGCCAGAGTATCGTGATGAGAGTCACTATCTGCGCCTGTACATTACCTACCTGCGCCAAAAGATCGAAGAGGACCCGTCCAATCCACGCTATATCTTGACCGAACGCGGAGTTGGTTACCGGTTTGTTGATTTTCCCGGCGCGCGCCGGATAAATTCCGCCGATGCACCAGTACCGTAGTCTGGCTTCTTGCAGACTACCGCTACCCCTTCATTCCGCACGCAGCCAGTAAGCGTTCAGGTTGGCCGCGATAATCATCCCAGGCCACTTCTCCACGCGCAATACCCCCCAATACCTGCCACAGTCCGGCATTGACCGGCGCCGGCAGGCCGCGCGTCGTTGCTGCCGCCGCGACTGCACCGTACAGGAACTCACCTTCAGAACGCGACCGTCCGGCACGCAAATCGCGCAACAGTGACGGATCTTTGCCGCCACGACCGCCCGCTACCCGCTGCCGCAGGATCGGATCGAGGATGATCGGTGGTAGCCAGCGGATACCAAAAGCCAGCAGCGCTGCCGGATAACGCGGCAAATTGACCGGCCTGATCCCCATTGCTCGCATCACTGCCAGCGCCTCACGAACTGCTGCCCGCTCGAGCGCAATCAAGTGCCGGTTGGCGTAGACCCGTGTCACTGGCCAGTCGAGGATGGCGGCAGTCGCGTTGCCGAGCATATTCAGCAGCGCCTTCGACCACTTCATTGCCTGATAGTCCTGATAACGCTGCACCGTGAAACCGGCTGCGCTCAGCGCGGCTTCGGCCAGCGTCAGATTGCTGGCCTGTCCAACCGGCGCCAGACCGATCCCACCCTCTTTGGTGACCGTGATCGTAGTTGGGCCGGTTGCATCAACCGAAGTCGTGATCGCGCCGGCGACGATTCGGTCGGCGCCAAAGGCAGTCGCCAGCGTCTCTTCATTACCGATGCCGTTTTGCAGGGTCAGAATAGTTACCGGATTGAGTGAGCGCAAAGTGGGGATCGCGCCGACGGTATCATACCCCTTCACGCACACGATCGCCAGGTTTGGCTGCTGAAATGTGGGTGGGAGATCATCAACCGCGCCGGCAACGGTCAGATTGCTCAATTCACGCGCGCCGATGCCGCTGACAACCAGCGGGTTGGCGCGCAAAGCCGCGGCGCCGGCAGGACGAGACAATAATGCAACTGGTGGAATGTTAGCAGCCTGAGCCAGGCGTGAGAGGATGAGCAGACCGATCGCGCCGCCGCCGACAATCACAATCGCCATGAAATGCCTCCGAATCAGGCAGACGCACAACCGGGCAGTTGAGCGAGCGGTAGCTGGGTGAAGTGGAGGAGCGCTCTCTACCCTGCCGTCTGCGTTTGAGAAAGATGGCAAAACTAACGACGTAGTATAGCGGAAAAAGGGAGAGTTCAGGATCGCCGGCAATGGTCAATTGGCGCACCCGGTTGTTTGGTGGTGATGGGTAACAGGTGTGTAACCAGAATCGGGCTGCCGGTTAGCTAGTGTCGGCTGCGGTTGAATCGATACATTCTGTGGTAGCATAATACTGAGGGATACGTATTTAATGAGGAGACATATGACTACTCCACCTCAGGTTGGCGATCTGGCGCCTGATTTTACTCTCCCGAATGAAGCTGGCGAGATGGTCTCGCTCAGTCAATTTCGCGGCAAGCGCGTGATTCTCTACTTCTATCCGAAGGACGACACACCCGGTTGCACCTCGCAAGCGTGCGGTTTTCGTGATGCGTATCCGGTCATCGAAGAGAAGAATGCAGTCGTGATCGGGATCAGTCCTGATAGCACGAAGTCGCATGCCCGCTTCAAGACGAAGCATAATCTGCCCTTCATCTTGCTCGCCGACGAACAGCACAGCGTGGCCGAAGCGTATGGGGTGTGGGGCGAGAAGTCGATGATGGGCAAAAAATATATGGGCGTTATTCGCTCTCATTTTGTGATTGATGAAGAGGGACGGATTGCGCAAGCCGAGGTGAAAGTCAGTCCGGCTGATAGCGTCAAGCGCGCGCTGATGGCATTGCAGTAGCTGGCACTGTTCTTGATCTCAGTGCGCAAAGCGGAGGATATGAGGGGCATGACAGTGGCGTGCCCCTCAATTGCCGGAATGGTGCGTCTCAACGAACGGTGGCTCGAACCTTCTACCTCATCATCGAGACAGCGCAAAGGGATGAGTTGGCGACAAGCGTCGCTTTTGCCGCCGGTATTCCTTGGGGGCGACCGACCTCATTGCGAAAGGCTCGGCTTCCGGCGCAGTGCGCCATCTGCTATGTCGCCGCGATCCCGCCGGTATGAGCGACCGATCGGGAGGCTCAGGCCAGCCGGCGCCCTTGCCGGCGGTATTCTTCGGGGGTTTGCCCGACCTCATTGCGAAAGGCTCGGCTTCCGGCGCAGTGCGCCATCTGCTATCTCGCCGCGATCCCGCCGGTATAAGCGACCGATCGGGAGGCTCAGGCCAGCCGGCGCCCTTGCCGGCGGTATTCTTCGGGGGTTTGCCCAACCTCTTTGCGAAAGACGCGGCTGAAGTAGCTGCTGCTGGAAAAACCTACTTCCAGCGCAATGTTAGTGATACTCTTGTCGCTCTCGACCAGCAGGCGACGCGCTTGCAAGACCCGATACCGATTGAGATAATCCATTGGGGTGGCGCCGAGTTCTTGCCGGAAACAGTGAGTAAGGTAATCTTCGCTCATGCCGACGTAGTGGGCAATATCTTGCCGGGTGAGCGGATGGGTGTAGTGGCTGTGGATGTAAGCCATTGCCTTGCGCACCAGCATCTGCGCCTGATCGCTCAGGCGACGCCGACGCTCGAGCGCCCCTTGCAAGTGGGTAAGCGTTTCGTTGGCGCTAAACATTCCCTTGCTCAACACCACGGTCACACCTTGACTGAGTCGTGCCATATCCTCTTCGCTCAGCATGCGTCCGGTAATCACGATCACGGGAATCTCGCGCATCTGTTTATCAGAGCGCATGGTTTGCAGTACCGCAAAACCATCCATTTCCGGCATCATCAGATCGAGCAACACCAGATCAACGCGCTGCTCGCTCAGGATAGCAAGCGCCTCGCGTCCAGAACGGGCGCGCAACACGCGCCCAGCCACTTTTTGGGTCTGGATCAGGCGAGCATGCAGGTCAAGCGTGTCAGGGTCATCATCGACCACAAGGATCGTCTGCGGCGTTTCGTTAGTGCCGCTCGTTAACCAATACTGATTGAGCGCGCGCGTCAGATCGGCCAGCTCGATTGGCTTGGTCAGGTAGTTGAACTCCATCACCGCGCCGTGTTGTTCGGTCATAGCGTAGCAAAAGAGAGGTAGATCGCGGGTCGCCGGGTTAGCTTTGAGCACGCGAATGGTCTGCCACCATGCTCGTTCACCCTGAGTCGCATTGAGAACGATAGCGCTGTAGTTTTGGTTCAATAGTTCAGCCAGCCATGCGCCGCTCTCGTCAATCGGGAAGGTGGTGACAACAAAACCACGCTGTTCGAGATGGCGTTGCAATCGCTCATCCGGCCCGGCTGACAAGAGCAACACGCGCGGCAGTCCCGGCATGGCCGGCGTGAGTCGCTGTCGTTGGCCTGAGGGGGCGACAATCGTCGGCAAGCGGAAGAAGAACTCGGAACCCTCGCCGTCAATGCCGCTTGAGCGCGCGCCGATCTCGCCACCGTGGAGCGCCACCAGCCGTTTGCAGATAGCCAGTCCCAGGCCGATGCCGCCATACCCACGACTGATGCTCCGTTCCGAACGCTGGAATTCGTCGAAGATACGGGCTTGTTCTTCCGGTGGCAGGCCGATACCGGTATCGCGCACGGTAACGGTAACGGCATCAGTTTCAGGCGTGACAGTGAGACTAACCCTGCCGCGCGCGGTAAACTTGATCGCGTTGACGACCAGATTCAGGCCAATCTGTTGCAATCGCGTTCGATCTCCCCACACCCAAGGCCCTTCATCAGGAATGTTATCCTGCCAGATCAATTGTTTATCGGCGGCCATTTGTTGGCCGGCTGCGGCTACCGCGCGCATCACCTGAGCCAGATCAACGACATCGTAAGCCAGCCGCAACTGACCGGCGTCGCTGCTGGCCAGATCAAGCACATCGCTGATCAGGCGACCTAGATGCCGGGCATTCGCGTATATTCGCTTTAAATCATCGCGCAATGATGGAGGCAACTGATGCTCATCAGTCAAACTTTCCCGCAAGAGCAGATCGCTCATCCCGACAATCAGATTCAATGGCGTCTGCAACTCATGGCTCACCATCGAGAGGAAGCGACTCTTGAGCTGATTGGCTTCTTCAGCCAGACGACGACCTTCATTGGCGGCCCGGTACAGGCGGGCCGTATTGAGCGCGGCACTGATCTGTTGGGTAATGGCGCCGTAGAGGTCGAGGCGCGCGGTATCGAAGGCGACAAAACCGGCTTCGCTACCTGTGCCGATTAGCGGGATTAGCGTGAGCTGGAATGGTTGTCGCGCCGGGAGCCACTGCGCTGGCGGAAATGCGCGACTGCGAATCCGAATGACCGGTTGTTGCGGCGCGGTAACTGCTCGCAACCGGCACCAGGCTACCGCATCGTCCCCCTCAGCTTCGAAGAAACCGATCCATAACCACGCCACGTTCAGCTCAGGCAGATGGCGGGCAAGAATTTCGTAAATCTCTTCTTCTGCCAGCGCGTTCAGCAGACGAGCGGTAAGTCGTCCAAGCCGGTTGTTGATTTGTTGTTGGGTGTTGCGGTAGTGCCAGTGCTGAAAGCGCATAGCCGCGCTTATTGTGATGCGCGCTTCGTCAAGCAGATCATGAGCCAGAGCGTGGAACTTCGGATGTAGCAGATGGGGGAGCGCATCACGGATAAACGAAATGGCGATCTGCCAATCGTGGGCATCGTCGCCGACGCCGGCCACCTGCCTGAGCGCTTGCGTGAGCATTGCGCGAAAGTATCCCGGATCGCCCGCCTCGACACTCTGCCCGAAAGCGGTGAGCAGGCGGCGACAGAGCCGGTTGATCTCATCGCGATTGAGACCGTGGGTCTTCTGGACGAGCAGATCGGTGATGAATTGCGCCGTCTGCGCGCGCGGATCGGGGATCGTTGGATCAGCCGCGTGGTGAGCGGCAATTTCCAGCGCGTCGGCCAGCACTGCGCTCTGGCTGCATCCACACGATTCACGGATCACCAGGCGAGTGGGTACCTGCACCCAGTCTGGCAATGGCGCTCGCTCGCGCAAATGACGCACCATCAACTCGATAGCCTGATACCCCAGCTTGAACAGGGGGATCTGAAGTGTTGTCAGCGCCGGTTCGTGGAGCAATCCTTCCGGGCGGTCATCGAAACCGATAACGGCCACATCATCGGGAACGCGCCGTCCGGCAGCGCGCAACGCCGCAATCGCGCCCAGGGCCGACTCATCATTGCTGGCCAGCACAGCAGTAAAGGGCAGGCCGGTTGCGAGCAGATGTTGCATTCCCTCATAACCGCCGGCAAAGACGTGGCGTCCAAACACGATCAGGCGCGGCTCAGCCGGTAGCCCAAAACTGGCCATTGCTGCCTCAAAGGCGCGCAACCGTTCACCTGAATCGCCATTGAGATCGGTGACACTGCCGGCGATAAATGCGATCTGGCGATGACCATGCTCGACCAGATGGCGCAAGGCAGCCTGAATGCCACCGGCATTGTCGGCCACAATAGTTGGCCCGGCTTCTCCTGATCCGACAAAGAGGATGGGATGGCCGGCAGCGCGGAGCGACTGAATCCGTTGGGAACGTTCTGGTCGTTGAAGCGGATTGATAACGATCAGGCCATGCGTATTCCATGGGCCCACCGGTACGAAATCAGCATCATCGGCTACCTCTAACCAGGCCGGACGCGGCGGATCGGTGATATGACCTGATGGCCCCATCCCGCAGGCGAGCAAGAGATTGCAACTTAACTCACGCGCCGCCTGACGAATGCCGTGGTAGATCGGACTGAGGTAGCTCAGTGTAAGCGCCGTGCCATAGAATTGCCAGCCAGCAATTACACCCACCGTTGGGCGTGGCGAGCGATGCGTCATTGCAGGAGATTTGCGCATAGGGGGCATCATTCACTCATCGGTCATGCTGCGGCGAGCAGACCACTCAAGAACCTTTGCTAACCAACGCTCTGTGCTCGCATCACAATGCGTGATACCACCAGATTCAGGCCTTGATTAGCGTTTGTCAATAAACTTTATATCTATGATAATGCAATCATAACATCAACATCGCCGGTTATTTACCTCCAATCAACGCCAGCGCCGTTTCGGCCCTGCGTCGCCAGGGACTGGCCGGCGCCTGATCTGCTACCTGTTCGAGCGCCGCTCGTCCACGCGCCGGGTCGCCACCGGCGCTTAAGGCCAGACCGTAATAGAAACGGGCTTCGACGCCGGCTCCAACCTCGATAGCGGCGGTGGCGGCGGCGCGCGCGCCAACGACATCGCCACAATAGTAGCGAATACCGGCCAGAATGGTCAGCGTCTCCGGATCGCGGGGTAACAGGTTGGCTGCTGCCTGCGCTGCCTGCAAGCCGCTGGTACAGCGCTCGAAACCACTATCAAGGTGAAAGCGAGCGGCCAGGGTGACATAACGGGCGCGATCGGCAGAGGGTGCAGCGATGACTGCCTGTTCGTAAGCATCAGCGGCAGCAACAAAGTCGCGTTGGGCGAGTGCCAGCCCGGCCTGGGCCAGCGCCAGCGCGGGGCCAGTGGCGCCGGTATCGCGCAGTTGTTGAAGTCGACCGGCGGCAGTGACCAGATCGCCCGTTTGCAGATAGGCAAGCGCCAGCAGTGAACCGATGCGCAAATCGGCAGGATGGGCCGTTGCCAGTTGCTCGAGCTGCACAATCCCTTGTTGTTGATTGCCCAGGCGGAGATGAGCATAGGCGCGGTAGATGGCAGCGGCCAATCCGTGTGGGCCGGCGGGATCTACCTGGTCAAAGAAAGCCAGCGCCAGCCGGTCGTAACCAAGATCGAGGGCAATCTGGCCGAGCAGTTGAGGTCGGGCCGTCGGATTGGCAATCAGAGTGGCGGCCAGAATTGCCGGATCGGGTGTTGGCGGCAAGAGTGGACGCAGAAACGGATCGGGTGGAAGAGTCGCCGATGGAGCCGGCGCTTCCGGTATGGCAGGCAAACCGAACAAGGCAGCGAGCAGCGCCTGTCGATTGCGGAAGAAACTGGCCCAATCGACGGGTAAGGTCTCAACCCGTATGGTCTGATACGTTGACCATGCTTCGGCAAACTGACCGGCGCGCAGTGCTTCATCGGCCAGCAAGAGATCGCGCACTGCGCAACGATCGGGATCGCAAAGGGTCAGCATTTGCCATGCGCGTCGAGCGGCGTCGCTATCGTCTTCCAATACTGCCAGATGGCCAAAATAGAGCGTGGCCAGTTGATAATCGCGCGGACGCAAACCAGCCTTCATTGCCGCAATGAAAGCGCGATGCGCCAGATCAATCTCGCCGCGCACTGTGAAGACGATACCGCGGCGTAATGCAGCTTCGCCGTGAGGTAGCGCGATTGTGTCATATATAGCCAGAGCAGCGCGATATTGCCCGACAGCAAAGCGCTCATCAGCCTGCCGGAGGACATCGTAGGGATCGGGGCGCAAAATGAGGAAAGCGGCGGTTACCGCTACAGACGTGAGGGCTATCCAGGTCGCAAACTGTCGCCAACGTTGCCTGATCACTCGCTATCATCTTCAGGGATCGGCTCGACGCGACGGCGCGGCGACTCGCGTCGATTGCGGCACTTAGGGCAGCGCGTAGGCTCGTTGAGAAAGCCTTTATCGGCATAAAATTCCTGCTCACCGGCGGTGAAGATAAAGGTTGCGCCGCAACTGCGACAGGTTAATTCCATGTCTCGATAAAAGATCATCGCCATAGGTGTGCCTGCCAGGCGATAAGGACTTAATAACCGGAACTACATTGTACCATGCTCAGGATGGGCATGGTAGCAAAGCGTAAAGCTGGTCGCATGATGGGAATACTGCCGATACCGGCGAGCTGAGAGTTTGCCGGGAAGATTGTTATGGTTGTGATCTCATTTCCATCAACGAAATGGCGCTGCGCTATCCTCGTCGAGATAGGGGTAGGTGGGCTGCGGCTGCCGAATCTTCCGGGTGGCAGATGCTCGCGTTGCTTGAACAGTTCACAATTTCATTCTCACCAGGCGGGATGATTATCTGTCATCTATCGATTACTGCTCGACTCTACTCACGATCACCCGATTCTTCCCATTCGCCTTAGCCTGGGCTAGAGCGGATGCGGCAAGTTTCAGCACCTCGTCAGCATCATGCCCGTGTTGTGGTACAGATGCTACTCCAATCGAGATCGTCACCGGCAATGGCCAGAGCTGT